>Ga0315913_1005480_pt1 | contig 15397 bp, 7 predicted proteins | sample MpolsnodulesMG_FD_207736 | JGI IMG/M metagenome (GOLD analysis project Ga0315913, IMG submission 207736) | Medicago polymorpha root nodule microbial communities from Los Angeles, California, United States - small nodules | ecosystem: Host-associated > Plants > Roots > Nodule | place: USA... | reverse complement strand
TCTTCAGACGCAGTTCTTCAGACGCAGTTCTTCAGACTCATTCTTCCAGATGCTTTAAGCTTCAAATAAATTCCTTTGCTCTTGAACTTGTTCAATCAGAATCTCTAAGAATAGTACTTTGATTATTGATCATGCACACTTGAACAAATTGTTTAGCATATCCAATTGATTATTTTTAATACCTTGTTATTGTCAAAACTCAATAGGTGACTTGTGAAACACCCTTGTTCCAACATGCTTATCATGTCGTTTGTCTTGCTTATTGTGTGTTGGTTTCCGGTGGACCGGTTACTTTTGCTTCGAGACCGAGAGTCGGTGACTAGCTGCAATCCAGTTTGACTTGATATGGTGTTCTCTGATGTACCAGGAGCTAGGGGTGCCCTGTTGATTTGGTTCTAAAGTCTAGTGGGTCGATCACTTTTGATTCGAGATCGGGAGTCAGCTCTTTAGCTCAAGTTGGTTTTTGGGCTTTTGTTTTTGTGCTCTTTCGGTGGATCGGAAGGCGAGTGGTTGTGGAAGCTGCATGTTCATTCGGTTATGAGCTTTTCGATAGTGGCTCAGCTTGGGTGTTGAAGTCTGGCTATTTTTTTTTAAGGGTGTTCTTTGGGGGTGAGTAGTGACGATGGGTGGTGGATGTTGTGTTTACAGTGTTTGTTTATGTTAAGGTGTCCGTCTTAGGTGGTGATGTGTTTTGGTCGGTTATCTTCAGGGGCTTGTATGGTGGTTATGGTGTACCGTCTATATGCAGCACCATTTGTATCTTGTTTCGTCCATATCTCACGTCTTGCGGGGATGACATTTAATAATATTTGCTGATTCAAAAAAAAATATTAAAATTAGGAACACTTGAATTATAATTAATTTTCTCATTTTCATGATCCAAATTTTCTAAGGTATCTATTGGACTTGAAAATGTCGAGTCCTAAAATTGTTATTTCTAGATTTCCAAACTGTTATTTTTGGATTTTCAAAGTCTATTTTAAAAGGAAAATGATAAACATAGCAAATAATTCATCCTGAACAAACAACGGACTTTTGTGATTGGTTAATAAAACCACTACCAGCCTTTATTTCACAAAATACGAAACTTAACAATCCACTTCTGTTACACAATTCCTGCACGCGTCACCATTAGGATAAGTTCGGGAAAAAAAATTCGCTGCATATAGCAGCTCTCATTTTAAAAAATCAATTTTCATTCGTTGAAGTTGTTACTAGGTTGAGTCACGACCAAGTTGTTCTCTTTAAGACATTTGTGACACAGCCCAAATAGTGCAAGTTAGACTATCAACCACGTCGTCTCCAAGATAAAACTATCCGCTACAACTATGCGATTAACTACTGCACTGTAGAAAAACATTCGAAAATTACACCTCCAAAATGGTATCATGGAAAAATTTGTGTGATTAACTACTGCACCGTAGGAAATGGCACTTGAACCAACATTCAACAAACTACCTAGATATAGGAATCTTTGGCCTCCAAGACCACTATCCTGCAAGTTTTAGTATCTAAGAACCCTTAAGATGGGAGATCGAGCCCTAGAAGTGTTTTTATTTCTAATTTTTTTTTTTTTTTGCACTTGTATGTTTTTAGGTATGTTAAACTTTTCATTTATAAAACTTGTTCTTGTTGACGACAAAAGAGAGAGTAAGTATAATAACTTCATTTTACATCCATAAAGTTATTATCTATATTTAAAGCAATAGCATTTATATGCTAACATTCATTTACTCTTGTAATTTAAATTCCTGCACTTTATAATTACCGCTTAAACTTAGGGGAAGTTTATAAACCTCACTCTATGATTAACTTATATATTGAGAAATTGTTCATCAAATTGATGATGTTTGTCATCAACAAAACTGAGAGATTCTTAGACCAAATTTGGTTAAAGAACATAATACCTTAAGTTTTGATGATAACAAAGCATATATGAGAACAATTAGGACACTCTAATGTGTATTAAGGTGTAGAAAATTCTAAGTATACAAAGTTCTGCCTCTGGACCAAGTCAGCACTCAGGACTATGGTCAATGCTCTAGACCTTGATGTGAAGCTTTGTGATATAGATAAAGACAAAGCTATGTTACAAGATCAAATTCAAACTATGTAGAAGTCAACGTTTTGTGGTTGAAGCCTCCGGACTAAGATCCTTTGTACCAAGCGTCGGATTAAAGTACGTGCCAGTGATGTATGGAAGGACTCTTTGCTAAGAAAGGAAACATTGTTCAAACTTATGCAATTAAGTAAAATTATCCAAGAGCATCATTGGTGGAAATGAATACCTGATTCGCTGACTACATTTAATCAAGAAGATCATGACGTTCAATTAGGGATTCGGAGACAAGGAATTATTTAGAAACTATAATCTAGTTTCAACTCTATATAAAGGACCAATTTTGTCTAAACAATGTTACTCACATATACGATACCTGAACATGTACAATCATACAAAGTCTAACTTGTTTACATATCATTGTACTCATAATTCTTATTTGCTGATAGTACATACCCTGTCTAGAACCAGTCATGTAATTCAAAAGAGATACACTTATAGTGTATTGTTCTTAAATTTGTTTAATACTCCTAAAGTTTGTGTAAACATGTATGTTGTAATCACTTGTTGTGAATCTCTGTATTGAGATTAGGAAGTCCTCTAGGTTGATGCAAGGAAATCTAGGGCTAGACTGTCTTAGTGTTGTTGTTGTAATCAAGATTTGCTAACCATAACTAACGGGGATGAGAAATTGAACCTCGCCCCCGATGGGTTTGGGTATCCCCACTACATCCCCGTCCTCGCATTGAATAATTTCTTTAGTAAAAAATAGAAGTTTTTTTTGCAGCCCCTAGAGAAATGTTGTAATGCATTATCCCACAATATGCTCACTTTAACATTTGTTAGACCGATTGATTTAGTTGCTCCTTTAAATATTATAATTATTACACAAAATAACATGGCATATCAACATAAAGTAATTTTATGCATTCGGGACGGGTTTGGGTATGGATTTGTGGTGGGTAACTATATACACATTATCCGTCTCATACCCATGTTTTTGAAATCGGGGAAAATCCAAACTCATACCCAAACTCAGTCAAAACGGGGAAAGCCCGTCAAATTGAGTTTGGTTCGGGTGGGTAACCATGGGTATGGGTTTTGTTGCCATGCTTATTCTTGACACGTTATGGTACTGAATTATGTTCTTTGTAAAAAAGGATGAGGTAAGTACTAATTAAGTAAAATTTCTAAAGTGTGATATCATTTCCAATGAGAGAGAAGGTTCATATTGCATCATATTTGGGAATCTACACTCTCATTTCTCGGATCATCCTTTGTGTGTATTTTCCATCAACTGATTTTGTTTGCTAAGTGTATCGTCAAAACTATTGCAACAAAGGTAATTTCTACTTTAAACCACTCTTCATAACAATACATCATCAATAATACATATGAAATCAACCATGGCTTTCCAATAATTCTTGATTGTTTTGAGATGAATCATTCTTCATAACAATAAACACTAGACGAAATTCAAGTGAAACAAGCGAAGAAACAAGGACGTCAAAACGATTTGCAGCAAGGTAATTTAATTTATAAATTTCTGGGTTGCTATGAATCATGTATGTAATTAATCATATTCGACATACAGATTTATATATTTATGAAATCGACACCATGGTCATTGTAAGGGTAATCTCAAACCCTAGATAACAATTGAATAATTGAAACCCCACAAGGTAATATGTAACATAATTTATAACAATTGAAGGGTAAATTCAAACCCTAGTTTTTGTATTTTAATTTATTATTGCAAATAAAAATGAAAATTAGTGTGTCTTTTGTTGTGTGATACGGATTTTGTTAATGCTCCAAAATGTACTCATACAAAAATCATGATGCCCACTATGATTTTGCCAAACTTACCATCAATTCAAACATTCATTTAATTGTTTCAATATAACTTCCAAAGTGGTCTTCTTCATTGAATGATATTACTCATACCTCTTTTTATTTTACAAATATTTCTTCTAAATGGGTCTTATGATACATATTTCATAGGTAAGGTTTGACAGAAGGAAAATGAAGATTAGGACAAATTAAATTTGTTGAAGAAAAGAATGAAGAGTGAAAGAGACCGAAAAGAGGAAAGGGATAGACTCAGTGACTTGCATGACTCTATTTTGCTGCATATTATGAAATTTCTGAACACTGAACAAGCTGTTCAAACTTGTGTATTATCGACTAGATGGAAAGATCTTTGGAGACATCTCGCTAATCTTGCATTGGATTTTTCAAACTTCTCCCTTCACCGTTATAACTCAGCAAATTTGTAGGTTCGGTTCTGCGTCATCGCAACAACTCAATTTCTATGCATGAAGTTGTTTTAAAAAAGGATTGCACTGAACGTAAGGTCTTGAACAGGGTCGTGACATATGCTAAGTCACATAATGTCGAAAATTTGACTCTTGAAATTGGTTTCAATTTCCAATCGAATTACAGTTTGGACCCTTGCATCTTTTCTTGCAAATCTTTGACACGTCTTAAGATTGTTATCACGACATTCTTTTCGAAGACAAAACTTCCGACCTCCCTGCACTTTCCGAAATTAAAAAGCTTACATCTTATGTATGTAACTTTTGTTGCAAATGCCAATGGCATTGCTGATCCTTTTTCAAATTGTAGCATGCTAACCACTTTGGTCCTTGACCATTGTTTTCTACATCACAATGCAAAAGTCCTTTGCATATCTAATTCCAAGCTTTCTAGCTTAACCATAGGCTGTAGCATTCCAAAAGAAAGTTACAAAATTGTGGTTTCTTGTCCAAACCTTAATTCTATCAGTCTCATGCGTGATAGCATTCACCAGGTCTCTGTAAGCGACCTTTCTTTCCTTGAACGAGCAAATATTGATGTATGCGACCTTTCTTTTCTTGAAGAAGAAAATATTGACGATGAACAATATCGTAGATTTGAGCTTACATATTCAAGCATAATTTGTTGGCTACATGCGCTAGCTAATTACGTCAAGATATTGATACTCTCTTCAACTACCCTTAAGGTAAACTCTTGTATTTTGTATCCTTCTTTATTTGCATAATAATCATAAGATGTTCCTTTTGTCTACTCTCCTGTCAATACTCAACTAAGAAAAATAGTTGTTTGTTCAAATTCGAGTATGCTACAGTGTTAGAGTGCCACTATGGAAAATATTTAACAGCATATATAGAAAAAATGTTCTGTGTTAAAATTCCACTACGGTATAGCACTATAGCACGACTATAGCCTCTCCTGGACAATGCTATTTAGATTACACTTTGAAATATGTCTAATACACTCTATTTGTGCAGGTTCTGCTATACCTATCTTCTCGTTCAATTAGAAGCAAACTTCCTTGTTTTGTTAGATTGAAATTAAAAGTTAAACAGCCAAATATATCAGCCGACCCCGAGGAATTAAGAAGGCTGGTGATCTGCTTTCGTAAAAAATCTCCACAGGCCAAAGTGCATGTAGATTTCTGTGATTTTGGTGGAAGCATTTATGCATATCCTTGACAATTTTTGAAATAGATAAGCAAACAAGGATATTATTGTAATAATATAGTTGATGAAAGGATTGTCGTTGGTAATTCAGTAATTGTATGATATGATTGAAATATAACATGTTCCTGTTAGCAAAAGTTTGTGTTTTCACTTTCTAATGATTTCAGATTATCATTTTCGGGATATTTAAATATGTAGCTGACTTAATTTTCATGTCCCTTGTGGTGTTTAAATCTATGTTTTAAAAATTGAAGTGGAACTCGAATGATTCAATGAATAAGAGTATATAAATTAAAAATTATTCTAGAACTTTTTGCAAAAACCCACAACTCCATTTGATAAATGATCACAATTTTAACAGGAACTTTCGACATTCGGGTAGGATTTGGGTATGGGTTCGGCGTGGGTACATATATCCCCGTTACCCGTCCTGTAACTGCATTATAAAATCGGGGAAAACCCAAACCCAGTCAAATCGGGCCATGGACACGGGTTTTGTTGCCATGCCTACCGCCACCTGTGATTACATTGAATTATGTCATTTTCTCAAAATTTTATCGGTGTCGACATGCCCGTGTCAGTGTCCGGAGTCCGTGTCTTTGTTTGTGCTTCATAGGTTGCTACTTAAAAACTTAATTATATTCGTTGAAACCATGTAATTTGAACTTTGTCCATAGTTTCTGAATGCTTTTGTTGACATTTTAAGAGCTTTCTTCATCTTGACTATTATTCAAACTAAAACACTTACACATGCCTTGATTCTACTTTCACTTGCACAAATAACGAATTTAGACTTAACCATGGTATTTTATTATTCAAACTAAGATTCATTGAAAACACTTTGTTGAAAAGGTTACTGCAATGCTTAATATTTGCTGTCATTAATGTATTGCCATAAAGCATAACAGATATATGAGAAATAGACTATTAATGCAGATAAGCCAGTTTCAATTTTTGAATAGTGTTGCAGAAATTCACAAAGTAGATTTGTGAATGCTTGCTGAGTTCTTGGGGTTAGGAGAACGTATGCCATATTAAAACAAAATTGGAAGAAGTTAAGATACTGATTAATTTTGGAGAAAGAAATGTAAATATAATTGAGAAAAATCCTATCTGTATTAATACATGACCAAAACACTTGGAAACTTTAAAGTTATGAATTAACTTGTTCCATTTTCTTTAATTGAAAACGATGAGATGCCGGTGCCATTAAACTAGCTGCCAGAACGAGTGAAAGAGATGAGGATCCAGGTAGTTCAGTCACCCTCGGGGAAAAATAATTCCATTCACTTGTTTAACTGCTAAGAAGAATAGCTTTTCTCTTTCGACCGGGCTGCTTACCTTTGGTGCTTTTTATTTATATAACTAGTAGTTTATCCCGTAGAGGCAAGGGCGAATAGAGTTAGCATCCCGCCATTCAAAGAGAAAAGCCTAAGGCCGGCGATAAACTATAGGCACTTTCCTTTCTCTCTTATCTTAGTATCTTAGAGCTAACTTCAGAGGTATCAAATGAGCTTTTAGAAAAATATTCTTAGCATCATTGAAAGGGGGATGTTTTGAACAAGGCAAATCAGAAAACAACATTTTCTTTAATGGCTCTATATTAAGTCTCTTCAACATGTTGTCTGATTTAAAAGCCGAAAAAGTTCCTCTCTGTCCACTGCAATATCATTATGGACAATTCTTTGGCTGAACGACTTGTACCTTTTGATCATCTTCTTTAACTTAAATATGAACAAAAGACAAGTTTATGATTTAATAGTGACCTCTTCAGGGCCAATCCCTTAGCATTCCAAAATAGACTCTTCATTGAAAACAAGGGATCTAGATGCATAGGAATTCTTAGCTTGAGAAGATTTCTTCTTTTTCTGAGTTAATCAACTGCTAACTGAAACCCAGTGTTGTCTTTTGTTATTGGCACTTCTTCTTATTGATACATATTTTTTAATCTAAATTTATTCAATTTTATCTAACTGTTCATCCCACCAATGCCACCGATCACCATGAATCATATCATCATCCCTCGGTCATGCTTAGATTCTTCACCCAAATCACTAAATCGGTGATCGGCATAAGTGTTTTTTTTTCTTTTTTATTTTCTTACTTAAAATATTGTTCACGTCTTTGTTAAGTATCGACGATATCGGTTTCTTCCATGTTTTTTATATTATTGATAAATGAAATGTATTTGTTAATTTTTTTTGAAAATCTGAGACCTCAAAGAGGAGCGCACATATACAATGTTCTTCAAAATAATTATTTTAAGTTTACATTTATCGCCTAAGAGGGTCTATTGGTTACGAATTAAAATAAATATGATTTTGACTTAAATCATTTAGAGATTTTACAAAAAAAATCTGAATCTATTTTTTATTTGTTTATTTTAATAAAATCATTTGTTTTTAAATAATTTAGTTTATTTAAATAAAACTATTTAAAATAAATTTTTAGTTACAATATCACCTCAATCCTTTTGCACTTAATTTATCTCCTTCTTTTGTTACAAAAAAGTAAAAATATGTTTGTGTCAAGAGGATAATTGTGTTTTAATTACCGGTGAACTTTAAAAAGATAGATTATTCTAGAAAATGAGGTTTTAGGACTTGGGTTTTTGATATTGGGCTTGCAATTTGAATATTAACTTACCTGTTTATTTTATCTGCGGAAATCCGTTTAGCTACCCGCTCCGTGCTCCCATGACAGATCTTATCTACGGATACTCACGGGAAATGGATTTTTTTGCCACCCTAACTGTGAGACAGCCGAAACCTACATAAAACCTGCCTGCCACTCGACGAGATTCCAAAACCTTTCACTCCTAGTTTATGACCAGGAAAAATACATTTTCTTGCTCTAGGCTGCAACTTACATAACACAAAGAACCAAAGAGCTTTTTGGAGATCATGGACATTCTTGTATAACAATTAATAAGGTGAGTGGTTATCAAGTAAAGGAGTGGAAACTCTATTTATAAGATTGGTAGCATGGGAAACTGCATAAGACCAAAAAGATGAAGTCGAGATTGGAAAAGCAAAGCTCTACAAACATTAAGTAAATGTTGATGTTTTCTTTCCACACTTCCATTTTATTGTGGAGAATCAACATAGGAAGTTTGGTGAATTCAGGGTCATTATATGTTCTAGCTTTATTATTACTTGTAACATAAGGAAGCTTCTTTTATTTAGTACAGTGACAGGTATCACAAACAAGCTTGTGATCCAGATGAGACAGAAAAGGAAAAAATTTATTCATAAGCATCAATCTATGATGAGAACGATGTTCTAACCTAGAGTGCCAAATGGTTGGCTTAGGAGTAGAAAAAGTACTATCAGTCTAAACACTTTGATTTTTAGACTAATTAATAAGTTGCATAAGCCATGTCTTTGCTCAGCCAAACCAATCATCTTTTTGGACTTGGAATCCTGAATGTTGCATTGAGAATCAGAAAAGGGAAGCTATGCAATTAGAATGCTTGCAAAGTTTGAAAACAGATATAAGATTCAAAGAAAAATTAGGAAAGAACAAAACATTTATGAGAGTGATTTATGGAGTTAAAGGGATTAATGTACCAGCAATACAATATTATAAGCACCTGAATCTAATAACCACAAAGTATAGTTATAAATGATGGGACTAGAAACATTATGACTAACACAACAGCTAGAAATAGTTGTAAACTGATGAAAGGAAACTTCGCCTGAACCAGAAGCTTCATTTGATGAATGGCTAAATGTTGCTTGAGAACAGGTTTGCCAAATCCTTTTCTTCCATATCTGAATGTGAAGGAAATCACGTGTTCGCAATGGATTCAAGCAACTTGACTTCAAAGATGGTACAAAGTTTGGATTTTGGAGGGTTTACAGTATTTTATGCAAGGTTATGGTTGCATCTATTTGTCAAGGCCCAAATCCATAGTCTCTAGCCCTAAATTGTATCCACTGGCTTATTACTCATTATATAAAGAGCCACTGATGCATATCTTTTTATCAGTCATTGTTCTTCTTTATTTCTCGATTTGATTTACATTTTATATATCTTGCTTTTATCAGCTCTTTGTATCATTTGTTATTTGTTTCCAGTGTTGCGGTGGTTCTTTGTTTTTCTACAATGACTTATCGCTTATACGAGTCATCGATGACTAAATCTATGATTTGGTCGACAAATTTTAGAGCAAATTGTGTCTCTAATTATGTTGTAACGTATACAACCAATTTAACAACACTAGAAATGATTTCGATAGTAGTCTGATCTTACAATTTTATAGGACCGGCCACGTTTATAGAGCAAATTGAGTCTCTACTTAATTTGTGTAGTATAAAACCAATTTACCAAACACTAGAAATTATAGTCTGCAAGTCTTAGCTCAATTGGTATAATGCCGAAATTGTTAGGCCGAACGTCTTGACCGGAGTTCGAACCCTAGTACCTCCGCTTGTGTGTGTGAGTTTATAATGACTTTACCATTTCGTTAATCTACCAAAAAAAAATATTATATCGACAACTTTTTGGAACCGGGTACGTTTTTAGTTTAGGGTCAAGTTAGATCTTCTCAAAATATATAACGCTCAATAAAGATGATGGCTTAGATGAAGATCTTCTTTAAAAAATAATTATTGATCATACAGATCAAATCGCTGAAGTACCACAAGTATATCAAGTCTTAGTTAATATTTATCTTAGGTGTTGAACTCTAAATTTTATAAAACAAATCAATTATTTATGTAATTGATCATATGTTTATCCCTCTAAAATTTTATTTAAATATTTCTGCAGTTATATCATATTTTAGTCTAATGATGGATGTGATATTATATTCTCTGTGTTTAATTAATGTTTCTATCTAATCGTATTTTTTTATTTCCGAAAAGGTGTTTGTTTTAATTTGAAGTGTTTCTTTCTCTACAACATTGTATATTCACTAAAAAGAATGTTATTTGATTCATGTGTTATTTAGACTTTAATTTGATCCAATTTCTCTTTAATGAGATAGAGCCTAACAATAAATAAGAGCTTATGTTAAACTAGAACAATCACTAGCAAGGTGATGTGTGGCATGAATTTTACTTCATAAACATTGAGGACTATTACATTTAAAAATAATTGCGTCTTGATATGGCATGTGGAATTCAAATTGTCATCATTTCTGATATAAACTGGTTAGGTTCGAAAGTTTAGTATCAAATATATTACTTTAATTTTTGTCTTTCATTTGAAGCTAAAGCAAAACAATAATAATGGAGAGGTTATCCTTACCTATAATCTTGGTGTGCTAGAATTATTGATCAATTCTTTTATCATTATGCAGATGGTAAATTTTGAGAGATCGCCTTTTTTGGACTATATTACACTGGTATAAAATTGACCAAAGAATTATTTATATTATACCTATTTTATTAAAAAAAAGGTGTGAAATTTAATTGAGGTGGCAATTTTGTAAATATATTGAAAATTTTAGTTTTAGTGGTAACCTTCAAAACCTGATTTTAAGAATAATCAGGTGTTGAACATGAAATAAAAGAAGGTGGCAAACTTGTTAATATTATTTCAAACCTAATTTTAGAAAAAAGGGTGTGATATCTTTTTTTTTTTTTTTTGAAAAAATCAAATTAAGGATTTAAAATTGACACACGAGAGAATCGAACCATGGACCTTAAAAACATTATACTCTAATATTTCAAGTCAACACCATCAACTCTTCCACTCTCACTATTTTCCTTTTTTTTTTGGTAATGAAATCTCACCTTTGTAACAAATAATAACAAATAATCTCACCATTTATTTTGCCACTATTTTCTTTTGACTAAAAAACTCTTTCACTCTCAACTTTGTTAACAAATAATAACAAATAATTACCTCTAAAAACAAATAACAAATAATTATCTTGTCAAAAAAAACAAATAATTATGATAATTATATAATTATAAAAAAAAAAAGGAAAACTCATTGTGAAATCTCACCTAGAAACTTCAGTCGATGCAACCATTACACATTCAGATTCAGATTCTGCCCAAAACGCTCTGAAACCCTTGATTCCATTATTCACCCTATTCAGTTTCTATTGCACCTCTCGAACCCTTTGTTCGTCAAACCGTCGATTCAATCAACTGTCACCGATTTGATCTGCGCTGCAGCGGCCATCACGACCACCGCACAATCACGCCCCTTGATTTCCACTCTGCTCTGATGTCGGATTAAGGTATAACAACATATTTTCCCCCTTTTAGCAATTTCAGTTCACATCAATTTTCTCCCTTGTTTGTGTTTTTCTGCAAAATTAATGATTAAAAGTTTGGTTTTGTTCTTGGTCCGTGTGTTTGACAGCCATTGATGAAAATTAAGAAGCTTCACTTGAAAATAATCATGAAGCTTTTGCGAGAGTGGTATATATGTTTCTTTAACTTTTGTATTTGTTGCTACCTACTACAGTTTTATTGGTCCACTTCAATTCAATTGTTGTTTAGAAGTATTTTTGTTTTATTAGTCCACTTTTGATGATTGCGTTATCTTGTAGGTTGTTTCGACTTTTAGATGAGTGTTGCAAAGGAGTTGCTCACAGAGTTGCCAAACTGAAATATTGGTTCTAATAGCCGTAGCTCCAATCAAGGTAATGTATGTTTTAACTATATCTTATGGAGAAAAAGAAATTGGTATTGCTGAAGTCGTGTCACTTGTGTTACTTTTTTTGTTTGTTTTTGGTTTTGGGATAATAATAATAATAATGCTAGTACATTTATCTATTTCTGAGATCAGTCATGTTGCTCCATTATCTTGCTTGTCTTTCTTGTCTAGTTTACATTTAACTCCAACTTTCCTTTTATGTATGTATTTATTTCATGTAGATTAAGAATATATTTTACCTTTGCGCTGGATATGCTCTGAAAGCATCAGGTAACATCCTCCATTGCAATCTTGTATATCACCGCTTTCCTAAATTACACCAAGTTGTTATTCTTATCAACGTGGTTCATGTCTGCAATGTATAATTGATTTAAAACAAAATGTTTTACGATTTCGTAGAGGAAAATGTTCTATTGATCTACCTTGGTGGACTGGATTTTCCAGTAGTAGTCTGTCATATTTCTCTCCACTACCTTTCAGCAAATATATTATAGAGAATATGGTGCTTTCAAAAGAAAGTTATTGTTTGTTGTGATGTTTTTTTGCTACGTCCTATTTCTTAAAAGATGTTTGATTGTGTCCTATCTTGTATTTAGTGAAGGTGACTTTGTTTGTTTTTTGTATTCCCTTTTGATTCACTTGTATAAGTTGTTCTTAGATTGTCTATCCTCTTCATCTTTAACGCTTGTCTTGGTATATATTTACTTGAGTCATTTTGACCTTGTCATATTGTCAATTTGATCACCAATTTATTAAATTATTATGCTAAATTCACAAAGATTCTTTGTTTCTCATGATTATCTTTTAACCAATGATTAAAATACCAATCTAGGGATCGTAAGATGTAGAGTGTAGGTTCTGGTGCTGCAAGAGCAACATCTAAAGGCATGAGTTATAAAGTAGACTTTAGTGACATGGCATGAGAAGATAGATGTGATCATTATTAACAAACATATAGATATATTTTCTTAATAAAAAATTCTTCTTCGAGGAAAAAAAAAGATATCTTGGTTTTCTAAATTTTTTGCTCACAATACCATTATGATGATGTACTATGTTCTTAAACGTGGAACAACATGCTGAGATCCTTTTGGTATGCTATCAAATTTCCTTTTTCCTTTTAATATATCATTACTTATGTTGTTCTTACAGCTTCTAAATCATTTTCCATGAAAGGATCAGATTTGGGATAGGCATCAAACAATTTCACCAACATGGTATTTAGTTCTGGATTAATATCTTAAATTAATAATAATATTCGGGTATTTTTGCGGGTACCCATCGGGTCTGGGTCCAATTGTCATCCCTATTTCACAAAAACATAAGAGGTAGAGATAGAAAATGAATCAAGAGGATATGAGAGAGAGAGAGAGAGAGAGAGCTTGGGGTTGAAGAGATATGAGCTAAAGTGAAGCCTAAGGTAGGGTTCTTGAAGACTAAAGGTAAGGGGGATGGTTTCCTTTTCATCATTAAGCTATAATCTCTTATTTTCAATTATGGGTTTAAGTGCTTTAGTGTTAATTGTGACTTTTGTGATTTTTGAAGGATGAAATTCTTGCTTATACTTCAAGTGTAATTGTGGGTATGATAAACTTCATGAAATTGTTGTGTTATGTGCTTAAAGTTCATAGTTGTTGTTGTTAAATGATTTTGATGATTTTTGCTTATATGAGTGTAAATCATGAATTGGTGAGTGATTGTTGTTGACATATGTTTGAATTCACTTCATGAATGTTTGTTGATGTTTGAATGAATAATGAGAAAATTGTGGGTTTTGGTGAAGAATGAGCATAATGATGATTTTGGTGAAAATTGATGTTATGATTCCATGCTTGTTGTTGTTTTGATTGTCTTTTGATGTATATAAACTAATGTACAAGTTTTGGGGACAAATTTGGGTCAAAGGGGATCAAAATCAGGGTTTTTGGATGAAAATTGGATGAGTTCCCGAGAGGAAACCCAAAATCTGGGTTCCCCTATGCTGGTGAACTCGCTGTAGCGAGTGATTACTTGTTGTAGCGAGTTGCTTAGTACAACAACCCATGATTTTTACGTTCCGGGCACTTCAGGGCCGATCCGGACTTTCCTAAATGATTCTTTTGATGTATTAAATTATTGTCATACTTTCTAAACCTTTGGAAACATCAAATGAATTAGATTGAACTTGGTTTTGTGAATCGAAGCTATAATTTTTGAAAAATGTTCAAGGTTGTTTGTTGTAATCATGATTTATAAAAATGTTTTGGATGGTATTCATGAGCTTTAACATGGTTGGCTTTGAAAAATGGAATTCGTTTGTAAAGTGACAAATCGAGTCGAACTTAGGTAAATTTTGAGATTGATGTGAATTGGCCTATGATGCTTATATGCATATGCTAATGTGGTCATATGTGAGTAGTGTATATGCTTGGTTGAGGTGTTTGAACTTGTTTGACATGTTTTGTTGAATAACTTAGAAATTGATAAAATGATACAAACTTAAGTGAATTTTGGAATCAATTAGAATTGGTCTATGATGCAGATATGTATATGCTACTGCACTCATATGCGAATTGTGTATATACTCGGTTGAGGCATTTGAACTTGGTTACCTTTATTTTAATTAGTGGGATAATCGGAAAGTGCTAGTTTTTATAAACATATACGAACTTTGTCAAATTAATACTTTTTAGTTGGGTAACTCGTAGGAGACTTTGAATTCATGTTAGTATGATAGAATAAGAATGAATCAACGATGATTAGGTGTTTAATATGATGAATATCATAATGTGGATAAATGTTTGTATTTTAGGTGAAATGTGAATTTGAAACTTTATCGTTTCCTTAAGGTGTTAATTGTTGATAATGAACTATGATGATGTTTGATGAAGATTGTGATAATGTTTGATGGTGATTATGATGATGTTTGATGATGATATGTGTATGATTCTTTTGGTGATTTTGACTTGATAATATGATGATGACGCTTGTTTGAATTATGACTTGTTGATTGTGTGGATTGTAAAACTTGATAATGCCTACGGTGTTGATCTATGAAGAAATCTAATTGGAGGTATACTTTTACATTGTTTGGTGATTATATAGTTGGTGTTAGGCGCATTGTCGACTGTTACTTGAAGTCCATGCATCATGGTCATATTGAGTCATATGAGAAATGTAAAAGGAGGTGTACTTTTACATAGGTGAAATACGTAGGAGGAGGTGTACTCTTATGTGAGTGTGGGTTCAAACGGTA
>Ga0315913_1005476_pt1 | contig 15405 bp, 8 predicted proteins | sample MpolsnodulesMG_FD_207736 | JGI IMG/M metagenome (GOLD analysis project Ga0315913, IMG submission 207736) | Medicago polymorpha root nodule microbial communities from Los Angeles, California, United States - small nodules | ecosystem: Host-associated > Plants > Roots > Nodule | place: USA... | reverse complement strand
ACAAAAAAAAGGGTCTATCAAGCAGGAGGGGAAGATTAACCAAGATTGAAAATTCTTGAATTGCATAGTAGTTGTTATGATTTAGAATTATTTAGATAAAAGTTTGTTTGAGCATATATCAATGAAAAGAAATTTAATAGACTGATTTTGAAGGAGAAAAAAAAAACAAAAATATTTTCAGATTCTAAACATATTTAATCCCTTTTTTTGGCATCAAATGATATGACATAGAGCAACTCCACCAGATAATTCAAATGAAATACTAGCATAATATATCCATAATCTAATGAAAATGAAAGCTTAAAGGTGCATCCCTACAACAATTATATAGCCATAGTGTGTGATAATCACTTCATGAAATTCTACATAGCATAATTACTAATTAAGCCACAAGAGTTACAAGGCTTTATTCTTTTTTCAAACTATAGTGCTTCTTCACAGGTTCAGTTACATCCCATGTAATGTTCATTCCTTTAGGGAAAACAACTAAATCACCACCTCCAATTTCAAAAGATCCAATTGACTCTTCAACAGTAACATTCACTTTTCCTTCAAGTATATACATCGTTTCTTCTTCTTCAAAGGACCATGGAATTTTTAATGGACCACCTTCCCACCTGTTGAATGTTCAGATTCTTGTGTCAAAGTAACTTAAGATATAATGAAATATGAAAAGATGGCGTAGGAACATAGCACAAAAAGAAAGCAAAACTACGACAGTAAGATTATATGACATAATTAAGATAGTTTAACAACTATACACTGACAGTGAAAACGAGATGAAATATGATCGGATGTCAGCCTCAAATGTATTTATGGTTACTTAGCATGTGCAAGCGCATATTTCTTTAGGTTCGATTAGACCCACCAAATTCTCTAAACTAGATGCAGTAGGGTAGCCGTGAATATAATACTTTGGAGTTCCTTGATATGGATTGCACATCCACTATCAAGCATATCATTCAATGATAGTTTAAAGAACAATAGTTTCATAACTTCAATTTGCTCACAAGAGAAAAGATGAAATGATTTAGAGTTTTGGTTGTTGTAGAGTTTAGGATCATTCTTGCATCATATAGTTGTCTTTTTATTGAGCAATATGCATCATTTGATGAGAAGATACAACTATTGACAAAGTGTACATTCTTTCCTGAGTTAATTCAAATGAAAATATGTATTCATTCGTAAACAAACACAACTATTCGCAAAAAAACGGACCCTATTAATTTGAATCTCCCATCCACGATGAGATGCAAATTAATAGGGTCCTTTAACTCAGTAGCATACTGTCAATTGCCATGACTTGACTTATGAGCTGAGCTAAAATGGATTTGGAATCTCTGCAATCACGCAATTCTGAATCTTAGCAATTAGATGATGATTGAACAGTTCGTAGTCCGTGATATGTTTTAAAGTTGATTTGGTGAAGTCGGAATATGAGCAGTATTATCTTCATCCAATGGTCAAGATCTCTTGATTGCGTGATTGCAGGGAACCTAGTCAGTGATATAAAAGGAGAAAAAGAAAAAAAAAGAAAACTCTGCATTTTGTTTAAGGGCCAGTTCCACATTGCATCATTGAGCATCAACTTTAAAAATCAATATTAATTCTATGGTCAACAAATTCCTTTTTCATAAAAATAACCAAAACAAAATGAATTTCAAAGGGCAGTCCGGTGCACTAACGCTCCCACATACACAAGGTTGGGAAGGGGTCCCACCAATTTGTGTATTGTACGCAGTCTTACCCTGTTTTTTACCAAAATAAATTTCAAGTAGTAGAAAAATATTTGTATATATGTCAAGAAACTAAAATCCTTTTTCCTGAAAGCTTTTATTATGCTACTGTCTCAGACACATCTATTCCTCTTCAGATTTCTAGAGATGAAACAATCTTATCTATGTTTTCACTTTGTTTCGCCAACACATTCAATATAAGTCCAAAATGCATTAAAATATCATCATCTAAACAGTTGATCCTAATTAAGATTAATCTTATCATCTCTATAAATAAAGATTTAAATACGTTCCGTAAAAGACTTAAAACGTTATGAACATAACAAAACAAAGGATGTTAATATCGCAAACTTTCACAATGTGAATATGTAGTGTTTTACCGTATGTTTGGATTCTAGAAAAACTACAAACGTACATTTGAATCCAAAGTATAGAGTACCTTTGTAAAAAGCACACGTTTGCAGAAATCCAAACATGCACATCGACTATAAAGGTGTTTCTCTTTTGTAGTTGCCTGTATTTATCTAATAAAGATACGGAAAATAGACCAGAAAGTCACTAGAGGCAAAATGTAGGAAATAAAACTTCATTGATCCCAATGCAGCACAAAATGAAGTTAAAAGTTAAAACACCAGGGATGCAATTTCCCGTCCTCGCTACTAAATAACTCCATGTTTTTAGAAGTGTGCATCTAGACGACACAAATTGTCTAAAAGCATGCGTCTGAACAAATGTTTTAATATTTGGATTGAAGATCGAATCGGCGAGACCTCGCGGTCAAGGTTCAATTAGTGTTGGAGTGGAGAAATTAGCCTCCAAACACTAGCTTTTCAAGGAATCAAACAATAACCTAAAGAGGTTAAACAGAAAAACTTACCAACCATCTAAATTACAAAATAAATTTACAAACACCCTCACAAGCACCCCCAGAAAACATGCTATTACCACCCCCCCACTACATATACGAGTATAAAACACAAGAATGATCAAGACCCAAAATTTATTATGCACAAAATCTTAAAAGTTTAAAAGAAACACATAACTAGGATCAATAAAAAACACAAATAAAAACCAAAATGATAATAATTGTTAAGAAAAAATTGCTATTACTACCCCCCCACAACAAATATAAGCCTAAAACACAAAAAATGATCAAGACCCAAAATTTGTCATCTCAAAAAGCTTAAAACTTTAAAAGAAACACATCAATGACAACACTAAAAAACCAAATAAAAGCAAAAATTACAATATCTGTAAAGAATAAAAATGCTATTATAACCCCCAGAACAAATATGAGTGTAAAACACAAAAATGATCAAAACCCAAAATTTATCATGCAAAAAAAGCTTGAAACTTTAAAACAAACACATCAATGGAAGCACTAAAAAAAAGCAAAAAATGATAAAAATTGAAAAGATAAATGAAGAGAACGAAAGTTACTTGGGCCAAGTTGAAACACCAAGCTCAATGAGTTTGGATTTTGATGGATTCTTCTCTATCTTGACTCCAAATACTTCATAGGTTGTCATGGAAGTTTCCTTTGGCATGAGAATCAGAAACAAGATGGAGAGAATGAGAGGAATGAAAATGATGAGTGATAAACGTTGCACAAAAGGTTTCATTGCTTTACCAAATTGTTGTTTATTTTTTCAACTAAGGTTCTAATTATTAGAGAAAATTTCCACTTTATGGACTAAGAAAAAAAGTAACGTTAATATAAAAGGGATTTACTTTTCCCACCCTATGCCTTTTCTCGCGCGCCATATTTTTTTCTTCTAATTTTATCTCTGATTCGGATTATGTTTTCCGAAATAAATTGTTAGAATTTTGCAGATTAATCCGGATAATAAAATCCGAAAAAGTCTTTTACCAAAATTTTAAGCTTTGAAATTCGTAAAATAAATGCAAATAAACATAAACCAGAAATAAAAAGACAAAAAAATAAAAACAACTCATTTTATTAACATATGAACAATACATTACAATAATGTTGAAGCTTTTTAAGCTTATTACATAAGAACCTAAATCTATTTCTAATCTCCTAAGAGCCTAATTCTAATCTCCTAATATCCTAACCACTAGTATATGATAGGACATACCAGTAGTTTCCCTGTTGGAGGGCAACCAGTGGAGGAGGGAAGAGGAGGGCGGGAAGAAGAAAACAATGCCCCTGAGGGAGGTAAGGGGTGCTCAAACTTACGCCCAGACAGGTCAAGCTAAGAACCACACTGACCCACATGACTCCCAGATGAACCGTACTTCTTTGTAGTGCGGTTCCATCCTAATTGACCGTTCATACAAACCCTGAAAGTTTTCAACGAGGCCCTTATCCGTGAAAGGCCAACGATGAAAAACCATGGTTGTAGAAGGAAGAAGAAGAGGAAAAGAGGGTGGGAGAGGATGGTGTGAGAAATGGTGGGGTTTGGAAGGTTATTTATAGAGAGGGTGGGTCAAAAAACGGTTGGGAAGTCATAAATGCAGTCAAAAAACGTGGTAAAACACATTTTTTTGACTTGACCACCGACAAAACATGTGGTGCAAACCACCGACCATGACACTGATGCAGTCTCGAAAATACAATCCAGAATGCACCTGTTTATTCCAGAATATATATTCCGGATTAATACGATACTGGTGAACGAGAGAAAAGATGACACTTCTTGTAGGGTTAAGGAAGTTCCGGAATGTATAATCCGGAAAGCTTCAACGTTGATTTCTTTTGTGTGGAGCTATTAATGTAGGTTTGGACGGTTACAACCACTAACGCGTTTTCATTGACTGTAGTAATGACCTAGGACTTGTTTTAGGCTATAAATAGGCTTCCATCTTCAACAAATACCTTCATTCTTCACTTCACCTATTTTCTTCCATTTTCTTCAAAAAAAATTTAGTTTTTTAGGGGTGTCGGTGGTGTCATGGTCATTGTTGACCGTTCATATGAACCCTGCAATTGCATTGCAGCTTGTGTCGGTTCATATAACAGTTAACAGAGACCCTTTACATCAAAGAAAGACACAAAAAAGCACATAACATCTGGTCCGAAATTCGTTTTCCGGATAGCACTAACAATCTGTTTCGGATTATATAATCCGGACCAGGGGTATTTTTGAAAATTTTGCAGTGCGCGCGAGAAGGCAGCATGGTGGGAAAAGTAATAGTCTAATATAAATATGTAACAAAAAAAAAGGTTATAGTCATTTTGGTCCAGTTCTCTAAAAAAAAAACATTTTGGTCGAGTAACGACTAGCGAATAATCACAATAGTTAATGTATCGAAATTTTAAAATAGTCGTTGATTTGTTCATTTTGTTAGTTAAAAGAGTCTATGACGTTAAGATAGTCATTCAACGTTGACATTAACTTTTTTCATATGAAAATTGATATAACAATAAGTAACTACTTTTAGTATAATAAGAGACTAATATAACAATATTAACAAAATGTAAGAAACTATTTTAACTAACATAATATACAATTAATGACAATAGTCAAATAAAATATGATACCTTTTGTTTGACTGAAATAAAATATTCTCTCTTATATACGAATAAGAAAAGTTATAAAATTTATATCAAAAAAAGAAAATTTATAAAATAAATAAAATAATCACATTCTCATCAATTTAGTATTTAAATTATTAATATTAACTAAAAGGTTTATAAATTATATTTTCATCCATCAATTTTTTCCATCCGTTAATCCTCTTCGCTAAGAATCAATTGATTAACAAAATGATTCAATAATTAATATGGGACCAGTGGACTGATTTAAAGAACAAAGCCATATTCCTTCTGGTAACCAATGAAGGCGTAATGCAAGATTAAAGAACAAAGCCATATTCCACTTGTCACATTCTCATTGCATGACCCAAACCATTTTTCTATAAAGTAACAAGAAGCACTTCTCGTGGGACACCTTTTTCTTATACACACATTGTACCATCCTTTTTACAACCAACCAAAATATGACACATAATACACATAAGAGAGAGAAAGAGAAAAAGCCACATGTTGCATTTCTATGTGGAGGTACAAAGGTGTATCCCACATAAATATGTCTATGTATCATTGCTTCTTCTACCATCTCAAAAGTGGAAATTGAGTTTTTAACGTTGATTGGTTTTAGAATTGTTTCTATTCTCCAAAAACAATTCTCCTTAAAGCTACAATTCCTAACTTTTGGCTTTCCTAGAATCAATTCTACATTAAATTTTATATTTTGATTATTACAACCATTATTTTCCTTTATTGCCCTTTATCAATTCTCTTTCTTTTTGCTTTGTAATTAATTTGATGAACCAAATTTAATCAGAAAACTTAACGAACCAAATTAACCTCCGAAAAATGTTTATGGTCATGAGTTGCCAAATTTTGGATTTTCCTTTACGGTGTCCCCATTCAGATTTACTGTATTCTTTCTTTTACGCTATATTTTATCATTTTTGGCAACTAACTCTGGTATTATTTAACTTAAATATATTTTATCAAAAAATATAAAATATATGAACAAATATTTTGTAAAAAAATTAGTTTAATGATCGTATTTATTATGTTATAAATTAATATATAGAAAATTTATTTATTTAAATTAAATAATATATCTACATTTAGTATTGGTCTACATATACATTCAACTATGCACATTTACTTGAATTTAACTATGTCCATTTTAGTAATTATACATTCAAAAACAATTTTGATAAAAACTATCCAAACAATATTCAGTTTGTTTAATCAATTCTGCATTATTGTATCCAAACATTCTCTCAAAATCAATTTTATCATAATCAATTCTGTCAAAATCAATTTTATGCAAAGCTGAACCAACCACACACTTATTCATGTCCCTACTCATTAGCATGCCATGCCTTTTGCAAGAAACATAAATAGAAAGCAGTATAGCATGAAACAAAAAAGAAAGTATGGTAGCATGGGATAAGTGATAGCGAGACATAATTTAATTTTTGGATTAAAATAGTGATAAGCAAAGAAAAGCTGTGAAACACACGAGTGTTTGTCGCGCGTAGATTCTACCTCGATTATAGTAACAACAAGTGAAGCAGAAAGAAACCCAGAGAGAGTAAGAAGAACCCATTTGTAAATGGCGGCGAATTCTAGGTTGCCCGCCACGTTACTTTCTATCTCTAGTTAGCTGTAAAAAGTTAAATATAAAATCCCTTTTTCAAATTATTATAACAACTAAAATTATAAACCTTTTACTGTATTTTTTCCTTAATAATAAAAGTTAATATATTATCCCTCAAAAAAATAATAATTAATATATTAGTATACATGTGAGCATAATTTAGTTGACTGAGAGAATTGTTGTAATATATAGAGATCGGAGTAGAATCTCAACAACTCCACTTATTTACCTTTAAAAAGTTCTTCATAATTTGAATTATGGACATTCAGCTTTTTAATTCATTTAATCTTTAACTTAATTAAGTGAATTATCCGTTCTCCTTTTACTCTAAAAATATTGTAAAAAGTAATTGATCATTTTGGTCTTTGAATGTGGTAGACAATGTCATTATAATATTCGAACTTATCAAAGTTATAAATACATTTTTAAAAGCTTTTTGTTTATAATTTTATAGACTAAATTAGCCTACGAAAAATGTATTTAGGAGCTAAGATGATTAACAAAAGATAAATTTGGTGTTCGAGATGACTGACTAAAGACATACTCAGCGTTGGTGTTGAAAAACTACCCTGATAACAGATCACACGTTTTTCTTCTAAAAACATACACACACATAGCACATTTATATTCTAAAATAATTGTTCACTCAAAATGGTATTTCTCTTTCTCAAACTAATTGACATTGTTTGATCGTGTGAATTATTCACGTAACATATTTAACTATATTTTTTTTTACTATTATATAATGACAAATGGTAATATAATGTTTTTGGATTTATCTCGATGAATATTTTTAAAATATCAAAAAGATAAATTTGGTGTTCAAGATGACTAACTAAAAAATACTCAATGTTGATGTTGAAAAACTACATTGATTTTGTCAAAAAAAGAAAAACTACACTAATAACGCATCACACATTTTTCTTCTAAAAATTAAAAACACACATCACACATTTATAGACTGAAATAATTGTTCGTTGAAAATGGTATCTTTCTTTCTTAAAATAATTGACATTTTTTGGTTGTGTGTATTATTTACGTAACATATTTGACTATATAATTATTTTTAAAATATAAAAAATTGTAGTTTATCAATGAATAATTAAAGACTTTATATGTCGTTCTTGGAGAACAAAATATATGTGCAGATTTTATAGCTAAGGAATAATCACATGCAAAATGACATGTTCATTAGAATTGTCCTTTGCCTAAAATGAAGTCTTTCATCCTGAAAGATAAACTTGAAACTTAACTTCGACTCTCCCTCTTTTTTCTTTTTCTTTTTGGCTCGTTACATTATAACATAAAAAAACATTTTATAAGTCAAAATTATTCATTACCATATACTATAAAACAATTAATTAAAATCAATTATTTCATAACGAAAGGAGTAGTAATGTATTATTGACCAATTTTATAACCCTACACACAACTTGCCAGCACAAAATGAAAAGTTTCCATTTTTGGACTTTTAAAATCACTAATATTACTAAATTAACCTCATGATCAAGTAAGCTTGAAGGCCAAGTTGCACAATATTAAGGGCAAAAAAAACTTCAATTAACCAAAAGATACTTTTGATTAGTCAAAGCAAATATCACAGATTAATTCTAAATTAACCAGAGTATCTTTCTCACGTGACTCTCATCTTGGTATTCGAGATTTTAACACACACGTTCATTCACGACCGTTAGATTCTCTTAATTATTAATAAACAAAGTCCAACTTGTTCAAATCGTATTTATGCGGCGCTTGGCATATTTTCAGTTATAATTTATTTTCTAAATAATTCTCATTAAAGTGATAGAAAATAAGTGTAATTGATTTTTTTGACTTGAAAAGAAAGAAAATATTTGATGGAAATTCTAATTAATTAATTTAATTAATTAATCAAATTTCGGCTTGATTGATCCTATAAAAAAGCGATTTCGGTGTTTCGGTTTTCTCAGCAACTTATAAACACTTGTTTCATTCTACTCACTACTACAAACACTCGCCATAGAATCTACAACTTTATTTTTGGCTTAAAATCTCTTCTCTTTGAATCTCAAGATTTTGTTCCTTTTATGAAAAATATCACAAAAAAGAAGTTTCATCGAAAGTTTCTATAGAGTATAATAGAATCATCACCGTCTCAAAATAATTTACAACTTTTTTATATAAGCATAAGCTTCTCTTTAATCCTTCTCTAGTGTTGTTGTGATTTTTCAGCTTTTGATAGCTCTTACCATAACCATAACCACCAAACATCACCCCACGATGTTAAAAGCACTTTTCTTCACACTTTATTCTCCTATCTCTTTCTACCAATTCCATTCCTTCACATTTTAATACTATTTATTGCTATTTACTACCTTCCCTTTTCATTTTCACCCCTTTTAATGAGATTTTTTTTTCATTCTAAAAGACACACTCTTCAATCTTCTCACTCACGTTTCTCTCTTATATTTTCCAAAAAACACAAACCGTTTCACACACAAAAAACACAAAACATAAATCATGGAACATAGTATCCTATGTAAAACCACTGTCCATGAAAGTGTTACTAAGATGAAGTACACAAAACCAAAAAAACACACCAACAACAACAAAAAAAAATCTATTCAAATACCAAGAGTGATTCGGGTAACATATACTGATCCAGATGCTACTGATTCATCAAGCGATGAAGAATCAAATTTTATCATTCCTCGAAGAAGAATAAAGCGCTATGTCAACCAAATGGAAATAGAAACCGTCGCCTCAACGACGGTTTCTGGTAATAAGAGAAAGTCTTTCAGAAGAATGAAACCTTCGCAGAGACCTGCGAAGGTTTCAGCTATCACTAGAGATGAAAGAAAGTATCGCGGTGTTCGGATGAGACCTTGGGGAAAATGGGCTGCTGAGATTAGAGATCCGGGGTCTAAAGTCCGGTTATGGTTGGGAACTTTCAGCACTGCTGAAGAAGCTGCTATGGTTTATGACGCAGCCGCGATAAAGTTTCGCGGTAAAGACGCTGTTTTAAACTTTCAACCACCGTCGCCGGAGAATGTAGTAAAAGATGAAGTTGTTAAAGGAAAAATGAAGGTTTCCGCCGTTAAAACGGAGGTTTCAGGCTCCGGTGAAGATTCCGGTGATGAGTTTATCAATCTATCTTCTCCTACTTCTGTTCTCCGGTTCAGAAATGAGGAAATTGGTGAACCGTTGAAAATGGTTGAAGTTGAACCGGTTAATGAAGATAAACCGGTTAATGAAGATGAACCGGTTGAACCGTTTGGTGAGTGTGAAGGTGAAACGAGGTTTTTCGACGAAACTAATGATATTTTCCGACAAGACATGGATGATGTGTTCAATTTTCCAACAACATGTGATTATTCACTTATGTTTGATGAAGATCCTATGTTAATTTTTGATGAAACGACAACGGTTTTGGTTGATGAGTGTCGTTTAAGTGATCACGTGGAATTTGATAAAACGCACTTACCTTCATCATCATCATCAACTTTATGCCAACAACAACAAGAGGATGATTTTCTTGAAGACATTTTGTTAGATTTAGAACCTCTTGTTATGCTTTGAAACAGTGCAAAATTGTTACTCTCATGAATCTTCATAAGTCGTCGTTGACCTGTTGATTTTTCTCAGCAGATTTTGGTGTTCCGGTGACAAGAAAATCTCAAAAAAATAATGGTTTATATTATATAGTTTGTTAAATATATTAACCTTTTTATATTTTCTGCAAATTTTGTTTATTTAGTTAAGGAAGAGAGCTTAGTTAAGTTTTGTTTTAGTTTTATTATTTATTTTTATAATTTTGTTGCGTAATAATTACTAGGGGTTTATGAGAATGTAATATATATTGTTCAAATATCAATGCAAGAGTATTAAGTTATTTCAAACTCTGGTTTGATTCTTGTTGTTTTTATATTTTGGACTTTCTGCACTAAAATTTTGGTTATGTGTGTGAATATAATTAATCTAAAGTTTATGTGAAATGGTGAAGGGTTGAGTCACCTCTTGCAGGCGGTGATTGCGGTAGTTACCATATGGTGGGTGTGAATTCGAGAATCGAGGGCTTCAAATATTTTTTTCTTCTAAGTATATAGTACACTAGTATATATAAAAACTATAGTTTATATTGTTAGTGATTTCAGTGAACGTCGGTGAGAGTAAATGTATAGTACTATGTTTGTTGCCGCGAAGAAAATTCTACTACAAATATCGAAGAGAAACAAGTGATGCCTGCATGTGGAAAAAGGTTTAAAAGTAAAATAGTTTTTGAGCTTTATACAAATTCGATTCGATTCAAGAGTTCTCTAGCTCAACACAAAACAATATTGGGTTATTGACTAGAACCAGCCCACATGGTATAGTATCAACCGGGTTCGCCTAATGTAACTGCTTCATGCAGTTTTATCTAGTATGCGATCTCGGTCGTTAAAATCTGATATAACGACTTTGATTCATTCGTTATAATTTGATCAATTTTATCACACTATTTCAATCTCAACTGTTTTTTTATCAGACGATCGACATCGATTACTGCGTTAAAGCATTAATTGTGTGAAGTTCGATTCTGGTATAGTATACTTAAGAGAGTTTCTTGGTTTATCCTTTTCATTTGGTTCGGCTTATTAAATTCAAAATGGTGTAGTGTGTTTGAGGGTGTTTCTAACGTGTTTTATACTGTTTGGATTATAAAATCCGAAATATTATAAGATGCGCGAAAAGCTTAGAGGATGGGAAAAGAAAATCTGAAATATGTTAAATTAACTACCATTGAGATCCTCTTAATATCATGGAGGAGTAGGATTATGAAATCTGAAATGTTGTACGGTTTTAAAAGATGTTTTAACGTATTATACATGTATTGTCTATTTTAGTTTACGAGGTTTGAACAACAAAGCTTATATATTTTTTCTTTGGATACAATGTACAACAAAGCTTATATATTTTTTCTTTGGATATAATGTACAATATTGTTTAAATCTATTAAAAATAATTTGTAACACATTTCGTTGGACTATTTTATAGTACCTTTTTTTTATAAAGTCAGTCCTATTTTGCTTGCAGTTCATATAAGGAGTTTGAATAGTTTTTTAGATCCTGTATTTCGATATGACTTTTTGACATGTTTCGGTAGATAAAGCCCGAAGCCTATTAGAATCAATTCTAATTCCCTAGTAAAATAGTCCTATAGCTGTTAATTTTTTTCGGGTGGGTCGTGACCCCTCCCCCAACCCATGAAGAACTCTACCATTGAATCAGTATTTACAGTGAGAATAATGCTTTCATTTTGGCTAAAATGGAATGGTTTGCACTATAGTGTGAGGTGCATGTTGGTGAAGCTCTATGTTTTCTTTTAGCTCTCAATTGGGTTCACGAGCTAAGTTTGGGTTCTATTGATTTTGAGTTAGATTCAAAATTGGTGGTGGATAATTTTCCTCTAATAAAATAGACTTGAGAGTTAGATGATATCATTTCTAATTGTAATAACGTTTTTCTTCTTTTTATGTCAACTCTAGTGTTGAGTCTCCTAGAAGACAAGTAAATGATATACTAGACCGCGACAAATATTATAGGACAAAGGGATTAGAAAAACAATTTAGTAGCACGTGTGTGTTGATTATTGAAATTTAAATGTGATCACTCAAAAAGACCATTTTCCTCATATGTAATTGCTTGCACAATTTGAATTTGTCGTTGCAAAGGTACAAGGATTGTTTGGTGCTAAATCGATAAAATTGTCAATTCATTTAATTTGTGCTTAATTTGCGGCCTCCTCTAATTGCACTACTCTCCCTTTCGTTTTAATGTGTGACCATACATAAGGCATGATTATGCCTCTTGGAATGGAATGCTTTCTTTTCCTCTTCCTATTATTCAACCAGTTTTTAATTATTCATTTTTCTTTTCAAGTGCTCAATGTCAACAAACTGCAAAATCAACAAGATTTGATGATAGAGCCATAAAATAAATCTGATAATAGGAAAAAGATTACCACGATAAAAATAAAAAAAACTATAACTATACAAAACACAATTTTCACTTATATAATCGGGTGTGAATAGTTTAATTTTATAACCTTAAAGTCAAACAAGTAGTAAAATATTATTTGTGCTTAAGGGAAAAGCTGACAAGTACCTTTAAGACGGCATAACATGAAAACTCATATCTACAGTTATCCGTCCGAATCTACCTGATTTAACGGTTTTCTCAGTTTTGACTGGATTTAGGTATGAGTTTGGGTTTTCCCTGATTTCAAAACAAGGGTGCGATATGGGTAACATGGATATATTTACCCACAAGGAACTCATATCCAAACTCGTCCAAAATATAGAAAATTACTTTATTGCCCAATGAAATTTGTCATGTTATAAAACTGTCATTGGAAATTTAAAGGAGCAACCAAATTAATGTGAGCATATTGTTGGATAATGCATTACAACATTGTTTCGGGGCTCGAAAAAATTTCCTTTTTATTAAAAAACTGATTTGATACCGGGATGGGGATGAGGTGGGAAAACCCAAACCCATTGAAGATGGGGATGAGATTCAACTTCTTATCCTTGTTGGGTATGGATAAGGTAACACGTAAGTATATGAGAGTCAGAGATGGTGACGAAGAACGTAAAACTCGTCTTCATCTCGTCTCATTGTCATGCCTACCTTAGGGCGTCTGTTAAGAGATTTAGAGAGAGTAAAAAGTTTATCCTAAAAATTATGCACTCAACACATTAAAAACAACAAAAAAGTTTCAATGCAAGACTTCAATACAATTATAGTAGTGTCAACATTTAAAATCTAACTCTCCTCCGATGCGTCCTCTTACTTGGCTATTTCTTCAACTTCTCCCGATTTATTTTTTAAAATGTCACCAATTCTTAATAGAAAAGTGTCATGATATAATAAAATCCAATCACATACATTTCTTTTCATAAATTGAATACCGGTACTCCAATCTAACATAGGATGAAATTTGGCACTCCTTGTTTTTACCAATTTTTTAGAAAGTGATCAAGAATGACCATTTCCACTAATATAGTAATGAAATTCAATTTGCACTATTCATATAATCTAAGTTTGATCATATTTTTTATACTAATTACAATATAAAAACAAACAAAAGTAAATAAGATTTTGTCGAATTTGTCTCGATGAATATATATGAAATTGTCAACAATGTCACTTTTTATACTAATTACAATATAAAAACAAACAAAAGTAAATAAGATTATGTCAAATTTATCTCGATGAATATATATGAAATAGTCGACAAGGTCACTCTATCGCAGTAAAAATAGGAATTCTGTAATTGTGGTCTCCTATTGAAGAAAAATATAGTATATGTGTCGATTGTGGTCCTTTGAGAGTGACCGAGTGAGGCAATTACTCTTTCATCGTAAGAAGTGAACGTGTGCATATAAATGATTGCTTGGCTATTACTCCACATCACTTTAATTACACATGCATTAACATTGCATTATATATACACATGTTATGTTCTATAGAGAGAGATATATATAAGGCATGGTAGGAGCGTAATGAAATTGAAAAGTGGAATATGAGATAAACCGGTCCATTCAATTATTATGTCGTAATTTGCAAGCAAGATCAGGATCTTATACTATGTCTTAGAAAAGTGTATATGAATACAAATCCAATTAGCATTATGATTGGTTAATTTCATGCGTTCTTTATGAAAATTATATATACTATACTCTTTCACCTGAATCTCACAAAACATTAATTTGTATATTCTCCCTGCAAAATCCACTCATATCATAATTGTGTTTTCAACTGAATGTGTATAAACTAATTTAAGGATAATGTTTAATGATAATTGACACAACTATATATGATAAACTAATTTAAGGAAAATATAGTATACAACATTCCTTTATACTCCTATTATTTACGTGGAAAAGGGAGAAGAACAGTTACAGCCTAGCCAGCTATTGGTCAAATCAATTGACATTCAACATCATTTTTTTGGGCACATTCATTCCAACATCATTAATCCTATGTTTCTTTTTCTTTTTTTACAAGAAATCCTAGGTTGCATGTAAGGCTTAAGAACAATGACATGCATTTCCCTTAGTTTAATAGTACCAAATTTGAAACTTTTAATGATGTTATTATAAGTTGCATTTTTTTTGAAGAAGTATAATTTATAAAATATCAAATGTATATTTGATTTTTTGGATAAAAAAAAACTCATAGCAATTTTAGATAAGAGAATGTATAGACAATTACTTTTTAAAAGATAAATACTTTTATTGCTGAGATCATCAAACACTTTTGTGCAAAATGTATAAATAATAAAACAAAATTTATATAATGTTAATATTTTTTTTAAAAGTACTTGAACAAATAATAACAAACTTTAGTTCATGACAATTCATGTTTTGTTAATGACAATTTAAATAATAAAAATATAGTGTTTAAATTATTATTTTTGCGCTTAAAGTTCATATATTTTTTTTTTTAAAAAAATAATTTTTCTAGAGAAATTGTCATAATATTCTACACTTTTATAAAAAAAT
>Ga0315913_1005473_pt1 | contig 15413 bp, 11 predicted proteins | sample MpolsnodulesMG_FD_207736 | JGI IMG/M metagenome (GOLD analysis project Ga0315913, IMG submission 207736) | Medicago polymorpha root nodule microbial communities from Los Angeles, California, United States - small nodules | ecosystem: Host-associated > Plants > Roots > Nodule | place: USA... | reverse complement strand
GGGACGAGACTTTGTGGTGTCTTTCGATAGAAAAAGGTTTTAAAAGAAAAGTAAATGCATAAAGTTTAAATTGCAGAAACTTAAAGGAAAGGTAAAATACAATGCATTAAAACTAAATGTGGTTCGACAAATCCTTTACATACGTTCTTTATGACTCTTTTCTCTCGCGTCGGTACTTTGAGTGTTTTAGAATTCTGTATAGGTGATTTGTGACCCGTTTTCCCTATGGAAAACTAATATTTATACATAGGAAATAACTTGGAAAGAAACTAATCCCACGATCAGCTCTCCTTCAATGTAGACAACCACTTGTCTCCCATGTTCTCCTTTGAGGAAACCGCTTCTCTTTTGAAATTCGAATCTTCCCGTTTCAAAGGAAGTTGGTTGACTTCGACGGTTTTGCTTCTTGACTCGTATGTTGTCGAGCTTCAAGGCTTCGAGACTTTTTATGTTAAGTCCAACATCTCATCGAAATTTCAATCATTCTTCTCCTTCTATCTTTGAATGTTTGATTTGACTGTCCTCCTTGTTCTTAAATGTTCTTTGTTTGTACCTCTTCATTTCTTTGATTGCTATCCGTTGGCCATTCTTCATATTGCCTTGATACCTCTCTATGAGCTACTTCACTTTGCTCTATGTTTGTGTGTTGTTCGAATCCCTGTTCCAGAACTTCTCTATTGTTTCTTTCGTAGTTTGACCATTACACTCCATCCACATTTTGAGGTTGTCTCCTTTTTTCTATAAGACTATGACATTTCCCACACTATGGCATTCTCACTCGCCCTGTAAAATTTCCAAAAATACCCTTAAGTTTTCGGATTATCAAATCTAAAAACATACAAATTGAGCTCGGATTTTATAATCCGAAATATGCTTATGTATAATCAGCAATCAAAATCTCTCCAATTTCAGCAGTTTTGAAGTTTACTTTTGAAGACAACCAAAAAACAAAGTAAAAAAATGATAAAAACCTATCAAATAAAATAATAAAAATACCACAAAAAAAATCAAATAAAACTAATGCAAATTTTTTCAGATTTTTCTAGGAATATGATAAAAAATAAAAAATAAATAAAAAAATGAGTCTAAACGATAGAATTTTGTATTTTGAGGGACGGAGTCCCTTGATTTTTAAAAATATAAAAATACCACCAAAAAATTCTAAAAATCAAATAAAACATGTCTTGATCTTTGATTTTTTTTTCTTCTGATTTTCAATGAAAGTTTCGGAACAATCTGATCAAGTAGCCCAAAAACCAGATTTTCGACTAGGAAAAGTTAACAATAACCTAAAACAGGAGGATGATAGTTAGGAAGATTAATATGGTCCTTAAATTGCTTATCCATGTTACCAACAAATTCAGAATTAGTGCTGATACAGTTCAAATTATATGATCCGAACTCGTTACTATGTTTGGGTATCGACTAATCTCTTCCTTGTAATTATACATCGATTATTTGTTCCTTTTGGGATGGCCTCTTGAGTACACCTTGTGCTTAAGAGGACCCATTGCCAGTGCTAATATATTTCATTTTTGATTCTTCAAAAAAAAATTATATGATCCGAACTATTTTTCCCCTGAAAAAGGGTGTTCAGATTCTATAATCCGAAAAAAGCAAGGAACGCGCCCTATTTTTGAGGTTTCCAGATTATAAAATCAGAATTTGTGGAAAAAAAAACTCAATTTTTTACCCCATAAAAAAGGAAAAACTCAGTTCAGATTTTAAAATTTGAAAAATCTCAAAGACATTTTTGGAAAGACACAGGGCGCGTTACACTGACTTGGGCCATCCTCTAAAATTTGGAAATTCTCCTCATTGGGTCCCACCTCTTTTTGAAGTCCATCTCTATCTATTGTATTTATTAATGGGCTCAAATGTTGACATAAGCCCACTCCACCTACTTCGATACCTTCATTGTCCGTTCCACATATTTCTTCCTCCAACTCTCTTAATTCAAATATTTTCTTACGTGTACCACTAACCGCCCCTTCATCCTTGGCTCCACTACCATTAATTTCTCTACTTGGAACTTGATCTTTCTCATGCGTCTCTTCATAATTTCCATGCACCTCTTCATCTTTCTCATTTGAATTTTTTCCTTCTTGCGTTAAATGCAAATAATTGTCTTCAATCTTTTCCCTGGTCTCTTCGTCTTCCATGGACGCCATCGAAGGATGGATGAAAGAACTATCTAAATTCCTTCATCAATCATATTCATCTTCATCTAGTTTCAAGAACATTTTACCTCCCCCATTGGGATAGCTTTCCCTATAACAATTCCTTCATCAATCATCCTCTGTTGAATCATTGGTATATCTTCTTCATTTCGAAACCATCCGGTGAAACCACTATTTGCCCATGCCATTTCTTCTTCACTAACTGTTAACATCAATCATATTTCCTCGTGACCGTAAGAGCTGTTGTTCCTTCTTCATGTTTTGTCTTCGTTCATGATTCTCTTCCCCTCGCTCTAGACTACTTCTTAATTCTTAGTTACTTGTGCATACGACATACCCTCTCTTCTAGTATTCTGCCATATTCTGCTTTGATTCGTCCCCCAGTTATCTCCACTCCCTTGTTGTCTTCTATTTCCAGCTACTGCTCCTTTTTCATCATTGTATATTCTATCTTTGTTTGATTGATTCCTCGTAATTCTTGTAAATCTTTATATGTTAACCCAGACCTTATAAGATCCAAACCATACATTTCTTAGTTGTATCTCAATCCATTCCTCGTTTTTAATTCATGTATATCTAACAAAACAAAAAAAAATCCCATATTATTTCTCCTCCTCTCAATATACACATCAACCACTTTTCCCTATCTTCTAAACTTCCTCTCTACGTCTCTCGCACTTTTGTCCCTTTCTGAAAACATGAAAAGTTAAATTGATAGATAATGTAGAGTTAATAACATATTACAATCCAAAACAGAAAGAGAATAGCTTGAAGAATCACTTAAGTCATCCTTACTCCATATCAGCAAGAACTAATGAAAGGGATTGGTTTTTTTATATTTGGCTGAGAAACATGCTGATGCAAAAATCATTAAGGTTGAATTTACTGATTTTTCATGGGTGAGATGTTTTTGGGAACCTTCCATTGACAAGAAACGTGAGGTAATTTTATGGCACATTTTGTGAATGGTACACAAGAATTGGTGATCAATGATGGTCAGATTTAGGCAAGTGTACCAAATCATTTACCAAGTAATAAAGTAGTAAGTAAAGTATCATATCCATAAGGATGAAAGAAGAATAAAATTACTATGTTGATCTGATTCCCAGAAGTTACTACTTCTTCCCTAATTACAGTGGTATATTATCTTACTTACTTCCTGATTCGGGTACGTTTTCACCAATATTAGGTATGTCACTTCCCTAAGTATCGTTTTCTCAGGGTTGGTTAACTTCAGAAGAAATAAATAATTCGTATAATAAAATTAAATAGGATTCATAAAGTAACTAAATAAAGAACTTAAATTAAATAATCCAACAAATAAAACAGAGGTTCATCTTATACCCCCACCATAATAGGGTTTAATTACTCATGGTAACTAAAGACAAATCACAAAAGAAATAAAACATACGCTAGAGACTTAGAGTGAAGAGAGAATCCTCCCTTGAAGCTCTCAGTACATGCCTTCCTCTTGAACCGCTTCGTTCTGAATGAAAAATTCTGAATTAGAGGAGTTGTATTTATAGACTTGGTTTCCACCTGGGCTAGGGCTTGAAAATTGGGCTTTTTCCACTTAAAAGTAGAAAAAAGCAGTTCTAACCCGCTCCCAATATGCCCCAAGTGCATGGCAGGGTGCATGAGTGTAAGAATCTCATGTCGTAGGCGCATGGGTGTCGTTTTCCTGCGCGTAAACGCCTGTTTTTTTTGTCCTTTGAGTGTTTTTTCATATAAGATGTCTTGGGACTTGGGAACACAATTTCTCCCTCTCTAATTTCTTCTGACGCCTCTTGAATCTTCATTCATGGTCTTCCCAAGATTTTCACAAGTCTTCTAGATGTTTTGCTTTGCCGATTTGCATAATTTCTTCTTGAATTACATCAAATTGTGGCCGAACTTGCATTGGAAAGTAATTCCTTTAGGTAAAGGATTATTCAAACTCCAATTTAATTATGTTGAGGAAATGTGCAAGATTTGGTCAATAGAGCTGATAAATCTAAAACTAGGGTTTTTACGATTCTCGTGTTAGATGAGGGATTTAAATCCCCAAAATTAGAAGCTAACCCACGCTCAGGTGTGGATTAGACTTCTTGACCTCCCCCAAGAATATTGGAGGTCAAGGTTACTCTTTGAAATTGCATCAAGTGTTGACACTGTGCTAACCATTTATGAGCCCACTATAATCTGTCTGTCTTTTAGGATATTATGCTCGCATATTACTTACACAGTTCCAAATTATATGACGTTTTGACATTTCACTCGTATTAAGAAATGTAATTAATTTTGTGTGGAAAGAGATATAATGAGTTGTTTTACAAAATTGTCCTTAATAATTGATATGGAAAAGATAAATGAAAGAATTAAAAGGAGGAAGAGTAATAAATAGTTAAGGATATCATAGGAAAAATAACATTAATTCTTCATTGGTATTGTAAAGCGACATATAATTTGGGATAAACTATTTTTCTTCAAAACGACATATAATTTGGGATGGAGGAAGTAGTAGATACTGATTTGTCACAACCAATATTCAACAACATGCTCGTTGAAAAAGACGGGCATTTTTTATTATTTTTTTGAGATTGTTTATGAGAAACAACCCTTGTTCTGGAATAGCTGAAGAGTCATAGGAGACTGAATACAGCAATGCAACAAAATTGCTAAAAAATCGATGGATTTGAATTATGAGAATAAGAAAAAGCATGTCACTATGTCTCACAAAAAAGGGGTTGTTAATGTTGAGAAATAAGTTGCTGGGAAATCAACTAATAGGGATGTTATTGCTAACAAATTGAGTTGCTGGAAAAAAGAGTTGATGTTTCGATGGGGAAAAACTAGCAAGTGGAACTTCAAATTCCACAAACCGTTTATGTGAATGTGCCAAGCACTTTTCTTAATATTCTTCAGCATACAGAAACAATTCAAATCGAGGTTACTACTAAATTAAACACCCCTCTAGTTCATTTGATTGTAGAGGGAGGGAATGTTTCTACTCCTAGTAATTTTGTTGTTGATAATATATCTTAGTGTCATGGTGCATCTTTTAGCAATGCTATTCAATGGTATAAAGCTCCTTCAAGTGATTTGATTGAAGAGGCAAGGTTATTTTCCAACCTTGGTGATGTTGTTGATGACACAATAGCTAATGTGGAAGATACAAAGACTCAAGGACAGGTAGAAAATAACATTGCCCGGAATTTGGAAATTGTTCCTTCAGCTGTGCTTGTGGATGAGGGAAGAGCAACTTAAAAGTAAATAAAAAAAATTACAATTAATTGGTACTAGCACAGAAATTAAATGAAATTCATGGAAAATTATAACATAAAGTATATTGAATAGGTTTTTTTTTTCTAGGGAAAGAACTTATTCCTCTCTTCGTGATATCTATGCACTCTTGTGGGTCTGATATTCATACAATATATGGATGCACTTTAGAAAGTATACAAAACTTGTTTTCGCATTTATAAATTAAAGGATACAATTCGTAAATTTTTGGACATTCAGCATCAGTTTCACAACCAGGATATGCTGCAATGAAAAAAAGATAATAAAATAATGTTACTACAATGAGGTAAAAGATTGTTTACAAACTACAAAAGTAAATAAAAATTGAAAAGGGAGAAAAAATGGCTCACCATGAACTTCTTTTGCAACAATAAAGAGGGAAAGAAATAAAATCATTGGGTAAACAAACTTGATAGTTTTTGCCATATTGTTTTCTCTTTGCATGTAGAAAATAGAATAAGATTTATCACTCATGTAATGCTTAAGAAAATTAAATATTTAAGAACCTAAGTAGATCTATGTGTAATATTTGCCTCTTTAGCACACTTAATAAATGTCTCTTAAATACATCAATGTGTTGTGTTTGTCTCTTTAGCATAGTCACTAAAGTAGTAAAATAAAAGAACTTACTGATTATTCGAACCCATTGTCTTTTTATTAACTTTTCAGCCTTTCTTGATAGAAAAGGGGAATTTTTTTAAAAGAAATTAAAGTTGGACAGTGATAAATTTATATGTACAATCAATGCACAATCGATGTGACAACATAGTTATAAACAAATCAAGTGTTTTATACAAAATAGATTAGGATTTCTCCAACACGCTCTGTTGTTAAATAAAAGTCTTCTCGTTGATGTTTTCACAAATTCCAAATTTCATTCATCCAAAATAAGTAAATTATTATACAAAATAATGTAGTAGTATTGATTACTAAAAGAAACAGTATTTCAAATTGTTCACTTAAAAAAAAAAAATTGGAAGTGAAATGGTGTGAGACTTATGTTAGGATAATCACTTTGTTCAATGCAGCAGAAGTGCTTATGAAAATAAGTTGTTTTTGTAAGCATGCTGAAAATAACTGAAAGTTTGTCAAGAGAAGAGAGAATGATGGAGATAGTTATTGTGTAATGTGAATATGATTCATTAGTTATGATATTCACAATTACAAAGCCTTTTATAGGCAAAATGGTTCCTTCATCACTGAATCCAGCAAAAGTGCTTGACAAGTAGCAAAAGTTCCAGCTATGTATTCTGCTTCACATGATGAGAGTGCAGTGATTGGTTGCTTCTTGGTGCACCATGAGATTGCAGCTTCATTGAATTTGAACACATAACCTGAAGTGCTTCTCATATCAGTCAGATCTCCACACCAATCACTAACAGAGTATCCTATTAGCTCATTCACTTTACTTTGAGCTCCATAAGGAAATAGCAAACCAAAATCTATGGTGCCCTTTATGTATCTAAGAATTCTCTTTGCAGCTATCAGATGAGATTTCCTTGGATCATGCATAAATTTCCTAATTACACTTACTGAATAGCATATGTCTGGCCTGTTGTTACATAGATACCTCATAGATCCAACAATTTGTCTAAACATTGTGGAATCCACTTTTTCTTCTTCAATGCACTCATCCAGCTTTGAGTTTGTTTCTGATGGATTTGAAACTGTATTGCAACTCTTCATTTCAAATTTATCAAGAAACACTCCAATGTATTTTTCTTGATAAATCACTATCCCAGCTTTCAATTTCACAAATTCCATTCCTAAGAAGAATGAAAGCTCACCAAGATCAGTCATTTCAAACTCCAGCTTCAGTTTCTCCTTAACTTTCTCAACATCTGATGTTGAGCTACCAGTGATGAGTAAATCATCAACATATAGACTGATTATAACAGTTCCTCCATCACTAAGCTTCTAAACATATACTCCAAACTCAACTGAACACTTTTTAAAGCCTATTTGAATTAAGACTTGATCAATTTTCTTGTTCCGTGCTCTGGGAGCCTGTTTTAATCTATATAGTGCTTTATGCAATTTATACACCATATTTTCCTTCCCAGCAATTTCACCTTCATCATTCACTGCATCATCATATTTTATTTCACAATCAGTCAATCTGACAGGTGCCTGTCTGTTTCTTTGAGGTCTTGCTGGTACTATGGTTTCTTCTTGATCATCTGCAATCACTTTATGATCCTCTTCACCTTCTGATTCATCACTTGAATCAGGGTATAGGTAGCTTTGCTTGATCTCACTGCTATACTCAGGTTCACTTTCCCATTTCCACTTCTCAGCTTCATTCACTATCACATCTCTACTGATGTGAACTTTCTAAGTCACAAGGTTATATAATTTGTATGCACCGGTAGGATGATACCCTATGAGTATCATAATTTCACTTGTATCTTCTAACTTACTTCTGCTAGCATCTGGTATATGTTTATAACATAAAGAGCCAAATACTTTGAAGTGCTTCACACTGGGCTTCCTTCCACACCAAGCTTCTTCTGGCACCTTCAACTTTAGCTTCTTAGTAGGAAATTTGTTTAGAATGTAAGCAGCAGTAGTAACTGCTTCACCCCCAAAACTTGTGTGGCAAATTCTTCTGCTTAAGCATGCTCCTTGTCATGTTTAGCAGGGTCCTATTTCTTCTTTCTGCGAGTCCATTATGCTGAGGTGTATATGGAGCAGTTACTTCATCAACAACTCCTTGACTTGTGCAGAAGACTTCAAATTCCTTTGATGTATACTCACCACCACCATCTGTCCTTAAAATCTTAATAGATTTATCACTCTCGTTTTCTACTAAGGTTTTGAATCTTTTGAATATTTCTAAAGCTTCACTCTTAAGCTTAAAAGTAAACAGCCAAATCATTCTTGTAAATTCATCAATTTAGGTAATGAAGTACTTACTACCACCAAGAGAAGGTACCTCAAAAGGGACACAAATATCAGAATGAACAACCTATAGTGCTTCACTTGCTCTTTTAGGTGCATCAGATACAAATGGTAACCTACTTTGATTGCTCTTCACACATATTTCACATATGGGTTTCTTGACATTCAACTTTGGTAAACCATACACTAAATCTTTAGAATTCAATTCACTAAGACTTCTAAAATTTAGGTGGCCATACCTCAAATACCATAATGCTTCAGCATCTTCACTGATAGTTGCAGACATGCACATCCTCTTATCACTTGATATGTTGCATCTATAGGTTCTATTTTTAGACAAAGCAGATTTTAACACCAAATTCTTTCTTGCATCAAACAGTTTCGATGATTCACCCTCCATTGATACTGAGAACCCTTTCTCCACTAATTGACCTATGCTCATCAGATTACACTTCATTTTTGGAACATAGAACACATCTTCAATTATGACCTTACAACCAAAATTGCTCCTCATCACTATATTACCACTACCTTCTGATGCAAGTTTCCTGTTGTCAGCCAGTTTGATACTAGTTTTCTTGCTAGCATCAAAATTTATTAAACATTCTCTATGAGCTGTCATATGATTAGAACACCCAGAACCAAGATACCACTCTTCACCTTTCATCTTATCATCATATGTAGCAGCCATTAACAACACTACATCAGAATCACCTTCATGAGCAATATTGGCTTCCTCAATTTTCTGATCTTTCTTGAACCAACATTCATCAGCAAAATATCCAAACTTGTCACAATTATAACACTGAACCTTACTCTTGTCAAAATCCTTCTTCTTGTTCTGATTTTTGCCAAAACTTCCTCTTTTAGAAGATTCGGTTTTGTTCTCAGCTTTGGATCTTGCATTATTGGACCAGTTTTTTTTACCCTTCCCTTTCTTGAAGTTCTTATAATTTTCCTCTTCTTGGTTGTTTGAACCTGAAGAGCTTGCTGAACTGATCTTTCAGAACTTCTATCAATTACCACCAGTTCATGTGCTTCAAGAGAACTCTGCAATTCTTCAATCTTCACAGCCTTAACATCTTTTGCTTCTTGGATTGCTACTACTATGAAATCAAATTTTTGACTTAAAGATCTCAAGACTTTTTTAACTACCATTTGATCTGAGATGTTTTCACCACAATTCTTCATCAAATTCACAATTTCAATCATATTTGAGAAGTAATCACTCACTTTCTGGTCTTCTTCCATCTGCATCATCCCATACTTCCTTCTATATGATTGCAATATGACTTGTTTCACTTTTTCTCCCCCATTGTGATAATTCTCAAGAATGTCCCATGCTTCTTTGGATCTTGTTGCTTTGGCTATCTTCTCAAAGTGCTGATTATCAACATTTTGTTGAATGTAGAACAGTGCCTTGCAATCCTTCTTCTTGTTTTTTTTTTTTAAAGCAGCTCTCTGCACATCAGTAGCATTTGCAGGAGGTTCTTCAAACCCATTCTGCACAAGATCACTCACATCTTGCGCGCCAAACAATGATCTCATCAAAGCAGTCCATCGTTCCCAGTTCTTGCCATCAAGAACCAAAATATTTGATCCAAAACCGTTAGTGTTCATCTTGCTAAATCTCAAGAAATCAGAGAAATCAATACACACACCTCACTCAGTGGTTCCCAATGATGATTCCCCTCACTTTTCACTCGTGTTTCCCTAAGATTCAACCCAGGCTCTCTATACCAATTGTTAGAACAATCACTTTGTTCAATGCAGCAGAAGTGCTTATGAAAATAAGCTGTTTTTGTGAGCAAGATGAAAATAACAGAAAGTTTGTTAAGAGAAGAGAGCATGATGGAGATAGTTATTGTGTAATCTGAATTTGATTCATTAGTTATGATGTTCACAATTACAAAGCCTTTTATAGGCAAAATGGTTACTTGCTTCCTATGCAAGTAAGCTCTCTAACTAATTGGAAAAATTAACACAAACTTAACCCAATTAGTTACATTGCAGTTATTACTAATACACTAATAACTTAAATTATAGTACATTTTATGGAACTTCGTTTGTGTCTGTTACTACTTTTGTCGTCAATAGACTGTGTCGTATTTGGTATTTAGTGTAGAAACTTTAGATTCATTTCTATCTTTACTATCAAGGATGTCATTCGGTGCTTAAATTTTCAAACGATTTCAAAGTTCAACGAGGTTTAATATGTGAATCAATTAGCTTTGATTATATTTTTTTTGGGAGAGGAGAAATATATTTTGAATATAAAATTATGAATTTTACAATTAAACTCGTTGTGTATTTCATAAATATTATTGTCGATGAAATTTGATCCAAGTGACCGTTTAGTAATCTGAGTTGTACAATCTGAGGGCTAGGTGGGCACTCACTGCTAATGGATAAGTGTAGTCTCTAGATATTCTTAGGTTTTGAATTATGTCTGATTTTTCTAGGATAGTTTTAGAATATTGTATTTTTCCCCTCTAGTCTAGTACTAAATCCCACCTTGCATATGGCATATTTTGCAAGTATCAAATATTTGCTAAGTTTCATTTTTCAAAGCTCTTTTGGTGAAAATCCTTTTTTGTTTAGTCGCGGGTCATACGTGTTTTTTCAACTCTTTAAAAACTATTTTTATGAGTTTGAATCGATTTGAAAGTCATAAGTCATAACTTACTGCTTGAATTGATTCACACAAGTTAGAGAGTTTTTAGCCATTTTTCAATCGATTCAAAAATGGAAAGAAGTTTGTCGAATCGATTCACTACTCATGGAGTTCATCTAAATTGATTTGATTTTCATCTGAATCGACTCAATCTTCAAGCGTTCTCCATATTCAGTTTTACACATCTGGATCGATTCAACATAAGTGTGAATCGAGTAAGACAATGTTTTTTTTCTCTAAATACTAGGTTTCGTTTGCACTAAGATTCTCAAACTATAAACATAACATTTCCTCTTTTTTTTTCCATCTAAATGCATAAATCATTCATTATTTTTCTCTCTCATTACTCATAGGGACAATTGTAGGTTGTGCAATGGTTTGATTCTTTCAAGGAATTTGAGTGCTCAAGATTCGAAAGGACGGAATAAGGCTATATTTTGTCCTCTACAAGCTAGGGATCATTGTAACGCCCTATTGATTTATTTATCCCTCACTAATTTTGCTTTTTCTAGTAGTGATAAAATAGAGTTGCGTCATCGACGGAGACAGTTAAGACTATTGAAAAGAGTGCATGCTCATGCACGTTCAATCGTCTGACATGTAAGTTTGGAATGTCGGAGTCAACGGATAGTTTCAACCGCAAGTAATTTTTGATGGCGTGTCGTTCAGAACAAAAGACAAGCCTATTGGACTCGACTCTCGAGGATATCAAGAAATTCCAATACGATTTGAAGAAGAGTACCATACTAATTTTTGCTTTAGTCGAGAATTAATATCACTCGGTTTCACATTGTAAAATGGATAAATATCAACTATTTCAAGTGATTAATTTGTTAAATGTATCTTCAAGATATTGTAGGAACATTAAGTTCTAAAATATTCAATCACGTGTTATAAGCTTCAAATAATCTAATAAATAATTTAAGATAGATCAAATTATATTGCAATGAGTAAAGAGAAAGTACGCAGAAAAAACCATATTTATAGAAGTTCCCTCAATCATCCTCGTTAAATGTTGAAAACGCTTAGAAGAGTAAACTATAGAGGTTTATTGAATTTACAAATCAACTCGATCCTAAATCTTTTACGCTAAGTAATCACTCCAAAGCCTCCAATCTTCAAACCTCCTTGAAATTTGATAATCCCAACGTCATCGAATCTCGAGCTTTCATGCAATCCTTCGATCTTCTTACCTAATAAATCTTCTTTGTTATAGTTGACAATAAAAAAAATTGTCTTGTTAACGAGTGCTCCGGGGCACTCTTTAAGCGTTCTAATTCAAAAAATTATCCACTAAAAAAGTCAATTGTTTTAATTTTCAATGCATTAAATACAATAATTCTCATAAAAATTTACTATTTAAAAATCTTAAAGAGTGTCCAAGGGGCACTCGTTAATATTTTCCTAAAATAAAATACAGTTTAAAAACTGTAAATTCTTTAAATAATTAATATATGAGTATAAGGAAAGTTAAATGAACTTAGGGTTTGGTAGTTTAATTATTTTGAGTCTAAGAATAAAGAGTTGAATGTCTTGGGATCAAATTCGGACAACGAATAAAATTAAATATAAATCTTACAAACCAACTATTATTTCTTCCGTCTCAAAATAACATAGTCATTTTTAAAAAAATTAATTGTCCCGAAATAACTAATCTATATCACTTTTCAATACAATATTAATTACTTTCTTTCATCATTCTCAATTAATATATTCTATTTTGCATTTATGATAATGGTAAATGCATCAATACTTGACAAAAGTATTTAAATATTTTTTTTCTCTCTTTTACATACATATTTTAAATTTGTGTGAAATGATCAAATAACTCACTTAATTATTTAAGACGAAAGGAGTAACATTTGTCTTTAAAAAAAAGTATCTTAAAAAAAGAAAAAGCATTGTTAAATAAATTAAAGCCAGGTCAAGATTCAAACATGGTGTTTGATACAATCAATAGATTACAAATTTATTTGTTTATGCTTTGAGTCATTGAATGATTAATCATTGAGTTTCTTTGATTTTACTTGGTGTGTGTTTGATTTTCGAGTGGTGAGGACGGATTTTGATAAGAGTATTATAACCGAATCGATTTTAATTACAATTGAGTTGAATGTGTAACAGTTTGCCATCATTATAAATGGGAAACCCACCAAATCTTTTAACCCTCAACGTGGTCTTAGGCAGGGGGACCCCCCTTACCTGTTTCTGTTATGTTCAGACGTTTTATCTGGTCTCATTTCTAAGGCTCAGGAAAATAACATTATCCATGGCATCAAAGTGGCAAAGAAGGCCCCTACGATCTCTCACCTACTTTTTGCTAATGATAGTCTCATCTTTTGTAAAGCAAATTACCAGGAAGCACAAGCCATAAAGGACATCATAAGTAATTATGAATCTGCCTCTGGCCAGAAGGTTAATTTTGATAAATCAGAAATCATACTCAGTAGAAAAGTTCAGACCACTACTCAAGATAGAATTCTGCCGACTCTTAATATGAAAAGAATGGATCATTTCTCTAAATATTCTGGCCTGCCTACCCATCTGGGCAGATCAAAACGCCAGGTTTTCACCTTCATTCATGACAAAATCCTTAATAAGCTAAAAAGTTGGAAGGAAAAGAACCTATCATTTGCTAGTAGAGGGACCCTAATCAAAGCAGTTGCCCAGGCAATTCCTACTTACGTTATGAGTGGATTCCTTCTTCGAAAAAAATTATGTACCACTCTTGAGCGTATTATTTGTGATTTATGGTGGGGTAGCAGTCAAGACCATAAGAAAACTCATTGGATTAGCTAGTCAAAGCTTTGCAAAGCAAAAAGAGGGGGTAGGATGGGGTTTAGAGATTTAAGGGCTTTCGATATGGCCCTCTTAGCCAAACAATGCTGGAGGATTCAAACTAAACAGGACTCTCTTATGGCAAAAGTCCTTAAATCTAAGTATTTCCCAAACCACTCTCTCTGGGATGCCAAACAAAAACAGGGAACCAGTTACTCTTGGCGTAGCATTCTACACTCAAGATGGGTAAAAAAGGTAGTTTTTGGTCAGTGGGCAATGGAAACCAAATTAATATCTAGGAAGACCATTGGCTCCCAAATCAAAATGGTTTTAAAGTTCTAAGTAAAAAGCCTAACAATAATGCCCCCATCAAAGTCAGCAATCTCATTGATAAAACTACAAATAACTGGAAGGAACCTATAATCCACAATTTGTTCCTTCCCTTTGAAGCTCTTCAGACCAAGCAGATTCTTATAACGGACAATAATGAAGAAGATGAGCTAGTTTGGGCTAGTTCCCAAGATGGGAATTACTCAGTAAAGATAGGCTATTATGCTATAAAAAACTGGGAGGATCAATCAAAGAATAACCCTGACAGATCCTCCACCCAATCTGACAAACTCTTGCAGAATTTATGGAACTTGAATATTCCACCGAAACAAATTCATCTAGTATGGAGGATCATGAACAATGGTTTACCTGTTAAATCAAATCTCTTCAAGCGTAGAATCAGCAGAGATCCCCTTTACCCAGATGCAACTCCCAGATTGAATCTATAGCTCACACGTTTATGGAATGCGATTGGTCCCAAAGAGTTTGGTTTGCATCTCCTTTAACCCTTAAATTTCAAAATTTGGAGAACTTTGATTTCATAAACTGGTTATCTAAAAACATGCATAAGGAAAATTTGAGAGCTATGGAACTCACTGCGTCCATTATATATGGTATTTGGAAAGCCACAAATGGTTTAGTTTTTGAAGACAAAAATTTACCGATTCATGAAGTCCTTACCAGATCGATTCAAGCAACAAACAACTATCAAGTTCAGAATCAAAAGCTTCATCACCGTCCAAGCTCAACTGTTCCTAGCTTGATCTGTCGCGACATTAGTTGGTCTCCTCCGCCGAAATCATCCCTGAAGCTCAACGTGGATGCTCACCGTAAAGGTGATGCCCGTTGGGGTTTAGGATTTGTCCTCCGGCGTAGTGATGGTCGGCCCGTCGTGGTGGCAACTAAGACGGTGGAAGCTCCGGACGACCCATGCATGGCCGAAGCGTTGGGTGTTAAGTTTGCTCTAGATTGGATCGAAGTAAATGGTTGGAGATCTGTGACCATTGAATCAGATGCAAAGAAGATCGTAGATGGAATCAACAAGCTCAGCTTCTCGCGAAGATATTGGGGGCGTATTGGTAGATGTTGTTTGAAGAAGATGAGAAGTCTTCACAATGTCTCTCTAAACTGATTTTGTAGAAATAGAAATTGGGCCGCTCATGCCACAGCCAAATGGGCTGAGATTGAGCCCAATAGGGATTGGATCTGTAATTTCCCCACCTCCATTTTTACTCATATCCAAAAAGATATGAGCTTTTATCCCTTAT
>Ga0315913_1005471_pt1 | contig 15418 bp, 5 predicted proteins | sample MpolsnodulesMG_FD_207736 | JGI IMG/M metagenome (GOLD analysis project Ga0315913, IMG submission 207736) | Medicago polymorpha root nodule microbial communities from Los Angeles, California, United States - small nodules | ecosystem: Host-associated > Plants > Roots > Nodule | place: USA... | reverse complement strand
ATAAAACTTGTTCTAGTAATTTTACTAACGTATTATATATAAACATCTATTAGTGAATCTTTACTGTTAAAAAAAAATTATCAGTGAAACTTATACTTTTGGTCTCGTTCTTCCTTTTCCATTAATCCCCTATTATTTCAACTATATATTTAATCTGTCAAAGTTACCAACTAAAAATCTATTTGATGAATCTAGAGAAAGAGAGAGAGGTAAAAGAGAAACTGGTACTTATTCAGATAATATTGCCAAAATGGTAAAGATGGATAATGTACAATGGTGTGTACCATTTGTTAGCCTTCAAGTTGTTGAAGTTCACTAGTCAACTCTGAGGATACAATTTCAGCTTCGTGTAGCATTCCCTCCTCTCTAAGCCCGGATATTAGCTGAGAGCAAATGCAATCATTTAAAATGAAACCAGAATCAAACATGTCCCTATACCAAAAATACGCACCATTGAAATCTTTTAAGTCACAATGTCCCTTAACCAGAATTTTATATGTATCAGCCTTTGGAATCAAACCCTTTGCCTTCATATCATCTAAAAGATGCTTTATTTCTGAGACCCTTCGATCTCTAAGGTGTGCTAGAATCAAGCAGTTGTAAGTCACCTTGTCGGAATCAATTCCCTGATCAACCATTTGTTGGTGCAAAGACATTGCCTTCAAAACATTTCCATCTTCAGCATAACCATAAATCATTTCATTATATACAGCTCGATCTGGAATCAATTTCATTCCTATCATTTCTTGAAACATTTTCTCCATTGTCACTACACCTTTTTTCCTGCATGAATTGATCAAAGGATGGAAAGTCCCGATTGAAGGTTTTATGCCCCGCTTCTTCATATTATCGTACAATTCAAGGCATTTCTCGGGGTTTCGTGACATAGCGTATACTGACATTAAGGAATTGTATGTAATCACATCTGGTTTATATCCCTTGCTGGTCATATGGAGAAACAGATTCTCAGCTTCTGTTACCCTTCCGTTTTTCCCAATTCCATTTATTAGAGTATTGTATGTCACAAGAGTTGCATCTATTCCATTTTGTATCATCTCATTTAAAAATCTGAACGCATCTTTCGGTTTACTCAGTGAACAACTAGCTTCAATGAGCATATTATATATATCTGCATTTGGAGAAACCCCACGAGTTACCATATCCCCAAGCACAATCTCAGCATCAAGAAGCTTACCATCTTTGCACAAACAGTTTATAAGAGAACCATAGCTTTTGACATTAGGCTTCATCCCTTTCTTTTCCATTTCCTCAAGAATCTCAAAACACCTGACAAAATCACACGCCATTCCATAACCATTAATCAAAGAGTTATAAGTCTCCAAAGTGGGAGAAACACCCTTCTCTATCATCTTCTTAACCCATCTCTCTGCCTGGTTCAAATCCCCAGTTTCACAAAACTTGTTAATCAGGGTATTGAAGGTGACATAACTAAGCTTCAACCCCCGTTTTTCCATTTCTTCAGTTGTCAATATACCTTTATTCAAGTCACCCTTTTGGCAATAAGCATTCACCAGTATATTATATGATACTGGATTTGGAACCACTCCATTACTTTCTAGCCTTGCCAAAATCTCTTTAGCCTTTTCAACCTTTCCTACCTTGCACAGGCCATTCAACAAAGCATTACAAGTCCACTCATCGACCTGTGTTCCATTTCCATTTAACAAACCATTTTCATTTCCACCCATCTGATGATCATCAAATACAAGACTCGAAAACCCCCTAGGCAAAAAACCATTCCTTTCCATCTCCAACAACACCCTCTTAGCATCTTCCAATCTCCCCAAACCACAAAGACCACTTAACAAGCAATTGTAAGTAACAATATTAGCCTTCGAATATGGACCATTCATCCTAGCCCTCAATCTAAAAGCTTCGTCTATTCCACCCACCTTACAATACCCATCAATAAGCGTATTAAAAGTCACAGTATTAGGAACAATATTTCTTTGAATCATTTCATCAAACACCTTCCTTGCATCCTTTATTTTCTTGGCTTTACACAACCCACCCAACACTAAATTATACACATAAGTAGTAGGACGAATCCCATCTTTCTCCATTAAATTAATCAGCTCAAAACACTTATTTAAATCCTTCAACATAGCAGCAGAATGAACAGCTTTTCCATAAGCAAAACTATCGGGTCGAACACCGGATTCAACAACATCATTAAAAAGAGTAATGGCCTTTTGAAAGTGGCGTAAATCAACAAGCGTTTGTAGAAGACGGTTGATAAAACAATTGGGAAGGACAAAGCCGTCGTTTTTCATGGAATAGAAGAGTTCAATGACTCTGTGGATGGTATTGGGATTGGAAGAAAAGGGCAAGAGGGTTTCTAGAAAGATGGGTTTGGATAGGAGGAAGTGAATTTGCGAGGGAAAAGAGTAAGGAACTTTGGAGAGAATAAGGTATTTGAAGAGGTTTTGGGCGTGTTGAGTGCGATCTTGGTCGATTAAGGATTGAATATGTTGGAATTTTTGAAGCCATTGTTGTTGATTTTGAGGAAGTGTGAGTGATTCGGAACAGAAGAATGAAATGGAATTGTTGAAGTTTGAATTGGGAAGAAGATGAAGAAAGGCGCGTCTTCTCAAAAACATTGTTACTCCTGTTGTGTATGGGAAAGCGGAGGCGTGCAAGAGAGGGTTCAAAGGGTTTTACTAAATTCTCAAACTCCTCGTTCAGCTTATTAGAGGGAAAGTTGTTAACTTACTTGATACTCCACCCCAAATAACCGTTTCTTGCACATGATAGCAAGACGGATAGCACTAATTGAGTAGTTAATGTATCTGGTCTACATTGTAAAGCAGATATATTAATTATTCAATAAACCTAAAAAAAGAATATTTTTTTATATTTGAGACCGGAGGAAGTATATGATAAAACTATCATATTCTAATTCAATTCGTTGTTTGTTGCACCAATAGGACATGCTAATTTAAACTTATTTCTAATCCTATCCTACTCATCCTTTGTTTTTTTTATCTTTGGTTTTTGGTGGGTTAGCAACCTGATAGGAATAAAACTATCACAAACCTTCTAAAAACCTCCTTCGATTCCTGCTCTCTCCAACAATTTTATTCTACAATCGTTATCGTGTTTCGTTATTTCTTCTAATTTTTGCTTGCCAATACATTTCTCCTGTTTTTCTATCGTTTTTATTCTTCTTCTGATTCTCTTCCCAACATATCCAATTTCAATAGAATTTCAATTCCAATCGTGTTTAGTGTTTCATTTTTTTGTTTCTTTTCAATTCTTCAAACTTCTTATTGTGTAATTCGTGTTTAATTTTTTGTTTCTATTCCAATCAATTTTTTTTATTTTGTGCTTCTTAATTTGAATCCATATCCTGCTATGTTCATAACTTTTGTAAATTAAATTTTGGTTACTTTAATATATTTTGATATCAATTCCATGGTTGATTTGATATTGGAATGAGGAAAGTTGAAGAATTATGAGTGTTGAGATTACTCCGAAAACCACCGTGTGCACAAGGAAAGAGATGAAGTCTAGATATTGCTATCATATTTTTTATCATCTGTGCACCAAACACGTGATAGGATATGTGTCTATCATATCTTATTCTTATCCAATTTTAATCCTATCATGTCTCTATTCTATCATACGCACCAAACGGGTTAGGGTTTACGCCTAACAGGTTTACTTTCGTGCATCCATATTAGCATGAGTCCTTAGATAAAATTCGTCACAAGCACGGGTGGATAGCTGAATGGATATCTAAATGTATATTTCAACCATTCACGGGTTAATGGATACAAAGATTGAGCAATGATATTGTATTCGACACTCACATATTCCTATTTGTTAATAAATTGGTAAAATGGCTAAGCATATGTTTGAAAATCAAATTTTCCATCATGAAAACTCATGTTTGACGAGAAGCTACGTATTCCAGGGTGTATGATGGACACACGTTAGTGACGATAATTCAAAATTCGTAAACTATCCATCTAGTGGATATCCACAAGGACTAATATGGAGTTGATAAGAATATCAATTTTATCTAACATATGAGTAGCCGATGATTACTTTACTACCCGAAGATATCCATTGTAATCTCTACCCTGAATCCTCTCCGTCTCCATCTCTGTCATTCTTCAACTCGTTATCTCTCTCAAATGAGACGTCTCTCACTTTTACACTCATTCTCTCTCATTTATCGAACAGTTTTACGATCATATAGTTTGCTGGACTATTAGAAGATTGAAGGGAATTCACACCATTTCTCTAGGCTGAAGGTACTTTAGATTATATATATATATTTTATACAAATGCAGGATTGAACTCGATTCAAATAAACCATGCATAACTTTCAATTTTTTTTTGTGTGGGTACAAACGTTGGATTGAACTTGATTCAAATAAACTATGCATAAGTTTCATTTAGAAGCCCAAATTATGAAAGTTTGTACAAATTATTTTTTCAAATTTATGTGTTTTTTTATTTTTTTTTCAAATAGAAGAAACCAAGAGAATTTTAAATGGAGATGATCGTAACTCAATGAAACATGTATCACATTTTCTCTAAAATTTAAAATTATCATGTATGTCTTAAGGACACATTAGCATGACCCATAATGATATCCTATATACACAGTGTCGGACAAGGAGACTCTAGAAAATATTATGCAAAATGGAACTTTATGTATTTTATCAATTTCTTGAAGCGACTTATTTCTTCCAACAAATACAACTTCAAGAAAAAAAATGAAATCAAAATAAACTACAAAATCTTATTATAAACAATCCATCCAATACAACATTATTGCTTCCTTAAGGATTGGTGTCAGTAGATTGCTGCCTTGTTCTTGTTCTGTAGACTTATCTATCTTCCATGAGAAGGACTTCATATAATTTCTGTCTTTTTTGAATATTCACAAGAAAACTAAACTCTTCAAGAGTCACTGACCCTTGTGCAAAACCCCAAAGAATAACAATCTTTTCCTTTAAACTAACAAGCTATAATTTGCAAGAAGTATGCTGAAAACGCAATATGTTACAACGTGTTCAATGTTGAATCAACAGAAGATGAAATTGCTGATTGAAGAATCACCAAGTCCTTCTAGTAGTTGGGAACGTAGGTTCCGACATATCCAAATGCCATGATGAAGAAGGCGATTGCTTGGATAAAGAGAAAGATGAAGAAGTGGTTTTTCCCAAACATGACATCGTAGCAGCCGATAAAGAAGAGGTACATTCCAACACCGAGTTCCAACAAGTGAATTCTGTTTGAAATTTGAGAACAAAGATGACAAATGTAAGTAAGAAGAAATGCTATATAACATTTACTACTATTTAGAAATCATTAAATGCCGGAGTTTTTATAAGTGGTTTGCAATTGCAACTGCTATGCAATCAAAATTGAGATCACAATTTTTCATTGAATGCTACTATCAAACAACTAAGGTAATAGTACCAATTTATACCTGTCTTCAATCCTGAATCGAGGCTTCTTGAGGGCTTTAGTTCCTGCTTTAGCCTTGAGAGCATCTCCAAGTTTCTCGGTGACAATCCATTCATTCACTCGACTAGCCTCCAGTAGACCAATAACAGTTGCCTTTGTTCTATGTAGAGACATGACATTCTCAAATAGAATCCAAAACACAAGTAAATGGAGTGACCTGACATGTAGAAAACACAATCAAGTTAACAAAGTTTTACTTGCATAACAAGTTTCTTGTATTTAAATGGAAATTTGGCTTATGTATTTGATTAAAAAGGTCTTACTAACTAGTACTGCATGTTACACAGTAGTAGTTGAAAAAGTTATACAATTAAGCACATATTATTTGATATTTTAACTAACTAATGTCTTAAATTATAGAGGAATAATTGAGAGAAATAAACACCTTGGAGTTCCAACTGCATTGAGAAGAGTGATAACTGAAGGGATATAAACAGCTCCCCATTTTGGGACTGCGACTTCAGGTACCAAAACTGTTGCAGGTAGAACAATGCAATAAAACACAAACGTATTGATGTGTGCTACGACCTTCCGAACAAAGAAGAAACTGTAAATTACATGTATCTTCTTCCACAAGGACACTTTCTGCAATGTATACACTTTATTAGCATGAATATATTTTGTAATGTAGATTGAAAATAATTCAACGAAGCAACCTTAAACTTACCTTGTTTCTAATAATCTCCATAACCATTTTTCGGAAGAGATTGGCTGGTCCACAAGACCAACGATGCTGTTGGTAACGGTAGGCCTTGAAAGTACTTGGCAGTTCATTTTTAACCTGTATGCAAAATAATTACCTAAAATCAGTGACCAATTGATAATATACACTCAATCCATTTCATATATTTATTTGTTATAACATTCAACTTTTTTTCTTTTCGAATCAATACTTTAACAACAAAACCTGAATCATGGTTCAACTGCTTTAAACCGCTTAAACATGATAAATATTCAGTTGAACCACTTAATAAATAACCAAACCATAGACAATGTAGATTCCCGGTTCAACCAGAGGAACCATCTGATCCGGTTCATTTTTTAAAACATCTTTAATTATGAATATTTTAAAAATCCAGATTGAATTATTAAGTTTGAAATAATTATGAAGTGGACCTTCAAGTTAGACAAGTATAAGAACTTCCATCCTTTGAGACTAGCTCGGACAGCCAAGTCCATATCTTCAACTGTGGTCCTATCCTTCCATCCACCAGCCTCATTCAGTGCCGAAATTCTCCATACTCCCGCAGTCCCTATTGTAGTTCAGAACAGCATAAATTATCAGCTATTTTTCATGCAACAAAATGAGGTAGTTTACATTATTATGCATTTGTTCAATTTTTTACCATAAGATTTTATTTTATTTAAATATTTACCGTTGAAGCCAAAGAAGGCATAAGTGGAAGACCCCACTTCTTGTTCCACAGTAAAATGGTAATCTAGTGACATCTCTTGCATTCTAGTCATCATACATTCATCCGAATTCACTGAAAAAACATAATAATAAAAAATAGAAAAAAACTGTCTATTCAGTTACTAGTAACAACCTTGCTGGCATGAAATTTATCATGTAACTAGATTAATCAATTATGCAGAAATTATAAAGTTAAAAATAAATGCATCTGTCGGTTAGTTGAGATAAAAAAGTGAGTCCAACATTAAATTTGCACATGCAATTGCCGGTATTAGCAGAAGAGTAGTAAAAGGGAACAAAAGGAGGATGAAGGAGCACTATAAGAATAATGATGATATCAACAACCACAATAATTCCAACAACGGTGTTGTTGATGTGTAAGACAGCAATGCTCTTTGAAATAGTACACATGCATGTTTCAAGCATTGCCCTTCATAAATAAATCAACAATAATAATGGTTGGTCCCGCACAAAATCTTCTATTATTATCTGATAACATTATACAACATAAATTTGGAATTGCACATATACTCGTATAGGCCATAGCAATTCTTTATGTGAATAGTGTGTGGCATTTATTTACTAGTAGAATTTAAAGTGTTGATCAAACTTTTCGGCCACAAAATTACACAGCCAAACCATATTATGCTATAAATGAATCATTAGCCAGGGTAATATGGTACTTGAAAACCATTATTATTTTATATCATATCATGGGCCTCAGTTTCGTTCACAACTTTTCGTGACAGGCTGTCCGCAAAATATATATTTTATAGGTTTACGAATATGCCATTCCAACCCTTTTTCCAACATGGAACATAAGAAACCAAACAAAATAGATGTATTCAAAATAAAATATAAAATAAAGGTGTTGAAAAAATATTTAACAACACCTGAAATAACACATTCTCTGTAATGATTTTTTTGGAGGGTAGTAGAACGAAGTAGGTCCATATGTATAAAAAGGAAGGGCTGATTTATTTTATTTATAAAATGAGCTAAATATATTTCTAGTCTCAACAAAACATTCTTTAAGATAATCCCCTAAAAAACTAAGAGGTGGGCAAAACAGATTTTATTGTTAATGAATTTAAAATGAGAATTTTAACGACTTTACTTTTAATCCGGCCTTAAACCAAAGATTTTGGTACGAATCCATCCCTACAATGTAATGATGTTAAATTTATTGAGATAAAATTTTGCCACTTATTATGATCCTATCTGATACAAAATATTAATCTCTGCGCGTAGAAGATATTCAACCGATTAAAAAAAACATCCATCTTAAAATTTAAATTTTAGTCTCTCTTAATTTTTTACCAATTTTTTATCACCACATTTTTAGTCCCTTGTGAAAACTAAGAGTTTACTTAAATAAGTTTAATTAAAAAAAATAAAGAGAAACAAACGTGGCTTAAATCGAAGGCAACCGCGAAAGCTGAAAGTGGTACCATAGACTGTGATGTTTGCAACTTTACACATTACACAGGGTTGTTCAACCATAAAGTGGTACCCACCATCACTCCAAAACCAAAATCACCCACCGACAGTTTTTTGTAAGCAAATTCCATATTAAGAATCTTAATTTAAGATTATGTCAAAATATAAATTTAGAAAAGTGCTTTTTTGTTGTTGAAACTTAAGAGAAAAAGAACGAAAATTACCAAATTTCCAGCGAGCTTGAATAAGCCCAATTTCAGGATTATGCACCATAAATGGCACGGTACGCCACAAAAAATCAGGCTCTGGTTGAAAATCAGCATCAAATATTGCAACATGATCACATTGTTTCACATAGCTATGCTTCATTCCTTCTTTTAAAGCCCCTGCTTTGTATCCATTTCTATTGTCCCTAACTTCATACTTTATATTCACTCCTTTGCTTGCCCATCTTTGGCATTCTAGTTGCACCAACTCCTACATTTTTTTGTTACCATAAAATCAATGTTAATCATCAATGATCAATGTATTTTTAATTAGACTTTTTTTCTTGTTAGGGTAAAACCAATAAAACATTTATTTTGTCCCGAATGGTTGAAAGGTATGTGACTACGATCTAGCTGCGACATCAATGTTTTTTATGTTATGCAAGTTTGTGACTAAAAGACATAGTAGTTGAGTCGATATAAATCATAAACGACTATGATTTTTTGTAATATTAAGAATTGCGACGCAAAGTGAATTAAAAATCTTGGATTTAATAGTTTTAATTTAGTGGTTACCTTGATAGCTGGGTCAGTGGAGTCATCAAGAACTTGTATAATGATCCTATCAGAAGGCCATGAAAGACCACATGCAGCTCCAATTGACAATTGATAAACCTACATACATTAAAAGAAAACTCAATATCAAGCCTTAACTACTATGCTTAACAAAGTTGCATTTTTTAGAATAAAAAAATAAAGTACCTCTCTTTCATTGTACATAGGTATTTGAACAAGAACCATAGGATAACAAGAGTTTCCTAACTCAATATCATCCTTAATTGGTTCCCATTTGTAACGTTTTTCAGGTTTTCTTCCAAATAACTTCAAAAGAGTAATGACAACACCCATATAAACCCTCTCAATGAACATCATCACCGACATTATCAAACACAAAAACACTGATATTCTTAATAATGGAACAATCAATGGAGCTTTGATTTGACTCCAAATCAAAGAAATCTGCATGGTTAGGTCATCTTTGGCTCCTTGTAATGCAAAAGGGATAGTAGTAGTAGTAGAAGAAAAACGATCCATTTGAAATAGTAGTTTTGACAAAAACAAAAGAGAAGAATAAGAAGAAGGACAAGAACTCAAGAAGACAAAGATGTGACAAACACTAATAGATCCAAAAGAGTTTAAAGGAATCAACTTTGGCAAAGAAACAGGAATATTTGTTTTTGTTTTTGTTTTGTTTTTTGTTTTGTAATAAATTGTTATGTTTTGCTTCTGGTCCACGCAAAACAATGTGAGTTACTCAAGAGAGTAAAGAAAAACCAGTTCCTAGATCTCAAACTTAACAAACAACTTTTTTTTAGCTTTTCATGTGACTAGGTATGCTTCATCTGAAATGGAAATATTAACCTGGCCACAGAACTAGACTTGTGTGGAAAGTCAATTATGTTCTGCTGCTTCTGTGATCAAATGAAAAGAGAAGCAGAACACACATTTATAAAAAGCAGAAGTAGATAACAAAAGAAAATGTGAAAGGAAAAAAAGAAGAGATAAGAGGGGAAATGGGAGAGAAGAGAATGTTTTTTATTATGTTTATTTAGGAGTTCTTTATATGGTACATTGCATTATTATCTCTCTCTTGAATGCCTTTTATAGTACTAAGTTGAAGCCTCAACCACATGTGTGCGGCTTATTAAAAATTGGGGAACAGTAATATGGCATCAGCATGTTAAGGTAAGCTGCTAATGTCAATATACATAAAAGTATTAATGAAAATTAAACAATTTTAAAACGTATTAATCATTTGACTAATTTTTTATTTTATTTTAAAACTATAATGTTATCATTTCATTTTTTTCATAGATAAATGAAATATTCAAATATTTTTATTGATCTATAGACGTACAGACGAAATTACAAACATCATCTAAAAACTCACACGAATAATAAAGAGATTATAAATTTGAATCCAGACAACCATGAAAAATATTCGGTTTAACAATCTTAACATTTTCGGTTGTTTTGAAAGCAAGACTCTATTATATCTACTGAGATACTTGGAAAAGAGGAAATTAAAGAACTTAATTGTGACATAACACCATGGCAAAAACAACTCACCTAGTAGGTTCAAAGATTTTACCTGTAAATATACTTCATACCAACAGTTTTGTTTAGTATGAATTTAATTCATATGCACCATGTAAAGATTTTTTTACGGTCAAATCATTAAATATTTACATGGTGCATTGCTTTCAATGGAATATTAAAATGTGTCAAGGAGAAGTTGAAGCTTGCTCAATTATCTAATTGATAGTGGTTTGAATTAGTTTCAAATTTCTTCATTTAGAGGATTAGGTGATTTAACATGAACCCATAATCGTTATAACATCTGTGTATTTTCGTTGTGTGGATTTTTGTTGTTAAATGGTCGTGAGCAAACCGTAAGCTATACAATGAACCTTTTGTATTGAATACGCAGGAAGGTAGATAATTAATCAGCCTAAATACTAATCATAACTTTCTAATCTCCCACCTAATATTTATTCATTGGCTCAATTAAAAGTACATTTCCCAGTCATTGAACTGATAATGCAAATTATTATGATAAACTTGATTCAAATTTATGAATAATATATCTTCTTGACTATCCTTGCACACCATCACTTTAGTTTAGTCTATTTCTTTAACAAGTAGACTCAAAGGGGTTGATCTAATAGAGCATAATCAAACCTTTATTGGACATGTAGCCGGTTTAAACTTCCACTAATCTCTTTACTCTTTAGAGTGAGATAAATGCAGTAATTCTTTTTGTAATTATTTTTTTATGAAGTTTTTGAATTTTTGAACTAGAAGATTTTTTCTACTTAAATTGTGGGCATCACCCCATTTATAAACTATAATTGTATCGTTAAGAAAACTAAACAAAAAGTCGGCAATATTTGTTTTGGCAGTGTACAATACAAAACACATGCTTACGCCTTACATATTTTAATTCGTTTAATTTCTTAACTAAATTATAAAAAAAGCTAAACAAATTAAGACCAAACAACAACTGTGTTGTGGAAGGTATAGATTAAGTGACTTTACTCTTGAACTTTCGTTTTCAAATTGCAGACTTAGAGATTCCCCGTTTCTTTAATCTATTGTCAATATTCTTTTTTAGTGGCATCTTATCTTCAATAAAAATAAAACTAATGACCGATTAAGTATTTTTGTAGCTCTTTTAATAAAGATAATGGAATTGTTCTAATTTAAAAAATCAGCAAGTATTTTTTGACTATTTGGGCACCTACTATAATATACTACTAATAATAACAATACTATGCCTAAAAAAAAAACCATGACTCACAAATAGGGGTAGTAAAACTATATACATTAAAATGTCACATGTGCATTTATTTAATACTGTAGAAGTTTTTTTAAAGGGTCAATTCAAGGCAAAGTCAAACTTAAGGGATTGCACCTAACAAATAGTGTGGTATAATGTATATTGGTCCTTTATCTTTTTTAAGCAAAAATGAAGTGTCTGGAACATGAGCAAGTTTTATATGGGCACAATCCAAATAAATTTATTTGAACATACACAAATAAATTTTTTGAAAGAAAAATAATTTAATCATATATATTTTTATTGCTTTTAATTTTTTTTATGTCCAAACATTTTTTTTTAGGATCGTACTATTTGGCAAATAGTATCATAGGACACCAATATACAATAGATAAGAGGAAAAATGCTTAGTTAGTCGTAAATACTTGGACACTATTTAAATACAATTGAAAATAGTTTGAAAGATAAAATAATAAAGAATGTGTATTTTTCTTATAATTATAAAAATATGTATTTTTCCAGTATATCACTACTGAAAAAACAAAAATTAGTGAGGGATATTTAGTGAGGGAAAACGTGAAATCCCTCTCTAATTCCGTCACTAAATTTTGCGGCCAAGGAATTTGTGAGGAATTTCATTTTTTCCGTCACTAATTTCCCTCGCTAATTTTACTTTTTCTAGTAGTGTATGTCTTCAAATTATATGTTAACATGCTTGCGATCATATAAGACTTTCTCTCGACAAAGACCAGATATCAATGGTGGCAGAAATTTCCTAATCCCCCTGCAACCTGCAATGTGCATGTGAAAGTGAAAGGAGTGGGATTGCCGTTCTTCGACTAGACATTGCATCTTCTGCATTCTTCTTAGACTTGAATACTAAGGTTGTTCAAATGTCTTCGTCTTCACAGCATTGACTACGCATGTATTACTATTTTTCTAGACATTATGTTATGCGTTGTTGGAAAAATTAAGTCACACATCGATTACATATTGAGCCTTAAATGATTTGGAACACCAGTCATTTTATTCACGCTTCAAATTCAATAGTGCTGGACGTGACTGACTATATTTGAAAAACCAAATTGCATGCCCCACTAATTTTATAAAGATGTATTAAGTCAAATATAAAAATATACCAATACCTTGCTTGATAAAAAAAGGGGGTGAATTTGAAAAACAAAGTTGTGCCACTGATTTTGTAAATATGAGATAGATCCAATATAAAAATATAAAGTAGTGGATAATTCTTGTAAAAAAAAAAAGTAAATAATTAATAAGCTAATTGACATGAGCTCTATAAATTATTAGCTCAAACGCAACTTGCAGCGGTTTATATAAAAATGGTTATAAGTTAATAAGAAACTTTAAACAGTTGGAAAAAAAATTGCTACCAAATTAACTAGTCTATTTTGATTATACGGACTTATATGTTATTTGCTCAGTAGACTTGAAATTTGGCATTGTCAAAGAAAGTCTTAACATAAAGAACAGTGAAGGGACTTGCAAACAGCTAAGCTGATTGTTCATGTTTTATTTTCGTCTCTTTAAAATGGACATGTAATTTCCCTCAACTAATCTCCCTGTAGCTGTGGTTCTGCGACGAGGACTAAAACCCAACTAAAGGTTGAGACAACCTTTTCTTCTTATGTGAAGTGACTTCAAGAAATATATTATTATTAATACTACTTTCATCTCTTCAAGTCAAATTTACATTTCTTTAGTAATTTACACCAACCTCCTCCCATCAAGATTTTTTTTAAAAAGTTATCATCTCTTACATCAATTAACACTGTTTTTTTTTTAGATGGCCATCCCTATTATTTATTTAATGAGTTGTTACTTGTTAACGGTGTGTTTTCGTGATACTATATAAAAAATTGTCTTGTTAACGAGTGTCCTAAAGACGCTCTTTAAGGATTCTCAATTAAGAAATTATTCATTAAAAACATGCAACACTTCAATTTCTGATGCATTGAATGCACAAATTTCTATAAAAACTTACTATCTTAAGTCTTCAAAGGATGTCCTAAAGACACTCGCTAGTATTTCCTTGTAAAAAATTAGGATATCTTTTCATTGCTGAGTCTTCTAAAATTTCGAGATTTTACTGTAAGTTTCTTAGTGTTAGAGTTTTAAGTAATTTATTTTCACTCACACTCGTAATAGGAAATTGATTAGCCATAAGGTTACTTCTCCCACAAGTGATTCAATTCGTAGTGATTTAACCACCAATGTTGAGATTCCCTTATGACACTTAATCCTTTGGCTAAACCAGATGATACTCGAAGCATGCATTTATCAAGAATGTTTTTGACCAGTGTGTATGAGTTACCACGACGTTTTTGTGTCATGGAAGTAACTCATTGGATAACCTTTGGTCTGGTCGTGTGGCATAAGATTTTATTTATTCATAGACAGTACAAAAGACAAATGTGAAATGTCGTAAGCAAGTAACCTATAAAGAAAAGTTGCGACTTCCTTTTAAAAACAAGAATACAAAAGCAACACTATGGTATGGTTAAATTAAATAAAACTTTGTAAAGTGCCAGCTGCAATTCAATCATTAATATTTCCTAGTTGGTAATCCAATCATTGTCAAGTTTGAAACATTTTCCTCTATTTATACCAATTTTCCATTGTTGAACTATAGTGGCAAGCACAAGATGACAGTTCAACCACATCGAAAATTCCATAACATCTGACCGAAGCAAAAGCCTTAAAACCAAACAGGTCCTTTTTATTTATACTTCTTCTTTAAGACTATAACCGTTCAAACTTCAAAGTTCTTGAATAACAAGTTTTTAGTTCAGTTCATGTCATGAACAAGACCCTCGATGTTAATGTAATAGACAGCTCACCTGAAACTACTTATTTTAATCATCTCAAGAACTTCAACAAATCGAATATCCATATAACCGGCTATAATGATAGTTCTTCTGCTATTCAAGTATTATATTTGGGTTTTGCTATTTTAGCAAGTTATTCTATGAGCATTTGGTAAAAGACACCAACTAATTTATATGAAAGTGTCTTTTAGCAAAGTTATAATTAAAAAGTGGAAATCACACCTTGAGGTGTGAATTGCTAAAAAACACCTACATGTGTAACTTCTAGCAAAACCCATTATATTTATTTCCCCTTCAAAAAAAAAATATTTATTCTCTTGCTCACATACAATAATATTCTCTTTCTCTCGGATTAAAGGTACCATTGTGTGAAACGATTAATTGATTTGAATAATAAAATTAATATCATTTACCGTAACACCTTCATTTTTTTAAAGGCTAAATTTATTAGGCTTAATTACACTTTTGGTCCTCACATTTTGACCAGCTCATGAAAATGGTCATGCCTCTTTCAAATCGAACAAAACTGTCCTAAACTATCATGTTTTTTGCAGTTTTAGTCCTACCTCCTATTTTCAACTCCAGAAACGCAGAGAAATGACAGTTTTAGACCTACCCCCTATGCTCAACCATGAAATAAACAAGGAATAAAGCATGTGGGTAC
>Ga0315913_1005470_pt1 | contig 15418 bp, 10 predicted proteins | sample MpolsnodulesMG_FD_207736 | JGI IMG/M metagenome (GOLD analysis project Ga0315913, IMG submission 207736) | Medicago polymorpha root nodule microbial communities from Los Angeles, California, United States - small nodules | ecosystem: Host-associated > Plants > Roots > Nodule | place: USA... | reverse complement strand
AAAAATTTCACCAATTTACTTGACAAGTGATTTACATCTACCTTTTCTCCCCAACTTGAACAAAAAACATACCCTATTTGAATGTTCCCTTACTCTATGGCAAAGGGACAAATAAACAATGAAGGTTTAGGGTTCAATCAATTAAAACAACATCAGAGTCTTATAGTGCGTCAAAAATGAGCTGGATTTGAAAAATTTAAGGGCAAATTCATCAAGCATTGTGCTTATGAATTGACAGCTCATAATTGAAAACTCTGATTCATTTGGCTCAAGTGGGTTAGCAAATACTCGCTCTTCTCACAAGGTAGGCTTTTTATGGTCAAGTAGTTTTCACTCATTAACAAAAATGTGCCTTGATCCTTTCCATGCCTTCATACAATTTAACACAATTATTGGATTTAACATAAAGCGACTGAGTTAAACTCTGAATGCCGGTCTCCTTGCATATAGTACAATACATTGAGGTTTCCTCACTTTTGGCTAGAACTAAGTGGTTCACAAGCAAATACATTATTGCGGAGAACTAAGTGAAATGAAATTTGTGCAAAGTACTCGTTTCATATTCAAGTAAAAATCTAGAAAACTGGAAACTTGTACCTTGGCTTTGCGCTTTATCACAACTATATATCATTATCAATCATCTGAAATTTGCTCAATCTTTGGCTATCTTTCAAGCACTTTAAAATTTGAAGTGTTGAACATTTTTCTTTGAAATTCAAGCAAGAGTGATACACAAAATATCTTTCACATTTCTCAAAATAAAATAAACAATAAAAAAAATAAAATTGAAGTACTTGAACATTACATTACAACAAAACACAATATGAATACGAAAATTAATGTACTAAAAATCCTTAACCAGGGATAGTTAAATAGAGTATGAGTCATTGTGCCAAATTAAAGAACAAACAGAAGTAAATATTGTTCAATGGTTAACATCAAAATAAAGCAAAAAGAGAATGAATGAATCGACTAAAAGCTTTTAAAATATCACTCATAAGATGTGAGCTTTCAAGTCTTTTTCTTCTTTCTCAACCGAACATGTCATCAGAGCCATCATCACTCCGAGTGGAGGTTGCACTGTGCACCCGTGTCGGATCATCCCTCTCCATGTCTTCCTCACCAGCATCATCTCCAGCCATGTTCTCATTACCTGCAAAATATTCACCCCATCCATAAGGATTTGGCGTGTCCACAGGCCAATTCACATAAGCCTGGAAAGCGGTGGGAGTCATGAACTGCTCCATAACCTCCGGAGGGTACCCAGCTTGCTGCTGCATCAGATACTGGGACTGCTGAAAGTAGGTATTCGCCCTGTTTGTGGCTGATAGCATGTTCCAGGTATGCAGGTTGCTCTCATGCTGCCATTGAGCATAACTAGCAAAATCAAAGGCAGCTGTGGGTTGGACTGAAGTCGGTGCATTGTGTGGCTCAGGTTGTGGCGGAGGAGCTGGTTCATTGTGTTCCTCAGGTGTGGCGGAGGAGCTTGAGATGTGGATGCCTGCTTGCTTCTACCCTTTTTGGTTTCCCCCATGATATAGCGGCTGATGAATGCATCATTAATAGGGTTTCTAATCTACTCATGGACCGCATTTGGAAGCCTCATGCCAGAGTCTTTGATAAGACCCATGATGAGACCGGGGAGTCTCTCTTTCACCTTTGCCTTGGAGGGTAACCTTCTTCAATTCCCAAGCAATGGTCCGGGCAATATCCACCTTTATGCCCTTAAGGATATAGTAAATTAAAGGGCAGACCTCGACAACACAATCTGAGAGGTGGCTATTTGGGATGACATTGTATAGGAGGAATTTCTGGATGATCTTAGCGGGGTTGGTCAAAGCTTTGTACTGAGCATGGTATTCTCTCCCTGCGTCACTCACATCATAATTACACCCCTCTAACAGAATAAACCTTTTTATTTCCTCATGAGGTTCCAGAAGAGTGAAATGACCCATATTCTGCTTAGCGTGAAAGTCATCCAGGTCATGGGGATATTGCAGTGGGAAAGGGTTTCCCAGGTATTGGTTGATGGCATCACGATCAAAGCGGATCACCCGACCACCGACAAAGGTCTCGTATTGGAAGAGCTCAGTGTGTGGGTTTTCAGGAAGAGCATTGACGTAAAATTCACGCACGAGCTCAGCATTCAGGTTGGTGATCGGGTTCAACAATCTCGACCAGCCTTGGTCAAGGAAGAGTTGGGCTATTTCTTTAAAGGGTCATTCGGGGTCAATGGTGAAGACCCTCTTTGGCCACATAGCCTGCTGTAGCAGGGCTACGTATCGGTCCTGGTGGTACCTTGACGTAAAACGCTCTCTCTCATAACCCTGGTTGCTGGGAGGGGGTTATGTCTCTCCCATTCTTCGTTTTCCGGTGTTTGTTGGTCTTTTAGGTGCCATGCCTGCAAAACAACCAGAAATTCCATACACAAGACAATATAACAGTTAAATAACAGTATGGAATGGAAATATTAACATTAGCAGGCTCACAATATTGTTTTCAGACAAAATTTTTCAAGTTCTGCTGCAACTCGCCTCCCAAGTGAATTTACTCGACATGGCGAGTTGACATGAATTTCTGGGTTTCTGATGATCACTCGCCGTGGCGAGTGATGAAGCTCGCCATGGCGAGTTGCCCAGAATTTTGAAAAAATTATTCCTTTTCACTTAAATGGACAGGGTTCATCATGTTGAACCCCAAAGGAAGTGATTCCGACCCTAACACTACACAAAGATGAACTGAATCACAGCTTTTGCAGAAATTTCGAATTTTTGTCACAAAAACCCTTTTTTTTTTTTTGAAAATTTTGAAAATGTGGATTTAATCATGGGAGTAACACAAGATTTTTGCTTTGTTTTGTGCTATGATTCTGTCCATAGAGAGAGAGAGGGAGAGAGAGAGAGAGTGTGTGTACTACGAGTGTCCTAAGATTAATAGATGGGTGGACCTACTGTAACCTTGGCCTTCATTGCCTTGGGAAAACTGGAAGGCCAATTTAAGTCTATACTTTCAATTACCTTAGAGACGGTAATACCCCACACGTCGGGATCACCGTGTGATCAGCAGGTGCAACCAGACTTGGGATGGATAAACCTAGTTAATCGAGATTTATAGACCCCACAGGTAAGGATCACCGTGTGATCAACAGGTGCAACTTCCAACCTTCTAGGTTAGTCACCTCCCAACGGCCTCATCACTTGTATAGTCTACGTAAGATAAATAAACACAACATGACTGTTATTTAATATCCAACAATATAAACAGGGCGGATTTGAAGAATCCTAACCGCTGCTTACTTTTCTGCAACCAAAAACAGGTAAACTTGCTCTGTTGCAAACAGATAAAAATTGTAGCGCTCTAACCCTTTTATCTTTTATTATATCATCAACTTACAAAAATAAGTAACACAAATTGTTTGGAAGAAATGGCAATTCCTGTGGATACGATATATTCATCATGTTTTTGGTGCCGTTGCTAGGGATTGTTGATATTTTCGACTAAGCAATTTAAATTACTTATTTTTTTCTATCTTTATTTTTCTATCATTTATTTTTCTGTTTTCAAAAATTCAAAAATACCAAAAAAATTCAAAAATTTTAAAATACCAAAAATATTTAGTCCTAGTTGAGTCATTTTATTTTTAGAGTCTAGTTTGTCATATAGTTTATTAATTATAGTCGTACTAACATAGATATTAGGAATCAATAGAGGCAAGAAAATTTAGGAAATTAATCTGGAAACTAAAATCCAGTTAATAATACAATTATCATACTCTTTTGCTAGAATACGAGCTTGTTGTTTTATTGTATCATGATAATAGTTGCTATCAAAGATGTCAACGGAAAACATTTTTTCTCAAGTAGGCAAATATCCTTGGAGTCCTGATCCAAAGACACTTGAATATCATCCTGGACCTAAGGAGCATGAGCTAGAGAAAGAACCAAGTTATCATTACACCAACTGCTACTATGAGTATGGATTACCAGACTACTCGCAAGAATTAGAACAAACAGTGAATCAATCTAACACAACAAACAACACTCGTTTTGGCCTTGGGAAGACTTTAACCATGAACAGGGACGAAGTCGAGGAAGACCCAAGTGAAGACGAAGGTAATGAATCTTTCGCAACCGATGGTACTGAAGCTTTCGAAGTCAAGGATACTGAAGCCTTTGAAGAGGAGAGTATTGATGCTCTCCAATGAAAAGTACATTCCACATCACGAGTAGATCAAGGTCAAGAAGGAAGTTTTGATCGATTTTTGCAAAATCTTATGAGGCTAAAAGTGGAAATGCCAACACAAGAAATGCTGAAACAAAATCCTTGATGCCTGCAAATGTTACAAGACCTAGTGAAACTTAAGAAGCATCCAACAACATCAGAATGGGTATCCTTATCCAGAGATTATCATGCCAACACTAAAGTAGATACTCACATAAAGATTAAAGATCCGGGAAGCTTCAATGTTCCAATCTCTATCAATGGTGTGTTTATGGGGGACGCTTTATGTGATTTAGGGGCCAGCATCAACTTGATGTTGTTTGAAAAGTATAGAAAAATCGAAGGACTTGATATGGTACCAACTGAAAATTTAGTTAGGGTAGCTGATGGAACTGAACAAGAACCATAAGGAGTGGTGTTTAATGTGCAAGTTGCAGTAGAAAACTTCAAATTCTTAGAGGACATAGTAGTGGTTGAAAAACCTGGTTGTCCAGTAACTTTGGGTATACCTTTTCTTGCCACTGCAAAAGCTTAGATAAACTTGGAATACAAGGAGATCATGCTTAGGTCAAGAGGTAGATACTTAATTTATCAGATTTCGCAGGACAACATTAGGAGAGATGCAGGTACTGAATACCATGCAGTGGAGGATGTCAATCCTTATAATTCTTATGAAGACATAGAAAAACCAAAGGAATATCAAGAAAAATATGATGCAACTAACACCAGAAGAGCTGATATTAGGGAAGGAGCTACTAGGGACTCCTGGAAGAAGACTCCTAAACACGCGTTGAATAGGAGGCAACCAATTTTGTCAAGCTAATGACTCAAACGAAGTGCTGAATAGGATGCAATCTATTGACCGTCGGGACTCATATGTTAAACAAGCGCTGAATGGGAGGCAACCCATTATTTTTATTTTCTGCATTTTTCTTTTTGCTAAGCTGAGATGATCTGACTAATCAATTGTTTTCTTTTTCTGTTGCTCATCTTTCAAGTATTATCTAATACAATTTTATTTCTTTTGCATTTACATTTAAAACCCTTCCTTTTATGCTTAAATTTGTTTTAGTCTTAGGTATTGATTTCAAAGCATTTAAGGCCGAGGCTAGTTTACCGTTACATTCAAGAGCACGATAATTTCTGGGGGCTTGCTAGTAAAGGTACTTATAGGATCACCATCTCTTTTCTAAATAGCATAACTGGCGAGATTCAGAGCCAAATATTTCCATATCCATTCTAGTTTGTTAGATACTTCAATACTTCCAATATATATTATGAGGGTTCCATATGAATGCTATTTTTGCTTGAATTTGCGGTTGTTCTTTATGGACGATCAATTAGGTTATTATACACACGAGGCATTTTTTTTTGGGTACCTTGAGCCTTTCAAGCCACCCTTTTATATATTCTTATTATCCTTTGTGAAACCACTTTGAGCCTCTAGACAAAAATTTCTTTCTTTATTAGTGACGAATCATGTCAATTGAAGTTAGATAGGTATTATTATGACTGCAGATGCTTTGAAACTAAGTTTGGGGTTGCTATTTGGAATTTGCAACATTTTAAGTTTGTGGTGGGGTGTTAGTATAACACATTTGTTAGAAAAAGAAAAAAATGAAAAAAAAATGTAGATGCCCTTGGATCTACAAAAAAAAAAAATATAGGAAAAAGAAAAAAATTTAGAGAAAAAAAATGGTCTTTTAAAAAAAGTATCTTTCTGTCAAAAATAAAAAGGAAAATAGTTCTATTGTTTTACCCTTTTTGTATGAATCAAGGAATGAAGGATGTTAGTGCATTAATGTTTAGTAGGAATCCGTAGGTTAGTGAACTAACTCCAAGTTCTTTTGTTAGCCTACTTTCCCAAATATATATCCACCCTTAACCTAAGCCAAGTTATAACCCTTAAAGTCCTCTAATGTGTAAATAATCTAATTTTGACTGTCTGTTTATAATTGTTTCAAATTTATAGTAAGGTACATTCATGTGACGACTGTAGTGGGCAAATGTCGTGACCAGCCCTACTGGCTTTAGGAAATACATACGTGTGACATGGAAAAGAGTATTGCTGAGAATATATGTTACTTTTACCAAGCTGGACCCGCTTGAATGTACTGTCGTAAGTTAGTTGCTTCTCTGCTATAAATGCGATGAATGATGTCCTAAGCACATCTCCCGAAAAGGTATGTTTTTCCTGGAAAAAACTGCAAAGAATAAAATACTTTTTCTTTCGCTACTTGAGTACAAGCAACAATTTTAGTTTCGGGTTGTGATGATAGGTCATTTTACGTTATTCTTAGCATGTTTTTCAGTCATTTTCAATAGGTTTTTGCAGCAAAAAGGAAGAGTATTAGAACGATTACCATGTGTAACTAATTCTTTATAGGTTAGATTTCTAAGATGAATCTTTGTTTACTTTTGTTGGATATATATTTAATTTAATGTCGTTTATATTTTATTTATATTTTGTTTGCTATTAACTTTTATTTAGTTATTTATTTCAAAGGAGTGTAACCCTAGATTAGCTACTTAGGTTGCGACAGGGCCTAATATTATTATTACTATCTTGCTGCTTATATCTTAATATTTATAGCATTATACTAATAACTATCTGTTTGGGCTGACCTACTAGAACCCTAGCCTTCATTGCCTTGGGAAAACCTAGAACGCCAATTTAAGTCTATGCTTTCAATTACCTTAGAGACGGTAAGATCCCACACATAAGGATTACCGTGTGATCAGCAGGTGCAACCAAACTTAGGAGGGATGAACCTAGTTAACCGAGATTTATAGACCCCACATGCAATTCTCCAATCCTTTTATCTTTTATTATATCGTCAACTTACAAAAATAAGTAACGCGAATTGTTTGGATGAAACGACAATCCTTGTGGACACGATACTCTACTTATCACTTGGTAAATGATTTGGTACACTTGCATAATCAGATACATTCATCATCTATCCCTCCGCCTTTGAGTTGCATCTGCTGATCACACGGTGATCTTTACGTGTGAGATCTATCTCACTCAGGGGTAATTGAAACATAAACTTAAATTAGAGTTCCGAAATTTCCAAAGGTATGACTTTCTAATGTTCCTAAAGGTCCCCTCATATCAGCGTTTACCTTACTAGGGAAAAAGAATGGAGTTACTGGGTTGATTTAAGTCGTGTAGTCATAGTTTCCTTAATTACTAACCACTCTACCTGATTTCAGCATACGTTAATCAATATTAGGTATGTCACTTCCCTAAGTACTAACTATCAGGGTACGTTCGCTTTCAATTTGTCTTACTATTTACTAATTAATTACTTCATGGTTAGACAAATATAAATATCAATATTAGGCCCTATCATTACCTAAGTGCCTAAATGAGGGTTATGCTCCAAAGGAGACAAATCTTACACACAACCGTAAAACTAAATAACGAACATAAAATTACTGAATAAAAAATTTAAATGAAATAAATATCCAACAAATAAAATAAACATTCATCTTAGAATCCTAGAAATATTTAGTTACTTGTGGTTGTCTATGAAAAGTTTTTGGGCACCTAGCGCCCCCTCCTGGGCGATGGGCGCATGTGAGTGTCGTCTGGTGTTGAAAACGCCTGTTTCTCCGTGAATTTCTTTAGATGTCTTGATTTGCCGATACGCATGATTACTTTGTAAATTTCATCAAAAACATCCTAAAATTGCTATGTTTCAGGAAGAATTAAATTAGAGACTCAAATATAGAAAACATTACAAATGTCTCGAAAGCATAAGCAATTACTCCAATACTCCTTTATTTTGCGGGTAAAACCTGCTGAAAATGACTGAAAAACATACGAAGAATAACGAAAGATGACCTGTCATCACAATCCATATTTTCAGGTCCAATCAGAGATATGGTGACTTCACTAGCAAACCCCAGATTTGTCTAAAATATTTTAAACACTAGATTTGTCCAACGCAACATCAACAAAGCTCAGAACGAAAGAATCGACATAACCGTCCTCTCACTGGTGGTACTAGAATCTACCACCAAAACCATGGATCTAGTTCCGATAACAAACCCCATTCCCATATCAAATATTGGTTGGGCATGCCCGAGAACGACGAATTTGCCATCCCCAATAAATCAAATGTCAGGTGTAGTGGCCACTGTAGTGGAAATTCGGAGGAATCCACAAGCAACTAACCAAAATGCGGGGATCCAAAGGATCCCACTGATGGTCGTTCCTAACAATGTAACGCTGATGAGTAAAAGTACAAGTGCACGGTTCTACCGAAGTAGTAAAAAGAGAGTATCGTTCCAACAGGGAGTTGTTAAATTTGATTAACTTTATTTGATGATTAGAAAGAGATTTCAGTTGAAAAGGTTTGATTTTTAACGGAAGAAAATAATAATAATAAAAAGCGCCTTGGGGTTATTGGTTCATCTTGATGACAAACCCTTCACAAACAAACCCTAAACCTAAACTTTATATTGGACCTACTTTCTAAAGACAAGTTTCTCTTAAGCGTATCAAAGTTTCTCTCGAAATCATTGAGTGTGTTCCTCTAGCAACCACGCCTATTCTCATGGTTGATTGCTATTTGAATCCTTGAAGAACAGAACTTTATGTGTCTCAAGGTTTGCTAGACTATTCTCATGTTTCGCAATCCATGTCTAATTTCACTTGTTCCAATATTAAAACTCCGCTGTCGCATTATGGATTGATATTTGTGATAATGAATTAACAATTACTAACCCTCCGCTGTCGCTTTATGAGTTTGATAATTGTTAATTCATTATATAAACGGTGAAATTAGATTAGAAAGTAGATTTATATAAAATTAGGGTTCAAGGTTTGGTTTGATTAGCTAGCTAGCTACTCTATTTATAGTTATGATAGCTAGCTACTCTATTTATAGTTTACAATGGCTAAAGCCCTAAGAAATACATCACTAGAATGTTCCACAAGAAACCACGGGCTTTTAGGTCAGAAATAAACTAAAAGGTAGCTTGTCCTTGAAGCAGAAGCAGCAAAAGAAGGTCCTGAGGGTTGGCACGGCCGTGTGGCTGGTGGCACGGGCCATGCCAAGCTTCTGACTTGGGGGAAACATATTTTTGTCTTCAATCTTCGTATTTTCAGCCCGAATCAGCTCCAAATCCTTTTTTTTTGCTCCAAGACTCAATCTTTATAATATTTGTTCCTGAAATTAAATAACATGCAATTGAAGTAAAATAGTTCTAAAAAGGAAACAATATTAAATAAAATACAATCAAATATAAATAAAACGGACTCAAATATTATATTAAAAACACTAATTATTGACTCATCAAACGCAAGGAAACCCACCTAACACTGGAGCAGCGCAAACCAACAATCTCATTCGAGGTCTCTGAGCGGCGGTTCAACACCAATCTTAGATGATGGAAACCTAAGGAGAACGTTTAGCTCACGTCGAAGCTAGCCGAGTCCAGCTACACATCGAAGTCGTAAACCTTAGCCAAGGTGCATTCCCATCAAAACGAGTCCTCCAATTAATTTTTCTTTTTTTAAATTCCCCCTATCTATCATCAAAGGTGGAATCCCTAAAAAAAATAATACCAAAGGTGGAATAGTTTATTAAAAAAAAGTCTTGTTAACGAGTGCCCCTGGAGCACTATTTAAACATTCCAAAAAAAGAAATTATTCCACAGAAAAAGTCAAATATTTCAATTTCCAATGCATTTATTACATAACTTTTCAAAAAATGCTACCTTTTAAAAGTTTTAATGAGTGCCCCCGGAACACTCGTTAACATCTTCCATTAAAAAAGAATGATCAAATCACCATAAAGTTTGCTAAAAGGACAATATGAACACATTAATCTACTCAGGAGCCATTCAACAAAAATAATAGTTTTATGAAAGTGTTTTTTTTTTTTACAAATTCTTAAGCGATCAAAATATCAAACGATTTTTACATAGAATGTGTTTTATACACACTATAAAATGATTAAATCATGCTTTATTTATTACATGTAAAGAGAGAAAAGTATGGCTAAAAGTTCCAAGTTTGTATATGCTATGATTTTATTTCTTTTCATATTTCAAATTGGAAGAAACGTTGAGGGTAAGCTATTTTTTTTAACTTCTAAAAATATCCTTCTTTACTTTTTAGTTTGTACACAATCTTTTATCTCATTTTAGTAACATTTTTTTCTTTTTCATTACAGCAGATTTTGAATGTAAATCTACCAATGATTGTCCAAAAAGTGTTTTACGCGTTTGGAGGTGCATTGACAATTATTGCCGACCTGTTAGACTGAGGAAACTGATTGTGTGATCACATGACCTAAGAAAATACACAAACACCATGCAGGGGAGGAAAAAAAATACTATGCAATATACCTTATGCTAGAATATTTCATAGTTGCCAAATATTTATTATGATGGCACCCAATTATTGTATTTTCTAATTCATTTTCATTACATAATAATTTCGCATACCTTGCATTTATGGATTTGAACTCTAAGATTTTTATAGTGAAATGAAATAATGGACTAAAAAATATAATAATTAATTTGACTTCTTCTCTCTTAATTTTAGATGTATCGCAATGGCGTTCAACATATCACATTTTGTTTCCATCCTTACCTTCTATCATAATGTATTTATAATCTCTAAGCTTAAAACAAGTTATTTTACTTTAAGCCTATACAACTGTTATTTTATGTCATAACATTGTTAAATTTACTATTTTTCAAGCAATTCATATATTTCTTTTGGAAGGGGAGTCTATCAGTCAATTTGTTTCTTCTAATAAAAGTTATTGATTCTAATGAGAATAAAAATATTGTCTAGAATATGTCATAGATTCTAACCTTTTCATCATACATATGATGCTTTTTGTGGAATGGGTTTCAAACTTGGCTGTCATGTCGGATATGGTCCTAGATTTGGCCCTGAAGTTGTTGGTTATTTTGGAGCTAGTTGTAGCATTAGATTTAATGTAGGTACCTGTCTTGCTTTCTTCGTAATTGGTCTTCCAGATAACATCATCTTTGCAGCTCCTAATAATTCTCTTTTGGGTACGTTTGGGTTGTCATCTTTGTATACAAACCGCAAAGGGATTTCTTGGACATGAAGAATAACATTCTTTTTCTTACTACATCTTACTAAATGTTTTTACAAGAATTTCATAATAAGATGTTGATCCCTCCTAAAGCAAAATATTAATTATCAACAATCCCTGAAACGGCACAAAAAACTTGATCGCTGAATTGACAAGTGCACCAAATCGAAACAACTAATAAATTAGTAAGTTATCGTCTCCAATAGAATTATTGTTCAACGAAGAAATTAACGGAATTTATTTGATTAGAGAAACATTTAAAAGAGAATTAGGGTTTTGGTTTACAAGTTTTGAACTGTCTTGCTCAATGCGAAATTATGTTTGTTTAACGCTGATTAGTGTTTCCTTGAATCTCCTCTACCTTCTTTGTTGGAATTAACTCGGGTTACTATTATTTATGACCTAGCTGTGATAAACGAAAGTTCTGATGTGACATAGTGATGTAACGGTGGGAAGTTCTAGTATTTGTGGGAAGACACGAGTTATACTTTTGACTTCCTCTAAAGATGAATCATCAACCAAAAAATCATACTCATTCAATTAAAAGAATTTAATTAGAAAATAAACAATTTACAACTATTCTTGTTCAGAAAAAGGCATGATAGTTGGTCTTATATTGTAACCTAGAGATCAGATCAACCACTAGTTGAAAAGCATTATAGCGTTCAGAACATATACAAATTAAATCAAGCTACAATAATCATAAACTGAATAGACTTTATAAATTGAATCCAAAAAATAAGAAGAGATTCATCTGGGACCCTAATTAAGAGAGGTGTAGTAACTCACGGTAACCAACATCATTACAAAAGAAAAGAACATACCTTAGAGAACAAGAAGAGGAGAATACCTTGCCTTGAAGCTCCAGATGCCTAACCCTTGACTTGTACCACAAATATTATGAATGAATAAAAGTGTGCGCAAGGGTGTCTATTCATAGGCAATCATTACTTGGAGGTTAATAGATGTGAACTATGGTTTTTCCCTCAATCCAGCTTGGAAAACAAGTTGAAAGTGCATTTTTCCGCACAAAAGCGCATGGGCGCATGGCTGCGACGCATGGCTGCATGAGACAGCCCTAGCATGGGGCAATAGCCTGAGTGTGTATTACGTAGTTTTTTTGTCCTTTTGCGAGTGTTCTTCCGTCTTGAAATGCTTTGGAACTTGGGATGAATTTTACCCAACTTGTATTTGTCTTCATATCCCTTGGTCTTTCATGTGTTGTTTTGCTTTTCCAAATTACATGATTTATATATAAGAAGACTCAAAACACCTGTGGAGTCGCATGAACAAGGAAGAAACTAAATTACGATGACACGAATGAAAACAATATAAAATGTTCCTCAAACCATGGACAAATCATATAAATGACCTCTTATTTGTCTTCAAATGCAAAGAAAATAACTAAAAGTATAGCCTAAAAGATCATATCATGCTCTGTCATCACTACTTAGTCTGTGAAGGCAACGAGCTTCAATAAATAAGAGTTAGTTGAAGGGGAGAATGATATCACCCTTAAAATTCAATTTTTTGTCCTTAATTCTGAGCATCTAGAGGTTGGTTAGGACCTTGTTATTGGGGAGACCATGGTTAGTAGTTTAGACGTCAATGATGTTACCCCCAGAATTGCTTCTAAGGCATCAACTAGTATTATTGATTTGGATTCTGTTGAAGGGGTTGCAGAAGTGGGCCTCATTTTCTGGTTGAATCAAACAAACTTTTGAAGCATATGGACCTCTAATGGTATTGTTACCCGCTCCATGAAGGTAACCTCTAAAACTATTTCAACATGAATACTGGATATTCACATTTTCTGACTGATTTGATCGATTCATTTGATGAACACCTATAAGCCAGAATTTTGTTCACAGTTGAACCTATGGTCCCCTTATGTAGCGTGCCATTTTGGTTTTGGAAAAGAATAAATCTCTCTAAGTATACTGTGAATATCATAATTATAAATAAGGTGCAACATTTTGATCAATGTTATGCTTTCTCCATTTTATGGGACGACAATATTGTGCATATAGTCGTGGTCTATGATAGTACCTATCATGTGAATATCAGAAAATTGTGGATGGATCTTCATATTTTGCGGAATGGAAATGCTGGCCCTTGGATTTTTTTAGGAGATTTTAATTCTATTTAGGTGCTCGTGAAAAAATGGGTGGAAGGCTCCCTATTCAAGCCGCCCGCTCAGAATTTCATATATGGATTAATGCAAATTCTCTTCATCCTCTTGTTAACAAAGTTGTTAATTTCATATGGAATAAGTTGAGGACAAGCACTACTTACATTGCTCAGAAATTGGTACTACTTGTAACACACTAACCAAAAGTTGTTCTGATAATTTTCCTCTATTTCTTCAAAATGAGAGTTGCCACGCTTTGATTGCTTCAAATTGGAATCAAAGCTTAAATCGTCACACTATGAAAATATTACATAAGAAGATGAAGTCTAAAACCTATTCTAATTTGCTGGATCAAGGAGTGTTTTGGCAATATTCATTAGAATGCGATTTTGACTCAATAACATCTAGACCATATTCAAATGATTATTGATCAAGAAGGGTACAATAACAGTAGATAAGTTGAAAAGTTGATTTGCTTTACAAGTTATGCTATAAAGCTCTAGACACGAAATGTAACTTTTGGAGGGGACATAATCAATTATTACTTTCACATAGAATCTTAAATGTTAATCAATACTCTTAAGCATGGTGGTTAAATCATAATCCATCTTGAGGACAGTGAAAATCACACTCTTCAATACTTCATGAACATGTTTTCCACACTAAATTATTTCACTACGATTAGTCTCCATGATACTTATATACCAAATTTGGTTACTAGTTTGGATAACTTGCCAGATGTTGCTGAAATTAAAAGAGTAGTTTTTGACCTGAATGGTGATGGAGCCCAAGGACCTGATGGGTTTGTTGGTCACTTTTATCAACACTATTGGAGCATTGTAGGTTCTAATCTACTCTGTATTTTTTTACACAAATGAGATCATGCCAAATCTAAAATCCAATCTCATCATTCTAATCCCAAAAGTCAAAGGTGCTGATAGACTTGATAATTCCAGGCCTATTACTTTAACTAACTTTCAATTAAAAAATAATCACAAATATATTAGATGATAGGTTGGGCGTTATTATTGCCTCTGAGGAAGTTAACTTGCTTGACAAGTGATCTTTTGGTGGCAATTTAGATCTTAAAATTGACATAAGGAAAGCTTTAGATAATCTTGAATGGACATTTCTATTGTACATGCAACATTTTTCTCTTGGATTCATACTATCTTGAAGTGAGCTCATCAGTTAATTTCTGTGAATGGAAGAGCATTTGGTTTCTTTTAATGATGAAAAGGGGTGAGACAGGGAGACCCCTTCTTACAACAACACATCTGAGGGCACTGAGATTTGAGCAGCAATCTCTAGTGCTTTCTTCAAAGTTGCTTCTTCAGCTCTTTTCTTCAATACTTCCCTTGTAACCAGTGAAGTTACAGCTTCTTCTTGTTCCTCCTCAGCAAGGCTTGCCTGCCTCAGTTTCCTGATAGCCATCTTTCTCTTCTTCTTTGGAATAGATGACTGAGGGGCATCAGCTGGTTTCTTGCTTCTGGTTCTCTTGTCTAGAACCTCAAAAGCATCCAATTCCTGTGCTTCTTGTTGAATAGAGAGCACTTCAGGATCAACCAGTTTTTCTTGTGAAGCAGCCTTAGACATCTTGGCTTTCTTTGAAGCTGGTTCAGGAGCATCTTCAACATACTCAGCTTCTGTCATAGCTCTCTTCTTGGACTTCCCGCTCTTAGCAATTGGCAGGGCACCAACATACATATTCTCAAGAATGTCATTGAGCTTAATGGTTTGACCAGTCCTCTCATAATGATCCATGATGTAGAGGACTCTGACATCCATAATGATCCATTTTTGCACAACAAGAATATCTTTCTCAAGAGTCCTTCTGAAGAGTGTTGTGTCAACCTGACCTCTTTTAAAATCTTTTTTAATTAGGAAATTACTTAGTCTATCATACCAAGCTCTGGGAGCTTGTTTCAAGCCATATAGTGATTTCTTAAGTTTAAAGACATGGTCAGGATGCTTAAGA
>Ga0315913_1005469_pt1 | contig 15419 bp, 7 predicted proteins | sample MpolsnodulesMG_FD_207736 | JGI IMG/M metagenome (GOLD analysis project Ga0315913, IMG submission 207736) | Medicago polymorpha root nodule microbial communities from Los Angeles, California, United States - small nodules | ecosystem: Host-associated > Plants > Roots > Nodule | place: USA... | reverse complement strand
TACGTCACAATTTAAGGAACTAAATTGCTAATTACAAATTTTTGTCCATACTTTTTCTAAATAAATTTTTACTAGGAAGTATAGTCTTTTTTAAGTTAAAATTTGAATTTAAAAAAATAAAACATGAATTTCTAAACCAAAATTTAGATAGGTTTGGATAATATTGATATTATAAAATTAAAATAAATAAATAAAATAAAATTGATATAATACAAATAGAAAAGACGCATAGACAACTTGTTAGTGTCCGTCTTTTTGCTAGTTAATATTATGCAATAAACACATTACAAACCAAATAAACTCACATACATGCATAATATAATAAGAATCAATTATGTTTGCACCATATGAAATAGTAAAAATTAATAAATATATGTCATATTAAATTTGTCAAAAAAATGTATAATTTCAAATAAAAAAAAGTTAATATAACATCCCACACTAAAAATAAAACAACAAAACATTAAAATTCATATATATAGTTGTTTACACTGATTTTTGGTAATACAAACAATATTATCCGCAACAGTTAATGACTGAATTAAAGTCCGTTTTAGGGTTCTTTAGGTTTAGTGATTTATGGTCTCTTTTCTTATGTGTTTGTCGAGAACAAATCAAATTGTTCTTATTAGTGTTATAATTGCTTCCAACAACTTTAATAAAAACAAGTTATCAAATGACAACTTAAAAGAAATAACACTCAAATGACCATTCAAAAGAAGAAGAAAGAAAATGAAAGGAAAAGTGCACAATGAAGTAAAGAAAAGAGAAAATAAAGCAGTAATTAAGAAATTAAATTGCAGGGAATAAAATGGTCGTTGGAGTTTGTCTATTTGTCCACTCCTGAACCCGTTTGCTCCCAAGGCGTGGGTGTTGCAGAGTTTTCAGAAATCAAGAAACCAACCCCTAGTTCTTATTACAAACGGATACATATAGACCTTATAGGAAAAACTACCATTAAATCTTACGATCTAAATCAAAAGTAAAAATAACTTCCTATACTTAAAGCCCTGCATTTAGCATAATTACAAGACACTAGAAAACAACTTCCATGCACTCCAATTGTAACTTCAGGTTGTTTCTACTTATCTTTGGTTGAAAACCATATGCATGCAGCACATTAAACCACTTGGTCGAAATTGCGGTCTGTTGAAGTCTGTTTGCTCTTGGTTGAAATCCCTTTGCACTTTGCAACATGTCGAAATAACCCATCTGACTTGTCGAAATCTTGCTTTCTCCCTTTAAATGTCCATTAAGCACTTCAAATTAACAACCACAAATAATATTTTATTTTTGGTATTAATAGTAGTTTAGTTAGGTTTTAAAATAAAGGGAAATGCTAACGAGTGTTGTACGGATGCTTTAGATGATAAGTTTTTATGAAAATTGTGCATTCAATGCATCAGAAATTGAATTATTAAGCTTTTCCAATAAATAGTATTGAGTATCCTTACATAATGCTCTTATGACACTCGTTAGCAAGACTCATAAAGGAGTTAAATTACACCGACAACTAATAAAAACTCAGATTTTGCCACTTCATATAAACAATTTGAAAATAAACCTAAAGGAGTGGGATGACTCTCATTAGATGTCCGAATCAAACATTATTTTTATAAACAAATGTTAGTTGTTAGTTTTCTTTTAACATGAGAAAAGGAAGAGAATAAAAAACAAGGAAAACAGAAACCACCTAAAAAGGTCGCACCAAAGGTCCTTTAATCATTCGCATGAATAATCGATGAAAGACATAAGATGGGTTATTGGGTAACAACCATAAGTTCAACGCCATTTGCTTCCAATTTAGATAGAATATCTCCATTTTTTTTTAAGGAAGAATATCTCCACATTTGTTCTCTTCATGAAGAATACGATGCAAGAGTAGAGGGGTAAATGTTAGCAATAAAGATCAAACTCGAGCCTCTTCCTTAAACTCCTTCGGTGTCTCAACCCTTTAATCATCAGGCTTCACTTTTAGAACCAATGTCAAGCAAATTTACACGGTCTTTTATGCTCCGTCTATTGCATTTGATGTTAAGGAAACATGTACATCTAGATTTTGCTACCGCACTAGATTTTTTTTCAAGTGTATTTTGGGGTGTATATTTTCAAACGTATTTAGACGATATTTACATTAGGATATAAATTTTTAATCGAGAAATGATATTTAAACAACTATTTTGTGACAACTTTTTTAACAACTTTTTCATACTCACATTGTAATTTTACTTTTTTTCCTCTACTGTTTGTGCCAATACTCATATTTAATTGTATATTTTGGTTGTCCAATAAGTTGTCAACAAAAATGGTTTTAGGGTTAAATAAGTTTTTGATCCATATAAAATTTTGGTTTTAGTTCATCTAAGAAAATTCAACAAGTTTTGATCCCCCAATTATTTTTTCTTCACAACTTTTGGTCTCTAATTCAGTAATAAAAAAAAATTAAACTTATGTGTATTCTTCAAAACGTTGAATTATTTTTTATAGTACATTATATAAATATCTTTTGCAAAAATTTAATTTTTTTTAACAAGAGATGAAATAAACATGAATCTTTAAGTTTTTAGCGCTTAATAAATCATATTTAATTCATATTTCGTAAAAAAAAAATGGGAGACATTGTTCTACTTATTTTAAACATCTATGCAAAGATTCATTCATAAATTTGAAGGGTGCAGATGAATTTACTTAAATGCAGAGACTAAAAGTCGTGATAGAAAATTTTAAGACAACAAATCTTGCTTAAAATTTTTAGAGGTAGCTAAAATGAAATTTTAGATATTTATAGAAATCAAAACTTTATTTAACCTTCAAATTTAAGTGTCAATAGTTTTTACCTTGACATTTCTCTTTAAGCCCCAAATATCTCTAAGACCCCCTAAATACACATTCGATAGATATCTACATATAAGTTTTTTGTTCAAACATACATCCTATAGATAACTTTCAAATGTGTATTTAGAGGACCTTAAAGATATTGAGGGAGCTTAAAGAGAAACATTTTTTAAATTTGTTGTTCCCACTTCAAGAAAGCTAAAAACACACCAGAAAATGACGGTTTTAACCTCATCGGTAGTTAACTACTGTCAATTAGTTTCATCGGCAGTTAACTACTGTCGGTTTGACCAAAACAGAGACAACATCAGTTATAAAAGAAAACACCGAAACTTTTCACATTTCCTCCAATTCCATTTTGACGAAAAGCAAGCAATTCATCTTCAAAAAACCAAGTAAGTATTGTTAATCATTTTTAATGATAATGTTAGTTTGTGTAGGTTTATTTTTGTTAATTTTGGTAGATTCCATGTGGTTAGGGTTGACATTGAAATTAAACTTTTGGTAGATTGCATGTGTAGATTATGATGTAATAGATGAATGTAGTTACTGTGAATGTTGTTTGAATGATTTCTAAGTACAATGTGGTTTTGAATGGTGTCTAATTAACACAATGATAATAAGTTTCATACTTTGCACTCAAAGTGTTTGTTAAAATGTCTAAATGAGAATGATGATGTTAGTTGTTTAGATTGTGATAGTGTAGAAGTCCATGATGATGTTAGAATTGTGAGAATTCTCAAATAGAATTCTAATTGTGAGAGTGAATGTACTTGCTTTTGGGAAATTTTCTATTAGCCATGATTAGTTTATTATTGGGGGTGGAGTTTCAGTTTGTTTAGGCTGTAATAACCAGGATACTGGTGTTCTTTTCTTTCATTGTAAATTATTTTCCTTTGATACCTCAACCTGCTGGTGCAGTGCTCCTGTATATTTGGTATCTTTTCAGATACTTCTTGTGTTTGGATTTGGAGTATACCAATATATTTTTTCGTTTCTAAAAAAAATATATCAGTAACTCCCTTTTACTGAATGCTTAGATTTAGGAGAATCTGAACCATCCATAGTGAGGTATGAGATTGGCTATTATTGCAGCTTGGTTTCAGTTGGCATAACTGAGTACAACGTTGGTATTGCATCTGTTATTTGCAGATGTACCCTACAGGTAACTAGTTATTCATAATTTTGGAAAGGAAATAATTTAGGGCTGTTTTTGAAAAACTGTTCCTATATAAATTGCATCCCTTAAAATATGAATATTGGAAGTTATGGGTGGTTATGCTTTATTCATAGTTGAAAACGGTAAAATCTGCAGGTATGGAACTGTACCTAAGTTTAGTTCTTTTGGAAAACGCTCCATTACAATATGGATAAATAATTCTTTCACAGACATAACAGGTTATATGTTTTTTAATTGAGTAAGCTTCCAAGTCCAACAACTGGAAAAGAACAGGTACTACTTGCAATAGTTGAGCTATGTCTTAATGCAGAAAATATTGATATTGAATTCTTTACAATATTTTTGGTAAAGTTATTTTCACTATCTGCCAAAAATCTTTAGTTTAGAAGTCTATATATTACTGTTATGACATTAACTAGCTAGCAAGTTTAACATGAATATATCAGAATTTTTTATGCATTGGTTATTAAGCTGTTTGATTTATGACGTCTAAAATTCTAAATATCGGAGTTATTAAAAATTAACAATCATAAATATGATTGAGTTAGTAAATATGACTGTGTGTTTTCGAAATGTGCGACAGATAAAGCGAAATACATGTAATGTTACATACATTGTATATATTTTGAGGTTGAAATTACACAATTGATAAATAAAGAAAGTATATTAACACTTCATCATTATTCTGTTTTTTAAATTTGCTATTCATGTCTTATTTGGGATCCCACAGAATAACTTCATTTATATTCAAAGTCAGTTTTCCAAGGCTTGAGCTTGTCACGTTTGGAATGAAATATAAATTTATGTTATAGTTGGATAGTTAATTAAGCATTTAAAATAACAACCTACAGTAAAAATTGTTTGTGCATGGTTAATTAACCAGTTGGTTCAAGTGGTAATATTTTCAATGCATGGTTGGTTGACAATGACTTGCAAATCCTTTTTCAAAGCAAAAATTTGGCTTTATTCAGAAGAACTAGTCTTCATCCACACATTCATCCTCATACTGTCCACACAGATAGATGAGAAGAAAATTTCCCATATTGGTCCATACGGAAGATGAAAAGGAAGTTTCAGTCTTGGTAGTAAAAGTGTAGACTTGGTAGCCAAAACTTAAGAAAATAAATGGAAGAGAGAATATTGCATATCTATGCTAATCTACTCTTGTTAACTAACTAACCAACTAGTTTAAAATGGAAATATCAGAACTTGTTGATATATGCATACTTTCTTTAATTAGATGTTTGAATAGCATAGCTTGCATTTATTTTTAGTTTTAGATCATGTTATTTAACACTGATTAAGTAACAGATGAAAAATTATATGCAGCAGAAGAATAAAAGCAGTTAAAATAAACTTGTAAAAAGTCTTGGAAAGTGTTTCCCTTATTTTTTTCTAGACACACTGCAAAACGGTATCTGAGTTTTAAGGAGTATTTCTCTCTTCTCTGGTGCTTGTGCTCTCTACCAACTCAACTAGTTTTCACTTGTTTTTTTATTTATTTAAGTTTTGTCTGAAAGTTGAACAGCAATCAAATTCAAGAAATCAGCAAGAAGATGTGATTGGTCCACACGGTTATAGGAAGTAGCAAGGAAGTTTCACAGACCATTTTTGTCATAAGTTTTCTCCTTGGTTTACGGTTACATATTAAAGACTCCAGAAACCACACTACCACAGTAACTTGTTCATTCATACTCTGCATTCTCAAACTCTTTTTTCATCTAATTTGTCTCAATTCTCATGGCTATGCAATCAAATTCCCCTTCCTCTTCAATTTCCTATGGATTCACATACGAAGTGTTCCTCAGCTTCAGGGGCAGTGACACTCGGGACGGTTTCACTGGCCATCTCTACAAGGCCCTTGATGACAAGGGAATCCTCACATTCATTGATGATTGTGATCTTGAGAGAGGAGAAGAAATCACACCGTCACTCGTCAAGGCCATTGAAGAATCTAGAATTTTTATTCCAGTGTTTTCTATCAACTATGGCTCTTCTTCATTTTGTTTGGACGAACTTGTCCATATCATTCACTGCTACAAGACAAAGGGTCGCATAGTTTTTCCTGTTTTCTTTGGTGTGGATCCTACGGATGTGCGACATCATACAGGGAGTTATGGTGAAGATCTTGCTAAGCATGTAGAGAGGTTCCAAACTAACAAGAAAAACATGGAGCGATTGCACCAATGGAAGATGGCTCTAACCCAAGCTGCTAACTTGTCCGGCTACCATTATAGTCCAGGGTACCCTCATTTACTTAAATCTTGTTTTGCCTCTTTGTATTTTCTTTCTTTAATTTCTATTCCCCAATAACCTCATCTTCAAGCTTAAATAGATAACATTTTTTTTATTTACGTTTTTAAACAAGTATAAGTTATTTATATGTCAAAATAGTTAGAGTTGTATAATGTATTTATGATTCTGATATTGGTGTATGCACTGACTTATCTTATTGGAGATTAACAGATATGAATACAAGTTTATTCAGGAGATAATCAAAGACATCTCCGACAGGATCGATCGTGTTTTTTTACATGTTGCCAAATATCCTGTTGGATTACAGTCCCAAGTACAACAAGTGAAATTGCTTCTCGATAAGGGATATGACGATGAGGTCCACATGGTAGGACTTTATGGTATTGGAGGCTTGGGTAAATCAACACTTGCCAAAGCAATTTATAATTTCATTGCTGATCAATTTGAAGGTTTATGTTTTCTAGAAGATGTGAGAGAGAATTCAACTCCATATAATTTGAAACATCTCCAGGAAGAGCTCCTTTTGAAAACAGTTAGATCGGACATTAAGTTAGGAGGTGTTAGTGAGGGAATTACAATCATAAAACAAAGGTTACATAGAAAGAAGATTCTTTTGGTTCTTGATGATGTCGACAAACTAGAGCAGTTAGAGGCTTTGGCTGGAGGACTTGATTGGTTCGGTCGTGGAAGCAGAGTCATCATTACCACCCGAGACAGACACTTAACTAACCTGTCATGGGATAGAAAGTATGCATGCGGTAGAAGGGTTGTATGGGACAGAAGCACTTGAATTGTTGAAGTGGATGGCTTTTAAACATAACAAAGTTCCTTCAAGTTATGAAGACGTTTTAAACCGTGCAGTTTCATATGCTTCAGGCCTTCCCTTAGTTATAGAAATAGTGGGTTCCAACTTATTTGGAAAGAGCATAGAAGAATGGAAGGGTACCTTAGATGGCTATGAAAAGATTCCCAATAAAGATATCCAAGAGATATTTAAAGTAAGTTATGATGCTTTGGAGGAAGAAGAGCAAAATGTCTTTCTGGATATAGCTTGTTGCTTCAAAGGGTATAGATTGACAGAGGTCGAAAAGATACTTCAAGCTCATTATGGCCATTGCATAAAACATCATGTTGGAGTGTTAGTTGAAAAATCTCTCATTGAGATTAATAATCAATACTGTCGAGAATCTAATGTTGATGTGACATTACATGACTTGATAGAGGACACGGGTAAAGAAATCGTCCGGAAAGAATCACGTAAAGAGCCCGGAGAATGCAGTAGGTTATGGTGTCACAATGATATAGTTCATGTTCTACAGAAAAATACGGTAAGATTGATATCTACGAAAAATTTGTTATTTATGCTTTAACCGTGACTTCGTTCTTTTTGGACTTGTATATGACCATCTCATACTTGTTTTTTCCACTTAATTACACATATTTCTCTATATATTATTTGTATTGTGGTTTATTCTTCTTTTTTTTGTTAAAAGGGAACTGGTAGCATTGAAATGATATATCTGAATTGTCCCTCAATGGAACCCGTAATAGACTGGAATGGAAAGGCCTTCAAGAAGATGTCAAATCTTAAAACACTTATTATAAAAAATGGTCAATTCTCCAAAAGTCCCAAGTACTTTGAGGGTATTGATATGGGAAAGATATCATTTGAAGTCTCTATCATCTAGTTTTTTGAACAAGGCAAGTGAAATAAGTTCATTTTCCAATTGTGTATATTTATGAATTCAGTATTAGATTATAGTGTTTTATTTTTAATTTTTTGTTTATTCTGTGTTTATGCAGAAGTTTGAGAATATGAAAATCTTGACATTGAACTATTGTAAATACTTAACCCACATACCCGATGTCTCACATCTTCCAAATTTAGAAGAGTTCTCATTTGCATGTTGTGATAATTTAATTACAATTCACAATTCGATTGGGTACCTAAATAAATTTGAAGTCTTAGATGCAGAAGGTTGCAGCAAGCTCGAGAGTTTTCCCCCCTTATGGTTGACCTCTCTTAAGGAATTGGAACTCAGGGAATGTGAGAGTCTCAAGAATTTTCCAGAATTATTAGGCAAGATGACAAATATAGAAAATATTTTGTTGTGTGGAACTTCCATAAGAGAATTACCATTTTCATTTCAAAATCTCAGTGAACTTCGTGTCTTAACATTATTCGAGGGTGGAATGCTCAGATTTTCAAGTAACTTTTTTATGATGCCTAACTTGTCAAAGATTTATGCTAGAGGTTGTCGTCTATTATTGCCAAAAGATAAGGATATATTGAGTTCCACAGTGGCTTCAAATGTGGAACATCTTGTTCTTGAAAATAACAACCTCTCAGATGAATGTGTCCTAGCAGTTCTCACTTTGTGTGCTAATGTGAAATATCTACACTTATCAGATAACACTATAAAAATTCTTCTGGAGTGTCTTAATGAATGTCACCTTCTAAGGGTCCTTAGATTGGATTACTGCAAGTCTCTTGAGGAAATTAGAGGGATTCCACCAAATCTAGAAAACTTTTCTGCAATTGGATGTGAATCATTGACTTCCTCATGTAGAAGAATGCTACTGAGTCAGGTTTGTTATTTTTTCTTGCACTAGTATTTGATACATAGATTTCATATGTAATCCATCGCATAATATTATATTTTATGCTAAACTACAGCAACTACATGAGGCTGGATGCATTGAGATTTGTTTACCAACCGGAACTGAGGGGATTCCTGATTGGTTCCAACACCAAAGCTGGGGACAGACAATTTCTTTCTGGTTTCGTAAAGAAATCCCTTCTATAAGTTTTGTTATTCTCTGCTGTTATCCCATACCATCTATTTTTATTTTGGGTGATATTGAACTAAGAGTCAAGTTGTGCGTCAATGGCTATGAACATACTCTTTCCCACGATTGGCAGCGGCGTTTTGGCTTTCATTCGAAGCTATCGGATCATGCATATCTCTTTGATCTGAAATTGGAAAAACTGATTAATTCCTATAACCAGATTTTTGAAAATCTCGTGTGTGACTTCGACGAAGCACTTTTAAAAAATGAATGGATTCAAGTAGAGCTTGAGTGGCGCGAGAATTCGCAGGGTGAGAAATGGTTGATTTTCGAACGGTATAAGGAATATGTACAAATTGGAATCCATGTTTTGAAGAAGAAAAGAAGCACGGAGGAGAATGTCACATTCACCAATCCTTATAGAAAGAGAAAATTAGATGAATATCTCAATACATCATTATCACAATTCCACACTCTGCTGAAAAAGCAAAGATCAATGGACTTGGAAGTTTCTGAGACAGAATCTGTGCATGAGCAGCAACACCATGCACAAATGGCTTCTTTTGTTCCATTGTATTTCTCTTTTTGTTTGCTTCTTTTCTCTTTTGTTATTCTGTTTTGGAGAATTCCTTATCTTCTTTTTCTCTAATTTTTTTTACTCCATCTTAGTATTTAAATTGTATTATACTTCTTTTCTTTATGGATAAATCTACCCTTAGCTCCTCAATTATTTTAAGTTTGAATGTACGTCACAATTTAAGGAACTAAATTGCTAATTACAAATTTTTGTCCATACTTTTTCTAAATAAATTTTTACTAGGACGTATAGTCTTTTTTAAGTTAAAATTTGAATTTAAAAAAATAAAACATGAATATCTAAACCGAAATTTAGATAAGTTCGGATAATATTGATATTATAAAATTGAAATAAATAAATTAAAATTGATATAATACAAATAGAAAAGGCATATAAAGAACTTGTTAGTGTCCGTTTTTTCGCTTGTTAATATTATGGCACTTAATACATTACAAACTTAATAAAATCAACACATACATGCATATTATACTAAAAAGCACACATTATAAAGTAATAAGAATCAATTATGTTTGAACCATATGAAATAGTAAAAATCAATATATGTCACATTAAATTTGTCAAAAAATGTATTATTTCAAATAAAAAAAGTTAATATCAAATCCCACACTAAAAATAAAACAACAAAACATTAAAATATTTATATATGTAGTTTAGTTCGGTTTTAAAATAAATAATCTCAGAGTTAAATTACATCGACAACTAATGAAAATTCAAATTTTGACACTTCATATAAACAATTAGAAAATAAACCTAAAGGAGTGAGATGATCCTCATTAGATGTCCGAATCAAACATTATCTTTATAGACAAATGTTAGTTATTAGTTGTTTGGTTACATGAGAAAACGAAGAGAGAAAAAAAACAAGGAAAACATAAACTACTTAAAAAGGTCACACCAAAGATCCTTTAATCATCCACAGGAATAGTCGATGAAAGACAAGAGATGGGTTATTAGGTAACAACCATAAGTTCTACACCATTTGCTCCCAACTTAGATAGAAGAATATGATGCAAGAGTAGAGGGATAAATGTTAGCAACAAAGATCAAAATTTAACCTCCTCCTTAAACTCTTCACTGTCTCAACCCTTTAATCATCTAGCTTCACTTTTGGAACCAGTGTAAAAAAAAATTACACGGTCTTTTATACTCCTTCTATTGCATTTGATGTTAAGGAAACATGTACACCTAGGTTTTGCTACTACGCTAGAATATTATTTTTCAAGTGTATTTTGGCGTGTATTTTTTCACACGTATTTAGACAATATTAACGAGGATATAAATTTCCATAATGTTTTAGTGTAGTAATAAAATTTAGGGTTAAATAAGTTTTTGTTTTTTATAAAGTCCCCTTTGAATTGCGCTTATTTTGAGGTTATGAAAAATAGTTTATGCAAATAAATAAGCTTTTATATTAATTCATAAGTTCTTACTAACGAAAATTTTATCTTCATAAATTTTTTTTCATAAACTACCTTAAGAAGCTCATGAATAATAAATAAAAGCTTATTTATTTGCAGAAGCTATTTTTCATAAACTCAAGCGCAATCCAAACGGGCCCTAAATATCTTAAATGTTGTTTTTAGTCTCTCTAAAAAATTTAGCAAGTTTTGATCCCTCAATTATTTTTTCTTCACAACTTTTGGTCTCTAATTTAGTAATAAAAAATTTAAACTTGTGTATAATCTTCAAAATTTTGAATTATTTTTTACAGTCATATTTAGTACATTCTATAAATATCTCTTGCAAAAGTTTAAATATTTTTAGCAAGGGATAAAATAAATATGAATCTTTAAGTTTTTAGTGCTTAATAAATCATATTTAATTCATACTTTGTTAAAAAAAATAAAAAATAAAATAATAGGAGAGATGGTTATAAATATTTTACGCACATCTACGTAAAAATTCATTCAAAAATATGAAACATACACATGAATTTACTTAAATGCATAGACTATAAGTCATGATAGAAAATTTTAGGGGAGCAAAACTTGCTTAAATTTTTTAGAGGAGTTAAAAATAAAATTTGAGATATTTATAAAGATCAAAACTTCATTAAGTGTCAATAGTTTTTGAAAATTGTTGTTTCCACTTCAAATTTTACTTGAAACACATAGAAATTACACATTTAACTCCAAAGATAACCAACGTTCGACTTCCTTCATTTTCTTTGTTCCCGAACGGTACTTAGCTACCATTGAATTAAATGTGTAATTTCCATGTATTTTCAAGTAAAATCTAAAGTGGGAACAACAATGTTCATAGGTTTATTACCATTGCTTTTTTTATTTCAAATGTTTCCTAAAAACACATGAAAATGACTAAAATAAACCAGTTGTAGTTAACTACCGTCGGTTTTTTAGTTATAAGTCAGCGGTAGTTAATTGCTACTGAGGATATTTAAGTATTTTTCATATGCTGTTAGGAAGTTTTTGATGTTAGAAAAGCAATTTTCTAGTTTTTCCCTTTAATTTCCCATGGATTGTAAATTGGGACAATTTTGACTAAATTCCTTATCCGATTAAATCAAACTTTACTGGTTTGTGTTGGGTCAGAAGCATAAAATTTGTGGTCGGACCCGAAATAACTTAATTGGGTAATGACAAGTAGGTTTGTTCAAGTCATAAGACGTACAATTTTATTTTTTTTGAAGGAACGTACAATTTTTTTAAAATTCAAAATATATATGCATGTAATTAAATGACATTTTATTTATCAAAAGATTCAACATTTACAGTAAATAAATCTGGATCAACACATAATAATCTTACACTATATTAACTAAAAAAATAATTCTGGGTCTATAAATTTTTTGTAAAATTAATTCAAAAATTAAATCATACAAATGGATGAGAAGCACTTATCCAACAACCAAATAAAAAGTTGAGAATTTTCTTTCAACATACTGGGTTCACAAAATTTAAAATTTAAATCCATTACCTGAACAAAACACTTTATGGTGTGTTTGTTTAAGATTTTTTTAGAAAAAAAAAAATCTAATTTTTTTATAAAAAAAAAAAAAAAAACCGCTTTTGTTATTTTTAAGTGTTTGTTTAGGATTTTTAGAAAAAACCTATTTTGACTTTAAAACTAAAAGCTGCTAGGATTAACTTTTTTTCAAAATCTATTTTTTTTCAAAGACAATAAGGTAACACATGAATATTAAAAAAATATTTTTTTATAAAATCACTTTTTTTTGGGTTGTTAACAAACACAAATAACTTTAGATTTTTTTTAAATCTAAAAAAATCTTTAGATTTTCCCAACGCAAAATATATTTTCTTTTAAAAGCTAAAACTAAACACGCTCTAACCCGAACTAAATGTTTTGAGTTGGTTGAGTCATCAAGTTCATTAGATCGACCTGTATGTATTAGGAAAAATACAATCACATATCAGATAGATAAGACTCTTGATAAGAATTTATAAAGAAAAGACATTTTTCACCTTGATGAACCTGTTTTGTAAGGATGAATTTGCACCAAATTTCAACATGGTATTAAAACTTGTCAAATTCAAGGGCCGTCTATCTATCCACGCGCCAAGCCAAAAAAGAGTGTTGGATGTTAGGGGGTGTGGCCCTACCTATCCACGCGCCAAGGCCAAAATGAGTGTTCAACGTGAGGAGGGTGTATTGGAAAAAACCAAAGTCACTTTTGATAAGAATTTATAAAGAGGATCCACTCGGTTTAATAAGGATGAGTTAAATGTATCTATGAATATATTTGGAAGGATTGTCTTATGTGTGTCACTGCCGAAAGAATACAAATCCACTTTTTGCATCTTTTAACATTTTTAGACAAAATTAGACATCTAATTCAACATCTTGTTATAGTGTGAGCTCAATTTGGAATGTGGCATACCAATTACTAGTCACTAATGAACTAGCAATTGGGTAGTGCAAGTTTAGTTACTTCGGAAAACTAGCTTATTTTTGCTCAATCTAGATACAAACACTACTAAATCTTTGTACACATAAGACCAACAAAAAGAAATTAATTAGAATCATCTCTCTTCTTGAATTGATGATGAATTACATCCCTTACATATTTTAATTAATATTACGGCTACATTACATATATATCATCACTCATCAACACAGTTAGCTATAAAAGTTCAATAATTTCAACATCACAAAAACTACTAATTAATGTCTCATCAACAAAGTAATTTGTTAGAGACACAAACACATCCTTTGATTCTGTGGGGAACTAGCACATCGCAGGACACTTAGGAAAAGATGTTCATCACAAGGAATACATAGCTTTGAATCAGCCATGAAATCATACTCTTCTTGAGCTTGATCCAACAAGGCCTTGAAGAGTGGATGATGAAGCAATGCAATTTTGATCACATATCTTTTGTGATTCTCTCCTACATATACAACCATGTGACCTTTTGGTACATCACTTGGTATGGAGCAACTTTCATGCAGAGAAGACCATAAACCCCTCTTGCAACAATCTTCACAAGTAGCACAAGTTTTTACTATACTTCCCATTTTCTTGCATTTGTTAACACATCCTTTCAAAAATCTTGACTTCATAGTGCCTAGAGTATATGATGTAATGAGAGGGAGAGAAAAGTGTAGTGATGAGTACTTGGATGGAAAGTGATAAGGTTTATATAATGGTGGCATGGGGAAGAACCAATTGTGTGGATCAAGCATTAAATGGTTGAATGATTGGTAGCCTATGCTATTGCTAATTATGGGTATCAACATATGTAAACATACAATAATATTATTCAATTGCACCAATATTATGTTGATCGGAGTCGAACTGAAGTATTATAAAAAAATTAAAAAATAAAATCTTTGGTTCAAATTATGAAGATGGAAAACATGATTTGGAGGACTTTATTAATCGTGATCAATGAGATTAGTTATTGATTAAGCTGATAGATATTTTTCAGTTATATTTTTTATTAAAAAATTAGTTTGGAGGAGACACGCCTCTATGTAAAGACAGGAAGAACTACTAACTTCATTGAATATTTCAATGGAATTTTTGTATAATGTATTAACTATGTTTGGTGATCGAATATTTTCCACTTATATCGTAGTTATAAAAACACTATTATTGTTATAAAATAAATAAATTATTAAAGTTTTTCGGTTATTTATAGTTGCTGACCTTGTTTGTTAGCTAGGTAGTTTTTAGAGCATGGCACTGATCTTTGATACGAAACTGTACGAACATGTAAGGCAATGATTCAAAGATACATAAAATAAAATAATGTATATATAACTGATTTATTAATTAACAATATGACTCCTAGGAAGTATTGTAACTTTGTAAGGGCTCTGTCCTTGTATGCAATATTGTTGAAATTTTGAAGTTCTCAACTTTGAAGACCCCACAACTTTAGGGAGAAAAAGATAAGATATGAAAGAGGGATGGGATAAGTTTCTTGGGCAAAGTGCAAAACCCACTTATTTCAAATATAACGTGGGGGATGGATCAAATACATATGACATATCATATAATTAAGCACTTTCTTCATATTTTAGAGAAGAGAAGGTTGCAGATATACACCTCTTTTTTTTCTCTTTATTTTGAGTCGTAATTGTTGACTATTTTGTATTGTTAAGTGTTTTAATCGTAGGTGAGACAATTAATTTAGTGCTAGAAAGTGGATGATGATGCATATGTGAACTTTAGTCTTAGGTATACAATCCAATTTGCAAATCTCATTTATCATTATTTATCCAAAGTAGACCTAAAGAAAATGCCCTTACCTCAAATTTGTGTTCGAGGTATTG
>Ga0315913_1005467_pt1 | contig 15420 bp, 5 predicted proteins | sample MpolsnodulesMG_FD_207736 | JGI IMG/M metagenome (GOLD analysis project Ga0315913, IMG submission 207736) | Medicago polymorpha root nodule microbial communities from Los Angeles, California, United States - small nodules | ecosystem: Host-associated > Plants > Roots > Nodule | place: USA... | reverse complement strand
TGGTAGAGGATCACCACAATGCATGTATTCTTCATCTCTATCTTTGTACTTAAACTTCATTTGACAGTGTGGTGTGATACTTCCGTTGTGTGTTTCTTTTTAACAATTAAGATATTTCAAATGATCATTTATGACAACACGGACAAAGGTCAACAATTGAAGTAACACTTTGATCATTGCTCTAAAAAACCAACAACAAATGATAAAATAAAAGATCGTATTAAAGAATTATAAGCTAATTATACTATGAAATGTTGTGTGCAAGTGTGAGTTATACGTCCCACATCAAATAGAAAAGGAAAGGTTGAACACCTTATAAGTAAGAGGACCCACAAACTCATTGCCTTAAGGTTCTAGGTAAGAGTGTGACGTCTCTCTCACTAGTGTGGTTGTTCTAGCCTCGATGTGGACGGTCCCCCTGGCTTCCCTTAATGACCCAACACGAAACACTCACATACATCAAACACGTCAAGATCGCGTCAATATGTTTATGTTGATGTTGCATAGTAATTATAAAAGAAAAGGTAAATATATCATACCAGTAGATACGCTTCTCAGCATGACATGGAGTTTGTGCTGCCTCAATATCCAAACATGATTTTTCTGACATGAGAACTTATTGCTATTGATGACTTTAAAGCTAAATATATTAATTATATATAAATAAAAGCTGAAGTTATATTTTGTATTTTAGCTTCAATCTCTTGTTCTTCATATTGTTCTTCAAAAATTTGACAAAGAAATTGAAGTAGTAAGTTAATCATATACTGATGATGACGAACTTTTTCACAATATGTGATGTTACTGTTAGATGGCTGAATGTAACAATAAAATTATTTTACTAAGTTGAAAAGTATACACACATTTCTTGACCTAAATAAATCAGATTACTAAGTTCAATCTATATTCTCGATCGATTTGTCGACTGTTGGCGGTAACAATACATAAGTCTAAACCAGCTGTCACAACATAGTATGTCGATGCTGAATTAGTAGAGTATTGAAGAAATGTTGTTGCATGCTGAAGGTCGAGCAATTTCCCTTGAAGCTTCTTGGGACTGATACTCACAATCACGAGCATAGTCAATGTCGGACGATCCAACCACTATTCAAAAAACTTAAATGAATTAACCACGAATACACAATCAAACTCCACAACTCAATGATATACATTTGTTATGGTTTATACACCGAACAACCCTAGCAAGGAATGCAAGGTAGTTAATATTATGGATCATTGTTTTGACCAAGATTATCCATGGAGCTTCGCGACACGGGTTCGGCTTTGAGCAAAGGCGGTGACGATGATTTAATGAATATATTTGATGGCTCAAGTTTTGATGATAACATTAAATTTGAACTTATGTCCAACACAAAAGAACCTTGTGGTGGTGATGGTGGTGAAAGTGATATTAATATCAGTGAAGTTATGGAGGGTATTGATATTTGCAGAGAGTCATTAAATGGATATGCTTGATTCATGGTTTTGGATGATGATGGTAGCAAGGAGAAATATTTTTTATCTTTTGATCATTCTTCTTTTTCTTCACTGTCATCTTCAACCACTACAGTTTCTTCGTAACTATTCTATTTGATTTTAATGTCTTTGATCACAACGTGTTGTTGAATGAAGCTACATGGAGTAGAACACTTTGGAGATTGTTTGGTTTCTTTAGAAATTGTTGGTTGGGACATGTCGTTTGTGATTGGTGGATGGATGTAGACACTGGTTGAAGTGTTACAATTAGGGCTAGAAACGAGTCGAGTCAACTCGATAAGAATTAGTTCAGCTTGAAACTCGACTTGAGTTCAAACCGAACATTTTTTAGCTCAAGTTTAACTCGTTTAAAGTTCATGAACAATTCGGCTTAGCTCGTTCGGTTCATCTTATTTAAACCTCAACATTTTTAAGTCCCAGATTTTTTTTTAAAATTGATAGAAACTCATAACCCAACTGTCCACACCAGAACTTTGAACAAAACTATGGTCCAATAAATGGTCTAATGCTTAAAAATTCAATTTAAACAAATAAATTGATAAAGGAAAAATACATCAATTCACTGTAGTGAAATTGGATCCCCAACACTACTTTGAACAATGTCGTACATACATCATTTATTTGTAGGTAAGGTTTACCATCTATTGTTTATCGATGCCCTCTTGGGTGCAGAAGTACATCATGTTGCCTACGGTGCACAAGTAACTTTTTGCCAATAGATAAAAGTGTGACACGCATTATTATAGTATACCATTTACACCGTAATTTTTCTCTCTCCCTCTCTCTCTCACAACCAATTTTGAGGAGCAACAAGAAATTAAAGAATCATAATCCAAAACTCAACAACATCACAATCAAGAATAATACAACTCCAATAAAAAAACACAACCCAAGATTAATAAAAGTATAAGATCTAGTTTTTGAAGGCAAACCACCCATAATAAAAAAATAAAAGTTTCATATCTCATCAACATGTTTGTCATTCCTATCACCGCTTTGATTGGTGTCGCAACTGAGATTGCTAAGGTTGTCTTTTTTTGTTGCAAAAATATAATAAAATAATGGCCTCAGTTTGTATAACAATTGAAAAATGATATTTGTACAACCATTTTCTTACAACTTTTGGGACAATCCTCTCTCTCATACATTCATTATGTTTTTACTTTCTCTCTATTGCTTTGGTTTTCGTGTCAAGATATACATTTCTTTCTATATTCTTGGTTGTCTCATAAGTTGTAGAAAAAGTGGTTGTTCAAATAACACACCTCATAACAATTAGATCCTTGATAAAACAGTCTCATTCAAATCTACTAAGTAATTAAATTAGATTAAAGAATCATCAAAATTATAGGAATTGGAAAAATCCTTCTGGGACAATTTGAGGTTCTACAAAAAGGCTCTGGTTTCGACGGTTCCACCACAATTTCACATTCATTTTAACTAATTAATTAATTGTTGTGTGCGTAGCTTTCTATATGGATTAATCACCCAAAAATAATCGATATTATAACTTTACTTACAATTATTGGAAACGAAAATGTTACTGGTTTTGTAGCTGAATTGGAAGGGGGAAGTTTGAGCTTTAAAAAATTGAACCATGGAGTGTGTTTTTTGGACATTGTATGGTGTAGGTAATCCATGATAAAATTAATACTCCTCTTTAATCTAATCGTTGAAAAAAACTTTCCCATGATGGAAAACAACTCTCCATTCCCATACTAAACCTCACCTGCTATTAAATGTGGCATTGTTTTTAGGTTTTTTCTTCTCACAAGCCAAGTGTAATAAGCCTCCACTATATCTCCATATAGCATCACGATTGAAAAGTGAAAACAATTTGAAAACTGAACTTAAAATCTTGAACATGGTATATATGACTATAGCTAAAACAAGTATGAGTGGAAGCAACTATGACAATTGGAAATGAGTGTGCACGCGCACACACATGCGCGCACACACGCAGATATATATATCGAGCTGGTTCATGAACCAAATGAGTCGAGCCACACATAAATCAAGTTCAACTCGTTAATTTAACGAACTTAATTTCGAACTATTTTTGAGTTGGTTCGGTTCATTGTCAGCTCCAATTACAATTGTTATTAGATTTTTACATGCATTTCATTTTAAGTTTGGATTTAAGTAGACAAAAAAAGAGTATAAACCAAAATCAAGTTTTTTATTTTTTGCAAAATAGTTTTGTTTTTCTCCATTGAGTAAGGAGATCAGATGTAGAAATTGAACAATTAAACATGTCTCTTGTTCTTGAGTAATAAAGCAATATACATCTTGCAGAGGGATAAAAATAATTTGGAAATTTGTTTTGAACAGTCAAATATAATATTTTTATTAAAGAATATGTGAGAAGTACAAATGATACTAAACTCACGCATTGGTATCAAGTACATGTAATACTCACCCCTTCGAAAGAAACCAACACCAGAGGCGAACACACAAAAGGCAAGACTACCTTATAAAACAATCTAAAGAAAAGGTGAACCACTCATAAAACATACAAAGGGATTCAAAATTCTTTCCCAATAACCAATTCCAAAATAGGCTTTTGATAACATCCACCACTTCTTTCTCTTAGTATTCGTTAAAGGAAAATATTGTATAATTTTTAGCCTTCCAAATATGGCATAACAACGTATGCCAAACCAACCTCACTCGCACCTTTCAAACCTTACATTTTCTTAGCAAAAGAGCTAAAGACTTGTAATAAAGAAAGGATATTCCCCATATGTCCATCTGTATCCCAACCCAATTATAAATTTCGTACCAAATAGCACCTGCAAATTCACACCTAACGAATAAGCGATATTCCCTTTCTCCGACTCCTTAGCACAAAGTACCCCTCAATTAACTCAAACGCAAGATAGTCAGAGACATAGATACATAGATACTCGCTCCGGTCATATTTATAAGCAACAAATGACTTTTTAGGTACATTGAATAATTAATGCATCCGGTTACATTTATGAGTTAGATACATTAATTATTGGATGTACCTAAAAAGTTATTTTTTGCTTATAGATGTGACCGGATGGAGTATTGGTTAGTTAGAGGCACTATCATGCTGACAAGTTAGTTATACCGCATAGGAAATGTTAGTTGGGAGCAAGCTCATCATAGTATATATATTATCAAACACTTCTGTAAATTATTATGTAAACTTGAATAAATCTTATTAAAAAAACATAAACGTGAATCATTGTCCAAGTTTGAAATTTGCATGTTTTTTCAATTTAGTACTAATAGACCGTAAATGGTCAATTGGATTGTGTTTATGATAACAGGGACAACTTATTTTTCCTATAAAAATGAGTTCATGACTTTTATTATATGCATGGCAACAAAAGTCACCTAGACCTGCCTGCCCCCGCCTCGAATTTAATAGAGAAAAGTCGATTTAACTGAGTGTGGGTATGATTGCAGGGAAAACTTGTTTTTTTATTACGGAGGCGGGGTAGGGGGGTGCTTATGCCCGCCCTGCACCCACCCTTACCTTGTCCCCCTTATTAGAATTTACCTTGTAATGTTTAATAATCTTGTACCTAGTTAATAGGTACCAAGCTCTTTTAATGTATTGCTACTCTTAAGAAACATGTTTATTTGAGTTATCATGCTCTTTTGAAAAAGTTTATTAAATCTTTTATTATTAATTTAATTATTGTTTTTTTTATATAAAAAAGGAAAAAACATGCAAATTTTTATTTATTTTTTAAAATAAATATAATTTTCGCAGGTGGGGGCTGAGATGGGAAACCCGTCCCCATTGGGGTGAGGTTAGGTGTTTAATTGTTACCCTGAAAACGATTTTGGGGCGGGTACATTGAAGCGGAGGCAGAGCAGTAATGCTTAAATCTGCCCCATTATCATGCCTATTCTATTAGGAAAAACATGTTTGCTTGTAAATATGTATCGCATAATACATTCATGTCTTCTCCTACAAATCACAAATATATCTTGTTCATATTTTTTTATATAGTTTCACTATTCAAAAGGTTGATAGTAAAAATTAGTCTATGTGTGGACACACACCGAGTCTTTAGATTATTGAAGAATTTTTTTATGAGTTAGAAATCAATTGTGGGGTACACATTTATAGTATTATTGGATTTAATTAAATTTAAATACAAAATAGATATACATGTTATGAACACAATTTTTCATTCACATAAAAATATCATCAAATTTAAAGACCATTTTTGTCTAGTTCATCTTCAAACAACACATATTGTGTTCTTTATTTTATTAGGACAAAGGGGTGGTTTTCTATTCTTCAGCATTTAAAACTGGAGGCTTCAATGAAGAGGTTTCCACAATCTTCAAGTTCATCATCTTCATCTTTTGTTGGATTTGAAAATCCAATTCAATAAAATAAAATAAAAAAGGTGCTAAGAATCCAAAAAAGAATATCAATCTCAAAAGATAAAATTTCAAGCAGAAGAACCAAACAGATGGTGGCAGCAAAAGAAGCTTCATTTACAGAGGAGTTATAAGGTTTAAAATTTAATCACTTTTGTTTATTAACCATTTGAATTTTGTTGACGGGTTTTTAGTTTCACTTGCATGTCACTCGTTTCTCTTTGATCAAATTAGACATAGAAGGACTGCGAGGTTTGAAGTCCATTTACGGGACAAGGGTTCTTGGAATTGCATTTAGAACAAGAAGGGAAAACAATGTAATTTTACCAAGTTTTTTAGTATTTGATTTTTCAGTAAATTTTTTAATATTTGTTTTTTTATTGGTTAATTATTTAGTATTTGGTTACTGGAAAAAAATGATTAAATTAAGTCAGGAAAAACCAATATTAATATTTGGTCAATCAAGGAGATATATTACTGTTTGTTTATTATCTTAATTTTAACTTTTTTATTCTAATAGTGATTATTATCTATTTATGAGTTTATGACCTTGGTTTATTCTTTGCAATCTTTGTGTGTCATTGCAAATGTTGACATACATTTGCGGACGTTGTAGTTTGTTTGGGATAGTCATCTTTATTATGCATTTTGATCTCACATAATCCTAGTCAACTTTTCCAATTTTATAAGTTATTAACATCAATAAATTATTATTGATTTTAGAAAGATTATGACCATGATGTGCTCACACTTCACTTAGACCCAATTATCCTATGAATATTTTAATTAAATTTCTTTTAATGTTGATTTAGGTGCTTATGATTCTGAAGAAGCAACAACTCGTACTCATGATCTTGCAACACTTTAGTATTGGGGGAAGGATGCAATGCAACCTTGAATTTTCCGGTATATTTATTAATTTTTCTATTCATTAAGTTAGAATAAAATTATAAATTGGTCAATGAAAGATAAAAAAAAAATCCCAATTTTGTATATTTATGTATGTATAAACTTTGTATCTATGTATGTTCTTTAAACAATATAATTTTATGATAGATTTTTTTAATTAAATGTTTTCCTTTTTAAAAGAATAAGTAAAAAGTCATATGTATGTATGTATACTTTTTTTTTTAATTATGTGATTTAAGCGGACGAGCTGAACTTAACAAGCAAACCAATTAATTTATAAACTTTAAACGAGTTGAACTCAAGCTAACTAAAATGTTTATTTTGTATTGTCGAGTTTCGAATTGAACTAGTTCTTTTCGAGCTGATTCAAACTTATGCGAGTTTGACTCGACACATTTTTAGCCCTTATTGTGCTCTTGGAAAAAACAAAAGGATTCACGGGTTGTGACAGTGTCTCAAACAAGAAGAAGAAAATGTGATCAAGGAAAAAATTGAAAGTGTGAATGAATGATGAGTGTGTAAAAATAAAAATATGAATGTGAAATAATGAATGGATATTGTTTGTATAGGATGGAATGAATGAATGACGAGGTAGGTCCGACAAACATATATATAATTAGATGTTCTCATTTTTATTTTTCGGAAATATTTGAGCATGTAAAGAGGGATATGTTTCTGTATACATGTTTCCGGTTATATATCCACCTCTTGGACAAAAAATATATGTATGTGTCGGAAATATCTATGCATGCAATGTTAGTGATAAATTAAAAGTTAAATAAATTAATTATATACAAAAAAAAAAAAAAAAGCAAACGAAAGTTGAAGTCATGCCTTGTATTTTAGCTTCAATCTCTTCCCATTGTTTGTCAGAAATTTGATGAATAAATGGAATGACGAGCTAATCATATATTGGTGATGATGAATCTTTTCACAATATGTGATGTTACTCCTAGATGTCTAAAAGTATACTCAGATTTCACGAGAGAAATAGATTTAAGGGACATAATAAATTTGATCATTCCTCTTGAACACAAGCAAACACTACAATTGCAATTCTCACGGCAAAAGGAGCACCTTTCCGCAATATCTCCAATTGACATTTTGGGGTACCTATGTACGAAAATAAAAAATAAAAAATAAATAGTTACATTTTGCAAACTTGTAATTTCATAACTCATATTAATAAGTACATGAAAGAGATCCAAAAACCTCATTTTCTTCTCAACCTCGCACACCGCAGGATTCTTCTAAGGAAATGCGGATGTTCACCATTGCATTATGAACTTCTCACTTTCTTCTTTGAACCTCGTGATCAAAGCCTTACATACATTCATCTTTCTTGTTTCTTCCTTCAACTCGAAAGTTTGAACTTTTTCTCTAACTCGTCCAGCCAGATTCCTGAAAAGGAAAAGCTCTTTAACTTCATTATCAGATTAGCCACCTTCTTAAACCGTTGTCAAACAAATCCATCATGTTCCTTTTTTCAACCATTTCCAAAAAAAAAGGTAGGTGAATATCTAGTAGTAGCCTCCTGGGTGATTCATAATCACCTCGTCCTCCATCCATATGGATGTTGGCTCAACCTTCACCTACTTTTTGAGAAGCAAACTTCGCTTCCTTCTCGTCAATCCATATGGTATTTTGAATTGTTTAACTTGTTTTACAAATTAAAATCGATTAAGAAGAGTTGTGTATATTATGAGTTGTTAGACGGTGCTGATAATGTGTTATGAAAATAGAGATGATAAAGAGAAAGATAAGTGTCTACCACTAAATAAAACAGTTTAATTCTCCTAATGAAAGAAGCAGCTAGCAACTAAAACCAAAACAACATAAATCAAAACAAAGCACATAGCTCCCAACATACAATATAACAAACAAGAAAAGCATTATATTGACTACCAAAATCTAAAAGAAGCTACATTTTGAAGCTTTAATTAAACTGCTCTTACTATGATTTTTCCAAACTCACTGCCCATCCAACATACATGAAACATGAAATTGGATCATTTTTCTCTCATCTCCTTTTTCCAAAGAAGAAACGTATAAGGACAACAACCGTAGCAATACTACCGGCTGACCCAGCTGCCAGAACTGGCCAATTCAACTCAAACCCTTTATCCTTCATATTCATCAAACTAAATTCCCAAACCCCAAGTTTCTTTTTCAAAACCCTCTTCTCTCTCAACCATTTATCCTCCTCCACCTTCTTCCCCATCAGCATACTCTCAAGTTCCTCAACCTCCATCTCTTTCTCATAAATCTTTTCTTTCATCTCTTCCTCAGCCCTAACCCTTTTACTATTCTCCTCAACCTCTTTCATCTCAATAACAACGATTCTCCTTTCCAATTCCCTAACTTTCATTTCCATCTCCGCATTCTCTTGCTTCAACTCTTTCCCTTCTTTCTCAACTATCTCAATCTTATTTTCTTTCTCATCTAGCATCTTCCTCAGTTTCTCTACCTCAACTTTTGATTCCACCACTTCTCTTCGGAGCCTCGTCGCCTCCATCTCCAACTCCGCTGTTGAATCATAATTATTGTGTAGTTTCTCAATCTCCGTCTTCATTTTCTCAATCTCTTCGTTCTTCATGTTCTCTGTTGCTAGCCCATCACATTCACATTCCAAAGCCGCCATTATTTTCTTACTCGATTCCCTGTCATCCCCCATCTAGATAAGTAATGCATAAATAGAAAAATGAAAATGAAAATGGAAGTTAACGTTAAAGAGAATTGGATCATTGATTAAAGATGTTGAAAATTTTGTGGTAAGAATGATGAAGTTTGTGGTGTTGGGATGAGTGGAAATGATTCCGTAAGAATTGTAAGGTCATCAAGACTATTTTACGAGAAAAAAATGGAGGATTTTTCGGCCAATGGAAGAAGTATTCAAAATTTAGATGTTATTTCTTAAAAAAATTGAAATCTTTTTTTAAACATTCAACTATTTTTGTAAAAAAGGAAGAAGACATATCATATGTGTGTTACTCTATTACAGGGAAATACAATAGTATAGAATACACGAATATAGAATAGTACAAGGTGACATTAGTCATTACAAAGACTTTTAAATTCCGACTTTAGAACCTGTAAGCGTACAAGTTTACCAAAATAAAAAAAATAAAAAAGTAACCGACATTAGCAATTACAATTGTTTTATGACCAAATAGTTTTGTAAGGAAAAATTGATTTCAAAATGATAGTGTAAACAATGACATAATGTGGTATTGGTAAACATTTGTACGATATGATAACTAAATTGTAAAATTAAAATAATTTTAAAATTTAGTTGTATTGTAAAATTTCATAATAGGGGTTAATAGTGATTTTCGCCCTTGTAATATAGGTCATTTTTGGTTTTCACCCATGTAAAATTTTCGGTTTGGATTTCGTCCTCGTAAAAAAAAAAAATTTCGGAAAACCCCCCTCCCCCATCCATCCAACTCAGCAGAATCTAATATGTAGCGCTGATTTGACATTTTTTTTTAATTGCCCACATGTAAAAAAGGCCATCCACATCATATTATTTTTAAAAATATATAAAAATTAATTTAAAAAATCCAAAAAATATCTAGATTTTTTTCCAAAAATTTTAAAAATCGAATTTTAAAAATTTAGATAAACATTAAGAATTTTTTGAAAATTAGAAAAAAATTAAGATTTTTTTCCAAAAAATTAAAAAAAAAATTAAGATTTCTTTTTTCTAAATTTCAATATATCAGAAAAATCTTTTATATTTTTTTCAAAATTTTTAAAATTAGATCAAATCAGAAATAAATTCAGATTTTTTTTCCAAAAATTTATAAAATTGAAAAAAAATTATTTTTTTCCTTTCTAAAATTCAGAAGAAAAAAAATTCAGTTTTTTTTAAAATTTAGAAAAATATTCAGATTTTTTTCTCGAAAATTTTAAAATAAAAAATTCAGTTTTTTGATTTATAAAATTTAAAATTTAGATTTTTTTTCCTAAAATCAGAAAAATCATTCAGTTTTTTTTTTTAAATTAAGAAGATTATTAAAAATTCTGGAAATTAATTTTCAAAATAAAAAAAATCGAAATTTTAAAAAAAGGTCAGATTTTTTTTTTGGAAAAAACTGTTTTTTTAAACCTTTTCTACCAATAAAGAATTCTAGAAAAAATTCTTTGAAAATAAAAAATTTTTAAAATTTATATCATATTTTGTTAGAATTGAAAATTCTTAAAAACTTCAAATATTTTTCCTGAATTTTTTTAAAATAAAAAATGCTTTTTTTTTCAAAATTTTTACAATATTTTTTTTTGAAAATTAATTTTCTCATTTTTTAATTTTTTATTCTTAAATTAAAATAAATGAATATATTTATTTTATTTTTTTAAAAAAAATTCAAATTTTTACGATTTTAAATTTTCGAAAATTCATTTTCAGATTTTTATTTAATTTTAATTTAATATAAATTCATTTTTGTTTTTTTTTTAAAAAAGGCACAAATGCCACGTGTACGCTTAAAAAAATAATAATAATTATACACTCAGCGCACCACATAAGCATATATGTACAACCAGCGTACCACACAGTGTACCACGTCAGCAAATATGCACAGTCATACGAGGGAGGGAGGTTTTTTGGAGGAAAAAAAAAACTACGAGGATGGAATCCAAACCGAAAATTTTATAGGGATGAAAATCGGAAATGACCTATATTATAGGGGTGAAAAACACTATTAACCCTTCATAATATGATATTGGTAAATTTTTTGTACTTATATGATTATATTATAATATGATATTTAATTTGAAAACAATGAAGTAATTTGATGAAATTCAAATAAAGCAAAAATATTAATAAAAAAAGCATAGACTTTTTTTTTTGTTACAAAAGAAAAAGCATAGACTATGAAGTGTAATTTTACAATTAGAAACAAATTTTTACAACAAATTTAACAATGTCATATTATGAAATACTAAAAAAAAATTGTAACTAAAATATAGTTGTTTCACATTAATTTGCTAATATGATATTTAATTTTAATTTGAAAATTACAAAGTAATTTGACAGAAATCAAATAAAACAATCACACAAATTATTAGGCAACAAGATACACATAATTTCACCAATATGATATTATGAAATTGTAAAATGGACATATATAGACCTTTTTTTATAATATTCTAAATTTTATATTATTCTAAATATTGTCCACATTATTATTATTATTATTATTTTTGAGCAAAGGCAAAATTACTGCATTTCATTCAAAATCAGTGAATACAAAGTAGTAGGTACATCACAAAAAACATGGGGGCTAAGGTGAGATAAAGCAGCTCTGGCAATGATGTGAGCTACTTTATTAGCTTGCCTCCTAACAAACGACACTACATAGTCGAAATTACTGAGTAACAAAGTTTTACATTCAGAAACTAAATCACCAATTTCATTAATTGGTGGATTTTAGTAAGTCAACCAGAATCTTGTTGTCTGTTTCGAACATGACATGGTGGAAATCTTTTGAGATTGCCATTTTGATGGTTTCCAAAAGACCAAGTGCTTCAGCTTCCAAAACAGTGGCAGACGAGTGGCCGAAATCTGACTTACCAAGAAGGAAATTGCCCGTGGAGTTTTTGAAACATATTTCGTAACCCATGACCATATTACCATTGAAGATGGCGGCGCCAACATTGCATTTGATCCAACCTTGTTGAGGTTTTGTCCAAACATGTGTTTGTTCCTCATGGTGCGGTGGGTGCTTTATTTTTTGCATACAACTCCATTCATGGAGGACCTCTTGAGCACGGGTGACAATGAGAGTGGGAGTGGCGTTCGTATTTTCCTAAAGCAACATGTTGCGACTTTTCCACAAGCTCCAAAGTGTCATAGCTGCTAGATGTCTTTGTTGATCGGTTAGTCTGTTAAAAAAATCAAAAAGCAATTTTTGGAAGTTATCTACGCTAGGTAGTAGATCGCGGATGATGCCGTCAACATCAATGAGGTTCCAACATGCAACAAATTTATGGCAGATAAAGAATAAGTGTGTATGAGATTCAGCCAAAAGGTCACAAGAAATACAAGTTTCGGAGCAAGGGGCGTTCCGTTTGGAGAGGTTGTTCCTCGTAGGCAAACGTTGGTGAGTTGCACGCCAAAGAAAGGAACGCACACGAGGGGGAACATGGAGGTGCCATGGGAGCTGCCAATGAGAGGAATTTTGCACCGGTAGAGATTCATGAATGCATATACAATAAGCCGATTTAACAGAATAGGAACCATCATTTGTTGCCTTCCAAATGCGAGTCTTCTCGTTGTCTATTGTAAAGAGGAATGGAGAGAACTGCAACAACATCAACATGATTAAAAAGAGAATGCACGAGGTTGTGGTTACAGTAGGTTGATCCCGATATCATCAAATGGCTAACTTTTAAGTCCTCATAATATGGGGGAGGAGGAGTGGACGGTTTGAGAGATGGTAAGTTGCACAACCAAGGCATATTCCACACATTAATTTTTGAGCCATCACCAATCTTCCATCTATGCCCCGAAGTAAGTAAATGTTGAGTACTCCAAAGACTTCTCCATGTGTAGCTTGGATTATGCTCGAGAGGGGCATCCAAGAAATCCCTTCGTGGGAAATATTTGGATTTGAGGACACGAGTAAGTAGAGAAGACGAATCAGATAAGAGTTTCCAACTTTGCTTATCGAGCATGGATAAGTTGAAGGCTTCCATATTACGAAAGCCTAGGCCTCCAAATTTTTTGTGAAGAGTTAATTTGTCCCACCTCATCCAATTGATTCCACGAGCACCATTCTTTTTCGAACCCCAATAAAAGGAATTCATTATTTTTTCAATCTCATCACAAAGAGAAGTAGGGAAGAGGAAAGCCCCCATACAATAAGATGGGTTTGCTTGAGCAGCTGATTTAATGAGAACTTCCTTACCGACACGCAAAAGGGATCGGGCACTCCAAGATTGACATTTTTTCCAGATACGGTCCTTAAGGTAAGAGAATATTGCCTTCTTGCTGCGACCTACCATAAAGGGGATGCCTAGGTATTTACCTGAACCAATAGTATTAGAAACCCCAAGGGAGGAGGAAATGGCTGAAATGACATATGAAGGCGTGTTAGTAATGAAGGCAATATCAGATTTACTGTAATTGATATCTTGCCATGATGCTAATTCACAATGAGAGAGAATTTCCTTCAGATTTTGATCTTCCGAGGTTGTTGCTTTGCAAAAAAGGAGGTTGTCATCCGCGAATAAAAGATGGCTAACCGGTGGGGCAGAACGACAAATACGGGTTCCATGTAATTTACCTCTAAGATCGTAATTTTTTATGATGGACGATAACCCTTCTACACATAAAATGTAGAGGTATGGTGAAAGAGGACATCCTTGACGAAGGCCTCGTTGTGGGTTAATAGGGCCAATGCGATCTCCATTGAAAAAAACATGATATTCAACGGAAGTAATGCACGTCATCATCCAAGAAATCCATTCAGTACAAAACCCCATCTTGGTAAGGATAGCTTCCAGATATGACCAGCTGACACTATCGAAGGCTTTTGATATGTCTAGATATGGTGAAGAGTTTCTAACACCGTTAAAGCATTGTCTATGATGGAACGGGAATGAACAAATGCCGCTTGCTCCGGAGAGATCCATTTGTTAATAAGGGGTTGAAGGCGGTTAGCGAGTACCTTAGAGATAACTTTGTGAGTACGTTGCACAAGGATATAGGATGGAGATCTTTCATTTATTTTGGATTGTCCCCCTTAGGTGGAAGAACGATATTTGTAGCATTGAGCTCTGGGGGTAATGAACTCGAGTCAAGCCAAAAGAAGGCCGAGGAGTAGACATCACTATGGATTTCATTCCAAAACCGTTGAAAGAAAGCTGGATTAAGACCATAGTGGTCCTGATGATTTATCCGGATGCATGCTAAATATTGCCTCCTTGAATTCTTCTTTAGTGAAAGGATGGGTGAGTAGCTCATTATCTTCGTTTGACACCTTAGAATGCACTGAGGAAATATAGTCCACATGATTAAATAACTAAAATTTGACATTTTTTTTATAATTATGTGATGCAATTTTTTCATATTACTAATTTTTTTACATTAGAATCATTAAACTACATCTATAAGTCCACCGATGATGTACTTAACAAAGCCTTCACCTCATAATCAATTTATGGCTATGCATTGATTTTTTCTTTGTCATTTTCTCTCTAGACTTAGAGACAACTTCAACAAAACATTGATTATTAAAACCAGTTGTTTTGAATGAAAAAATTAACACATGTATGTTTTCGTTGTCAGTAGACGAAGTGACAAATACCACTTAAAACTCACACACGTTGTATGTTTGTCTATTTTAGACCTGAGTGAAATTGTCTAACCTAAGAGTATATCAGCATTGTCACTTGAGCTATATCTTACATACATAACACCTATATTGTTTTATATAAGTAAATGTTCTCATTGTTATTTTCCGAAAATATATTAGCTTACAAGGAGGGTGTGATTTTGTATACATATTTTCGACTACATAATATATTCACCTCTGGGACAAAAACAAACAACAATATTCACCTAGATTGTTTTCATCACAACGACTCACTGCGATGAAAACAACAACAACAAACATCAATGACCCTCAAACAAATTAG
>Ga0315913_1005465_pt1 | contig 15422 bp, 10 predicted proteins | sample MpolsnodulesMG_FD_207736 | JGI IMG/M metagenome (GOLD analysis project Ga0315913, IMG submission 207736) | Medicago polymorpha root nodule microbial communities from Los Angeles, California, United States - small nodules | ecosystem: Host-associated > Plants > Roots > Nodule | place: USA... | reverse complement strand
CCATTTTCTATAGTAAAAAAGAAAAAAAGAAAAACATTTAACAACTCAAACCCAACACAACAAAGCTTTGTTGTAAAGAAACACTTTCTTTCTTAGTATATAAAAAAAACCAAACATTGAAATTGAACAAGAAAAACCAATACTCTCTCTCTTTCATCTTCAATGGCTAAGTCAAAGAACAATGCAAAGAAACTCTCATACATCTCAGTTCCTTCACAAATAATCAATTCCATTTCATCTTCTTCTATTCAATCATTACTTGATGATCAAACTCCAAAGAAATCTTCATCAAAAATTGCTTCTAACTTCTTCTTCACCACCTTAACAAAATGGAAAAACCCTTCAAGATTGTTCTTCTTGTTCACACTCTTATTTCTTGGTGGTTTTGCTTTGTTTATGATTGGTTTCAATCTTAAAACACCGTTTTCTAAAAGCCCATGTGCTACAAATGTTGAAAAGTCCTTAATCTCAAATGGGTTTGGGTCAAAATCTCAACTTAAGGTTGTTTCTATGAATAAAGATAAGATTTTCAATGGTGATGTTTTGGTAAAATCTGAACTTGGGGTTGTTCAAAAGCCTTTAATCTCAAACGGGTTTGATTCAAAATCTGAACTTGGTGTTGTTTCAATGAATAAAGATGAGGTTTTGAATGATGGTAGTTTGTCAAATTCACTTCCTTTGATTGCTAATGTAATGTTGCAAGCAAAGGTTCCTAGTGGAGTTGACTTGGAGGATGAAGAAAAGGGTGAGTTTTGGAAGCAACCAGATGGGTTAGGGTATAAGCCTTGTTTGGATTTCAGTAGGGATTATAGAAGAGAAAGTGATGGGATTGTTAAGAATAGAAAGAGGTATCTTATGGTGGTTGTTTCTGGTGGTATGAATCAGCAGAGGAATCAAATTGTTGATGCTGTTGTTATTGCTAGGATTCTTGGTGCTGCTTTGGTTGTTCCTATTTTGCAAGTTAATGTCATTTGGGGAGATGAAAGGTAAACTATACTATTCTTCTTGTTCATGGTTTGTGATATTGTGAAGTGATGATTTTAATACATGAAGATTTATGTAAGGTTTAGTTGTTACAATTTTGGACTTGAATCTTAATAATGACCAATATTGGAGCATAATCTAAGCCTAAGCATAGATTCATCTTGTTTCAATATTGTTTGATGAAGACCAAATTTGGATATATATTTAGCTGTTATAAAATTGGACTGAATCTTCATAAAGATTAACTTTGGAGCTTAAGCTTTAAGCATAGTTCTATTCTAGCTATAGTTTCAATCATTTTGTTCTTGATACTGGTTATGTTTCGTTGTTAATGTTGATTAAATTTCTTTCCTTATTTATGAATGCTAGAAGAGAGTTTTCTGTAATTTATTATGTTTTTCCTTATTGGTTTTGGTTTTGTTTTGCAGTGAATTTGCTGATATATTTGATTTTGAGCACTTCAAGAATGTTCTTGCCAATGATGTGCGGGTGGTTTCGTCATTGCCATCAACACACTTGATGACAAAGCCAGTGGAGGGAAGCCCTCCCCTTCATGTCACTCCAAGTTGGATCCGTTCGCGCTATCTCAAAAGAGTAAGATTTTTTTGTTAATTACTCTTCTTATGTTTTAGCATCTTTAGGTTTCAGTCCTAAGTTTTTGTCTACTTTTGTGTTGAAAAATTTCACACGATGATTGTCTCTTTGATGAGAAAGTGTATTAACTTGTATATATCATGTTAACTAATGAAAGCTTTACTTCTGTGGAAATAAAAATTTGGACAGTGAGTGATTCTTGTTGTTGAACTAGAGTTTAACATGGTTTTTGTTGTCCTTTGCAGTTCAACAGAGAAGGTGTTTTGCTTTTACGCAGCTTGGATTCAAGGCTATCGAAGGATCTTCCTTCAGATCTTCAGAAGCTTCGATGCAAGGTACTGTGAAGTCTCTATAGTATCTTCATTTGTGTAACAATCGGTAGCATATTCTAAATGTTCTCATCTCACCTATGTTTTCAGGTTGCTTTTAATGCATTGAGATTTGCGAAACCAGTTCAAGAACTTGGAAACAAAATTGCTGAGCGAATGCAAAGCAAGGGACCCTACCTTGCTCTTCATCTAAGAATGGAAAAAGATGTGTGGGTGAGGACTGGTTGTCTACCTGGTCTAAGTCCTGAGTTTGACGAGATTGTAAAGAATGAGAGGAGAGAACGACCGGAGCTCTTGAAAGGAAGATCAAACATGACTTACCATGAAAGAAAGATGGCTGGTCTTTGTCCCTTGACTGCCATGGATGTTACCAGGTAAATATTAAATTCTTCTACTTTTGTATAGGAATCTGTTTGGATTCTCTTATTCGAGTTTATTACTGGCATTTACGCTTATGAAACTATTTGGGAGAGCTTATGGAAACAACTTATGACATGTCCATAAACTGTTTCCAGCTTATTCCCACAAGCTCTCCAAGATAGCTTATGAAATCAGTTTAGTTTATATAAAAATAGTTCGATTTTATTTTATCTTTTATTATAGAAATAGCGTATACATGAACACTTATATGATAAACACTTATGCTACAAGCGCTTAATTAAGTTGTTTATCCAAAGATCCTATAGGCTTCACTTTTCAGTGGTTTTCTGAATATTAGTGTGACAGAGTTTTGTTTATTTGTTTTGGATTTATAGGTTGCTTAAAGCTTTAGGAGCTCAAAAAGATGCAAGAATTTATTGGGCCGGGGGACAGCCATTGGGTGGAAAAGAAGCTTTGCATCCATTAATCCATGAGTTTCCACATCTTTATAATAAGGAAGATCTTGCATTGCCTGGAGAACTAGAACCATTTGCGAAGAAAGCTTCTCTAATGGCTGCCATAGATTACATAGTTTCTGAGAAGAGTGATGTTTTCATGCCATCTCATGGAGGAAATATGGGCCATGCGCTTCAGGTATGACTATATAATGACAGCAAGAGTGCTTTGCAATTAAGATACTCACATAAGCATTGATGACTGTTGCATAACTATATTGTAATCATGCTTACATATATTGGCCATGCATTCATATATACTGTATTCACACATATTTTATAAGAAAAGATTGCGACCTTTCAACTTTAGTCCCTATAAAATCTGTACTCACCTTTAGTCTTCATATTTAATAAAAATAGTGTGCTTTTAGTAATTAAAAAGGACTGGGGATACAATCAATTATTTTAGGGATGTTGGTGAGTCGTGATTTTATAGGACCAAAAACATATTTTCTCCATAAATTGTAATCATGCAATTAAGATAGTCACATTGATGGATGTTGCATAAATATATTGTAAATGTAATCATGCATACACTTATTTAATGTAGATTCTTCATTCGACAATTTCTAATATCTGAACCTAAATGTTATTCCTTCCAGGGTCACAGGGCCTATGCAGGACACAAAAAATACATAACCCCAAACAAAAGACAAATGCATCCCTATTTTCTGAATCCTTCCCTCCCTGAAGCAGAGTTTAACAGCATTGTCAAGGAGTTGCATCAGAATTCATTAGGACAGCCGGAACTCAGGACTAGCAAGGTCGGGAGGGATGTCACGAAGTATCCTGTCCCAGAGTGCATGTGCAACGATTCACATAATGATTCGTAGTTGAAGATTCAATGCCAACGCTTTTGGTATAAAAAGATTACACGGAAACAGATACTCAAAGTGGAAGCGAGTGGTAATTTCGGCAAACGTGTACAATTTTGATCCCTCGAAAACTACTTGGAGGCTACTTTCAGGAAACCATAGTTCTCAAAAGCAACATTTTGAAGAGCTTAAATGTCATCCACTCCTCTCCGCAGGTGTACACGCATTATTCCTTAATATGGTTAATATGTAGGCAATTTAGGTTTCCTGTGATACATTAAAGGGATGATACATACACAATAGATAATTCTTTGATTCTTTCTAGAGCTTGTATAGGATATATGTTCTTTTGTTTGTTATGTAATTCTTTATATATATAAAGCCTTGTACATATATCTGAATAAATGATCAGTTTTGATTATATAAAGCCTGCAAAATTTTCTGATTGTTTCCAGCTCCATCTTCATTTTCTACAAACTAATGTACATATACAGATATGGAAATACACAGTAGAAAAATGAAAGAGAAACCTCCTTATATTTTGATACAAAATTGATATCAAAGTTTGACAGAATATATCAACTAAACCTAATTAACTACAAATTTAGAATGTCATTAACCATGATTTCCAGGTGTTCAAATATTATACATAAATCCATTAACCAACCAAATTGTGTTAAAATATACATGATTTTGAGATGTTCAAATATACATTATATTCATTAACTATTAACTACGATTTGTGTTCCAATATACAATTAAAAATCATGATTGGTGATGTTTAAAACCGCCTGATTACTTGTGTTCAATGGATGGTTAATAAGTCAAGACACGTTATATTCATTAATCATCAATTGAACATAATTATTAACCACATATTTAAACTGCGTTAACCATATAAATTGTTGCCGAAATTTGATGTCCATTTGTGTATCATAATAGAATATCAGAATATATCAAAATATGATTTCTATTATATTATGGATTCTTTCATTTTTAATATACATACACACTCCAATCAAACACTGAAACTGTTTATTTAGTTAAGGAGACTTGCAAAGCTATCAAACACTGAAACTGTTTATTTAGTATCTTCAATGCTACATACACAAACAAAAGCAAATGCACTCTAATTCTATCCATAATGACTTCACACTCCAATCAAACAAAACACACATTAGCAAAAACTTAGACTTCTAGTGCAATATTCCAAAATGACTCCTTCCCTTCTCATTCTCATCCATCATCACGTATCTTCAGTCACCTTAGTCATACCTGTGTATGATTCAAATGGCACAATTTCAGTCAGAAAAATGGCAAAAACAACCATAATCATCATTAATTTGAAAGCTGAATACAATAAATGAGAATGAGAACAAGAACACGATAAAAAATGCAGTCATGTTAAAGGATCAAGACCATACCTGAATGCAATTCAAGATAAATCTTCTCCCAGTGCAACTATTTTTGTGGACAAATTTACAAACATTCCGCCGCTACAATTCCTTCTCTTTTATTCTCCTAATAATCTCGCCAGTTCCCCTGCATAAGTTTTTACAAGCAAAAAAAATATGCTTGACAAGCAACCAACCCCACCCTAATATCTTCCTTATTATTGGTATCCTATGCAAATAAAGGCACACAAGTACAAAAAAAAGGCACACAAGTACAAAGAAATAAAATGACCATATAATTAGAGCATGAATCACCAAGATCAAAACCCAGAAACTTATCCTCAGTATGCGGAAAGGGTCGTCCTCTGCCCGTATCTTCCCATAAGGTGTGATCTTGAACTTGGTCACTGATCCAAACATTGTCAATTTTCCTAAAATCATTAGTCTTCTGAAGATTAATGTTTCCAATAGATAATTTTCTGAAATGGACTCATCAGTTTGAACAATAGATGCCTTCATTTTCCCATAAGATTTATTGAAGCTCATAGCATCTTGCTCTATCCTCCTCATTAACTCTTCCAATTCAGGATTGTAGTTTCCTTCCTCCAAGGATTCTTCAAGGCTAGAGCTTGAAGCTTCCTCTGTACCTATAGGCTGGCATTTCAATTCAACAATGATTACGCTCAGCTCAGACGTTCCAAGTCCCCAGGCAAGTTGGTTTTGCCTCTTCAACACTGGTTTGTAAAATGGATCTCTCAATTTTATCTCCATGATTCCCCAAAAGCGTCGATGTGTAGCTCCTGATGCATCAGTATACTCTAGTATAATAGGCATACCAATGTCCAAGCCATTTTCCTTCATTAATTCTACCCGTGCCCTCAATATTCTTTCCAAAAATCCGGTTGCAATTTGAAGATCTTCAGGAGATGAATCAGCAAAATATTCTGATATATTCTCTTTGAACATCTCTAACACTTGAATCACATCCTCTACAGAATCTTCATGGTCTTGCTTTAGACTTACCCCATAGGAAGAGGAAGAAGTCTGTTCTACAATTTCAGCCTTGGCATTCCTCAAAGACCGCAAAAGCAATTTTAAAGATCCGACTGGACCTGCTTCTGATTCAAATACAGGCAAATGCTCGTGAAACATGTCTCTTGGATTGAAACTTTCCAACACACGTTTCATTTGCTTCCCTGGAGATCCCTTTGGAACTAGACACGACGATGCCATGTACGAAAATGAATTGCGATTCGGAGGTATGAATTGAATATCATCCATGCTTGTATCTTTCTTGTAGGCATAAACTCCCCAATTAATTAGAACCAAGTCTGAATCATATTGAACCTGAATGGCCTTCCAGTCATCTCCAAAATTTGCATCAAGGTCCTGCCACTCTTCATCACTGAACAAAACCCGTAGATCACACAATAGCACATGATCTTCCCCAACAATGAAATATTGACAACCCGTGCCACAAAGTTCTTGGCCATCAATAAATAAATGGAGGCCAACAGTGTGCCAGCCTTTGACTCCGATTAACAAATTTATATCATCAAAGAATTTAGAAACATCGTCCGTCTTTTTTACTGCCTGGAACACTAATGCTATAGCAACAATGGGAAACTTACGGCGAGCCCATAAAAGCGGAATCTCTTGACTGCTAACGCAGTCAAACCATTCTGGAATATCCCTTTTTGGCATCGGCATCACAACTTGTATTCTTTGGATCTCTTGCGAAACCTGTGAAGTCAAAACAAATGACATTAGCGTGTTTGCATCAACATACTACATACAGATTGATGGTATTTCTATTATCTAAATAATGCAGACAGAAGTAAAACCTTGGACCAAAGCACACTTGATGCATCTAAAGTTAAGGATTTACAGTGTCTTGCATCGATCTTCTGAATACTTAATGGAAGTTCTGAAACTTCCGTAAGGTTCCTGCAAAAACTCACATCAAGACTTTTCAAGTGCATAGATCCTCTGATGCAATTTGGGAGGGATACAAAACCATTGTGTGAAACTTTCAAGTATGCCAGTTTTGGAAAATTTTCAATAATGGCATTAACATCTTCATCTGATAGATTAGCCTCGCTAAAATGAAGTGCTTCTAAATTTGAATATTTGTTTGCCACTGAATGGCGTTCGTTGAACCGTTGAAATGATTGTCCAAGTTGAGAGCAGCCATCAATTTTCAAAGTTACCAGTCTTGGAAGCAATAAGAAGCTACTTGAAAGATCTTCAAGCCCTTTACAAATTGACATGTCTATATACTCAAGGCCTGTAAGGTTAGCAATAGACTTTGGAAACTCCTTAATGGCATTACTTATCATGTGAATCTTTAATGGCTTATCCATCTTTTGCATTACTTGAGGGAAGTGTTCAAATTTTTTGCAGTAATTGAATGAAAGCACTTGAAGGGAGGGTAAGTACATTTTTGGCACAAAACTTTTAAGCTCAGTGCACTCAGAAGCACTTAAATACACCATATTAGGCATAAATCCAATGGATATATCAAACCTTACCAATTTATGGCATTTATCAAGTGTAAACACTCTTAAGTTTTTAGCTCCAGACAAATCAGGAACTTGAGTTATGGATTGACTATGGGAGAGATTGATGAATGTTAAATCCTCAAAAATCTGCAAAACAAAATATAATTGAAATGACTAGAGAATACTCAATTATGTTAATTTATAAATCCTTATAGCTAATAGGTGTACCTGAAAGGGCTTTTTCAATATCATAGAACTATGAGGTAACTTGAAATCAACAATTCTGTATGGATAAAAATTTGGTGGGAAATCCTTTGAAGGGTAGCACTTCCAATCGAGTAGCCGTAAATTATTTGGCAAATAGCTAGGTCCTGATGAAAATAATGTATTCCTTACAATCAAAATTCTGAGGTTTTTCATTTTCTTAAAGGCAGAATAAGCCCAATAATCTACTTTTTCTTGTTTTGGGGGATGAAGCATCATTCCTTCTACTTTAGTACTTCCCTAAAGAAAATACATGAAAAATAAAAAATACATCAAGAACAAAATTCTTACCAGTAGAACTCAGTACATGCCAAAGTTCAAAAATAAAAAGGTATATTAAGAAAGTAAAAATGATAAAATTCTTACCAAATTTCCTTTCAGTACATCAAGAACATCTTTATGAGACCACAATCTGCTACGTTCACCAGGGTTTGATGTTGATTCTTTCCGTACAATCTCTCTACCCATGTCTTGTATTAGATCATGCATTTGTAGCAAACCATTTTCATCAACAGTTATGAGACATTTATTATTAAACACTCGTATAACTGGGTAGAAATCACAAGCGTCTAGTATCCTTTTCACATAATCCCATCTTTCCCCTTTGAAGAAACAAGCGATGTCTAGAAAAATTTTCTGGTCCAAGTCAAATAGGCCTTTGTAGCTGATTTCCATTACACCTTGAATCTCAGCATCTGGGACCTTTCTATATTTCTGCAGTTCAATATCCCATTCTTCAATGCTTTTACCTTTCAAGTTGGATCCTATTACTCTTAAAGCCAATGGAATACCCTTTGCATAACTTATTGCATGAGAAGATATTTTTTCAAAATTTTCTACAGGTCTGCTCATGTTAAAGGCATACCAACAAAAGAGTTCAGTGGATTCATGATTATTTAGCTCTTCGAGTTTATATGGTTTAATTTTAACATCATGCTTATGTAGAACATCTATATCTCTTGTAGTTATAATGATAATGCTACCAGAATTAAACCAATCATGTCCTCCAGCAAGTGATTCCAATTGTTTTACAGAATCAACATCATCCAGTATCAGAAGAACTCTTTTGTGAGAAAGCCTGTGTTTTATTTCAGAGCTTCCTCTAAACGAGCTTCCGAACACTTGCGTCGCCTCACCTATCTCATTCAAAAGTGTCTTTTGGAGATTTTCCAGACCACCGATGCTTTCATTTGATTTTTCTCTAACATTAGCAAGAAAACTCGCAGCTTCAAATTGATGTCTGATCTTGTTATATATATGCAAGGCAAATTGGGTTTTGCCTATTCCGCCAGCTCCGTAAATTCCCAACATGCAAATACGTTCACTAGAGTCGATATCAATAATAGATTTCACCTGTTTGAAACGAGTATTGAGTCCGACTAGGTGTTTGATTTGTAAAGGTACTGGAGGTAGTTTAGTAGAGATGTCTCTGACAATCTTTTCAATAAACTCAGATTCATAGCTGCATAGAAATACAAGATGAAGAATGAGATATCAAAGGAGCGCGAGGAGAAAATAATTCAATACAATAGATTGCTCAACTAAAAAAGGAAAGAATCTGAGAGAGATGATAGTTTACAAGTCATTGATCCTATAGATATGTACAGAAATTCATATTAACAGAATAAATACCTCTAACTACAATCTAAATAGCATAATGAGACAGATGATAATTTACAAGTCATTTTCCTTATAATTAGTTAAATGTTTGGGAACTTACATATCGTCCTTGTAGTGTAGTCCACTGAGAGCACAAACTCGATTCAAAGCCAATTTCCATGCTTTCACCTTCTCTGATTCCCTTCCAAATCTCTTTTCATGTTTCCTAATAGCATCTTCATAACCATTTTTCTGATACCTAACATCGCTAGGTTCCACCTTATAAAATATAACGAAAACCGATTTTCCACTATTTTCATAACAGTCAACGATCTTTACAAGTTCGTCAAGGCACCAAGTAGAAGAAGCGTAGTCATGACACAGAACAACAATCGAGATTCTAGAGGCTTCAATTGCTTTTAGGAGTGAAGGTCCGATTTCATGGCCGATCTTGAGGTTTTGATCGTCTCTGAAAACGTTGATTCCATGACGGAGAAGTGAACGGTAGAGATGATCGGTGAAAGAGTAGCGTGTTCCGCCTCTGAAACTCAGAAATACATCGTGAGTGAAATCTTCGTAGTGATTTAGCATTGATGAAGATTATGGTATGTATTAATTTTGAGCTTTATGGTTTGTGTGTGTAAAATTGTAGAATCTTTTATGTTTTAAATGAAGTGTGGAGCTTCAAAAGTCAGAAGAATGTGAGATTACAAAGAAACGTTCCTAGTTTTTGCCTTTTTTTTTTATATGAATCATGGATTTGACTTTAACCGTAAAATACAATTCCTTTAAACAAAATACTACATAATAGTCAACATTACCATAATATACACACACACACACACACACACACACTGTTTTACCCACCTGTAAGCAAAAGTTTCTTGTTTCACACGTATCAACAAATTAATTATATTTACTAAAATATTTGTAGAAAATAGAAGAATTAGTAAGAGCCTTATGTGATCATGCTACTTACTTATTTAATAGTAGTAATTTTATGTACGCAATTTAGGTTTCCTTTGATACCTTAAAGGGATGATGCATACACACAATAGATAATTCTTTGATTCTTTATGTAGAGTTTGTATAGCATACATGCCACTTTTGCTCATGTAATTTTTTATAGTACATAAAGCATTGTACATATATTTGAATAAATAATCAGAACTCATGAATCAGAAGACTAGAACTCATGAATCAGAACTTGAACCACCGTAGTCATTCAAAAATATTAGGACTCCAACTACTAGTTCATAACAAAGCCATAACTGTGCAAGTTTTTGTGATGTTTCGGCTACTGTACATATACATAGTATATGGAAGTCCACATAGTAGAAAAATGAAAGAGAAACTTCCTTAGATTTCTATACAAAATTAACATCAAAATTCGAAAAAAATTAGATAGTTAACACGATTTAAATACATCGTTAATTATGTTCATTAATTATCCATTGAACACAATTACCTACAATTTAGATAATTAACTAAAAAATTTAGATGTTCAAATATTAATTTGAAAGTTGTGTATGATGCAAATGGCACAATTTCAGTCAGAAAAATGGCAAAAACAACCAAAATCATCATTAATTTGAAAGCTGCACACAGTAAATGAGAATGAGAACAAGAACACAAGATAAAAAATGCAGCCATGTTAAAGGATCAAGATTATACCTGAATGAAATTCAAGACAAATCCTTTCACAATGCAACTATTATAGACAAAGATGTAAAACCCTTATGAACAAAGCTATAGACAAGCCAAACATTTGTGGACAAATTTACAAACATTCTGCCACTACAATTCCTTCTCTTTTATCCTCTTAATAATCTTGCCAATTCCCCTTTTTAATTTCCTACAAGTCAAAAAAATATGCTTGACAAGCCACCAACCCCACTCGAATAACTTCCTTATTATTGGTATCCTATACAAATAAAGGCACACACGTACAAATAAATAAAATGACAATAAAATTAGGGCAAGAAGACCCAAGATCGAACCCCAGAAAAATCTCTTCAGTCTGCGGAAAGGTTCGTCCTCTGCCCTCATCTTCCCATAAGATGTGACCTTGAACTTGGTCACTGATCCAAACATTGTCAATTTTCCCAAAATCCATAGTCTTCTGAAGATCAATGTTTCCAATAGATAATTTTCTGAAATGGACTCATCAGTTTGAACAATAGATGCCTTCATTTTCCCATAAGATTTATTGAAGCTCATAGCATCTTGCTCTATCCTCCTCATTAACTCTTCCAATTCAGGATTGTAGTTTCCTTCCTCCAAGGATTCTTCAAGGCTAGAGCTTGAAGCTTCCTCTGTATCTGCAGGCTGGCATTTCAATTCAACAATGATTACCCTCGGCTCATGCGTTCCAAGTCCCCAGGAAATTTGGTTTTGCCTCTTCAACACTGGTTTGTATAATGGATCTCCCAATTTTATCTCCATAATTCCCCAAAAGCGTCGATTTGTAGCTCCCGATGCATCACTATACTCTAGTATAATAGGCATACTAATGTCCAAGCTATTTTCCTTCATTAATTCTACCCGTGCCCTCAATATTCTTTCCAAAATTCCGCCTGCAATTTGAATATCTTCTGGAGATAAATCAGCAAAATGTTCTGATAAATTCTCTTTTATCATCTCTAATACTAGAATCACATCTTCTACAGAATCTTCATCGTCTTGCTTTAGACTTAACCCATAGGCAGACAAAGAAGTCTTTTCTATAACTTCAGCCTTGGCATTCCTCAAAGACCGCAAAAACACTTTTAAAGACCTGACTGGACCTTCTTCTGATTCAAATAAAGGCATATAATCATGAAACATGTCTCTTGGATTGAAACTTTCCAACACATGTTTCATTTGCTGCTCTGCATATCCCTTTGGAACCAAACATGAGGATGGCATGTAGGAAAAGGAGTTGTGATTGGGAGGTATGAATTGGATATCTTCCATGTTTGTTTCTTGCTTGTAGACATAAACTCCCCAATTAGTCAGAATCAAGTCTGAATCATATTGAACCTGAACGGCCTTCCATTCGTCTCCAATACTTGTATCAAGGTCCCGCCACTCTTCGTCACTGAACAAAACTCGCAGATCACACAATAGCACATGATCTGAGCCAACATTGAAATAATGGCAATCCCTGCCACAAATTTCTTTGCCGTCCATAAACAAATGGAGGCTAACAGTGTGCCAGCCTTTGAATCCAGTAAACAAATTCATACCTTCATAAAACATTGACCAACTGTCTGTCTTTTTTGCTTCCTGGAACACTAATGCTAAAGCAAAAACGGGAAACTTCCGGCGAGCCCAGAAAAGCGGAATCTCTTGACTGCGTTTGCAGTCAAACCATTCTGGAATCTCCCTTTCCGGCATTGGCATTACAACTTGTATTCTTTGGATCTCTTGTGAAACCTGTGATGCCAAAACAAAAGACATTTAGTGTGTTTGCGTCAACATAATACTTAAAGATTGACAATATCTTTTATTAAGTAAATAATACAGAAAGAAGTAAAACCTTAGACCAGAGAAAACTTAATGCCTCAGGAGTTAAGGATTGACAGTGTCTTGCATCTATTTTCTGAACACTTGAGGGAAGTTCTGGAATTTCTGTAAGATTCCCGCAGAAGCTCACATCAAGATTTTTCAAGTGCAGAGATCTTCTGATGTAATTTGGGAGGGCTACAAACCCATTGTGCGAAACTTTCAAGTCTTCCAGTTTTGGAAATTTTTCAATAATGGCATTAACATCTTCATATGATAGATTCGCCTCACTAAAATGAAGTGTTTCTAAATTTGGATAGCCGTTTGCCACTGAATGACGCTCTTTAAACCTTCTAAATGATATTCCTAATTGAGAGCATCCATCAATTTTTAAAGTGACCAGTTTTGGTAGCAATAAGAAGCTACTTGATAGATCTGTGAGCCCTTTGCAAATTGACATGTCTATATACTCAAGGCCTGTAAGGTTACCAATAGACTTTGGAAACTCCTTAATGGCGGTACTTATCATGTGAATCTTTAATGGTTTTTCCATCTTTTGCATTACTTGTGGGAAGTGTTCAAATTTTTTGCAGAAATTAAATGAAAGCACTTGAAGGGAGGGCAAATACATTTTTGGCACAAAACTTTTGAGCTCAGTGCACCCTGAAGCACTCAAATACACCAGATTAGGCAAAAATCCATTGGATTTTTCAAACCTTACAAGTTTATGGCATTTATCAACCGCAAGCACTCTTAAGTTTTTAGCTCCAGACAGATTAGGAATTTGAGTTATGGATTGACTATGGGAGAGATTGATGAATGTCAAGTCCTCAAAAATCTGCAAAACAAAATATAATTGAAATGACTAAAAGCACAGTAAACTATGATAATTTTTAACTCTTGCTAGTTATGCTGACAATTTTACCACATAATAAAATAAATACAAAATGTTGAAGCAAATGTGTGTACCCGAAATGAATTTTTCAATATCATCGAGCTATGAGGCAACTTGAAGTCAACAATTCTGTATGGATAAAAATCTGGCGGGAAATTCTTTGATGGGTACCACTTCCAATCAAGTAGCCGTAAACTATTCGGCAAATAACTAGGTCCAGATGAAAACAATGTATTCCTTACAATCAAAATTCTGAGGTTTTTCATCTTTTGAAAGGCATTATAAGCCCAATGATCTACTTTCTCTTGTTTTGGGGGATGAAGCATTATTCCTTCAACTGTGGTACTTCCCTATACATAATACATGAAAAAAGTAGATAGTTTGAGACTAAAATATATTTGCCAAAGTTAAAAAAAAGAAGGTATATTAACAAAGTAAAAATGATATAATTCTCACCAAGTTTCCTTTCAGTACACTGAGAACATCGTGATGAGACCATAATCTGCTGCGTTCACCAGGGTTTGATGTCGACTCCTTCCGAACAATCTCTCTACCCATGTCTTGTATTAGATCATGCATTTCTAAACAACCATTTTCATCAACAGTTATGAGACATTTGCTAACAAATACTCGTATAACTGGGAAAAAATCACAAGCTTCTAGTACCCTTTTAACATAATCCCATCTTTCCCCTTTGAAAAAACAAGCAATGTCCAGAAAAGCTTTTTGTTCCAAGTCAGATAGGCCTTTGTAGCTGATTTCCAATACACCTTGAATCTCAGCATCTGGAACCTTTCTATATCTCCGCAATTCAATATCCCATTCCTCTATGTTCTGACCTTTCAAATTGGATCCTATTACTTTTAAAGCCAATGGAATACCTTTTGCATAACTTATTGCTTGAGAAGAAATTTTTTCAAAGTTTTCTACAGGTCTACTCATATTAAAGGCATACCAACAGAAGAGTTCAGTGGATTCATGATGATTTAGCTCTTCGAGTTTATATGTTTTGATTTTAATATCATGCTTATGCTTATGTAGAACATCGATATCTCTTGTTGTTACAATGACTATACTACCAGAACCAAACCAATCTTGTCCTCCAGCTAATGATTCCAATTGTTTTACCGAATCAACATCATCGAGTATCAGAAGAACTCTTTTGTTAGCAAGCTTGCGTTTTATTACAGAGCTTCCTATAGATGTGCTTCCAATCATGGTTTGTGTCTCGACACCCATCTCAGACAGAAGTGTCCTTTGGAGATCTTCCAGTCCCCTAGTGCTTTCATTAGATTTTTCTCTAACATTAGCAAGAAAACTAGTAGCTTCAAATCGATGACTGATCTTGCTATATATATTCCAAGCAAACGTTGTTTTTCCTATTCCACCACCTCCATAGATTTCCAACATGCAAACAACATCATCAGAATTGATATCAATAAGAGACTTCACCTGTTTGAAACGAGAATCGAGTCCGACTAGGTGTTTAATTTGTAAAGGTATCAGAGGTAGTTTAGCTGAGATCTCTTTGACAATCTTCTCAATAAACTCATATTCATAGCTGTACAGAAATACAATAAGAATGATAAATCAAAAGAAAGTGGGGATAAAATGATTATGTACAATAATAGATTGCTCAACTCAGAAAAAGTTTATTTTGTTAATGATATCATTAAAGAGAGTATA
>Ga0315913_1005462_pt1 | contig 15426 bp, 6 predicted proteins | sample MpolsnodulesMG_FD_207736 | JGI IMG/M metagenome (GOLD analysis project Ga0315913, IMG submission 207736) | Medicago polymorpha root nodule microbial communities from Los Angeles, California, United States - small nodules | ecosystem: Host-associated > Plants > Roots > Nodule | place: USA... | reverse complement strand
TCACGGAGAGCTTATGAAAATAAGCTTAAAATAGCTTATAAACATGTCGTAAACTATTTTCATAAGCTATAAGCTGTTTTCAGAAGCTATCATGGAGAGATTATGAAAATAGGCTTAAAAATTAAAATAGTTTATAAACATGTCATAAACTATTTTCATAAGTTATTCCAAATAGTCTCACAAGTGTATATGTTAGTAGATAAACTCAAATAATGTAGAAACCAATTTATGTTTAAAATCATCAGATGATAATGTAGAAACCAATTTAGGGTGCTATGATTTATTTATTTTTGGCCTGAGGTTGGTTTGCCTAATAACTATAACCACTTTAATTGACGGACTGGTAATACATCGTCAAATTCTTCAGCTCTATTTTTCTTTTGCTTATGGTTTTTCAATGTATCAACTTTTGTTTCTAAGCTTGATAATCATTATCTAATTATCGATGTCATACAAATTTCAAATATTTGGATTCTGTTCATAGAATGTTATGTGTTTCTATGTTTTGTAGGTGATTTCTGAAGGAAAGAATGGCTCTGGTATGCACGTTGAACTGCATGTAACAAGAGAGCCGAGCTTGCTTTAGTTTTACAAATTGAAATAACTGAAGGGAGATATTTTACATACTCTCTTCATGTTCCTTGCTCCTAATTTGGTTTGTACTTAAATGTGATTTATATATTCATACTATTCAGTTCTGAATCATAAGATTCACGTGTTTCATGAGATTTATTTTGCTTTGTACTTCGACTCTTCCTTTTTACATGAGATAAAACAAATATTAACCTGATCTAGATGTGTTTTTAAAGTTTCGCACGATATTTTGTAAAATAAGGGTTCATAGGTGTTTACCCTCTGCCATTTGGGCAAGGGTTCATAGGTGTTTACCCTCTGCCATTTGGGCGAGTTTTGATTTACCATCTGGGGATAAACATCTATTAACCTGTAAAATAATAAAGAAGAAACAACTAAATTGACGTAAATCTCAACAACAACAAAAAAAAACCACACACACTAAACTGACGTGGTCACATTATCATTTAAAATTGTCTTGTATACTTTGTAAATCAGTAAGATGATATTAAGGGTGTCTTTGGCAAACAAGAGGAAGGTCGTGGACGTTCTATTGCTGTAGTTACTGGGTGTTATCTCGGCTGGATTTAGAGTTTTTGTTGTAGTTGGCGTGGTTTCTGTTTTGGTTCGGCAGCTGTTTGGCAGAGGAACATGGTATTTTTGGTGCCAGCGGAATGCTTTAGGAAGTTTGGAATCGCTACAGGTGGTTCATTTGATAGTTGGGAGTCTTATTGCCTCTGCCTAACTCTTGATTTTTATCTGTGTTTTTGCCAAAATATACCTCTGTTAATTTTGTTCAGTGCTGGTAGTGAGGTAAGGGTATGCGTGATTGGGTTTGCGTTTAGGGAGCAGATTGGTTTTGCCAGGGAGGGAACTCCCAGGTTAGGTGGCTTCCCTGTAGCACATATTTCTTATGTATACTACAGCCTCACTATCTGTTTTTGCTGTTATTTATGGTTGGCTGTCTGGTTTTTTCGTAGTATTGTGTTGTTTTGAATTTAAGGTGTTTTGCTTAAATACGGCACCTTATTTGTATCTTATTTGTATATTGCCTCCTTTTTCCTCCGCGAGTTTTTCTTGGCGTCTTGCACAAATTCGATGAGAATAATATTTGCTGTTTAAAAACAAATGTTTGGTGGGAATAGATCCTAGTTGTGAGGTTATTCACATGAGGAAGTACCGTGCCTATATCCAATCCACCCTTCTTTATTTCCTTAACAATTAAAATTACAATTGGTAAAAAGAAAGATGAGTGGATGAAATTCCACTTGAGGAAAATGTCATGGGAGAGAATCTACTCCCGTGTTTGCCACTTGTAAGGACCATTTCTTTTACAAACTGTGGGTGCTTAAAATTAAAAGAGAAGGCTTAAGATACTTAAGAGAGGGGAGACAAGTTGAAAGTGGGGCAGGATAAGATCACGCCATTTCTATAGGACAATTTCAACCTCGGAAGATGAGTTTCTATGCCTAGCATTTTTTTTTAAGAGATCTATGCCTAGCATATTCTTTCATCTGTTTTATGGTGTTTTTTCAACTATAGTGAGAACAATAGTTGCTACTGACTTTGTACTCATATTTCAAAAAAAATTAATGATAATGTTAGCATGTTAATTGTTATACTATTTTTTTTTTGAAGGGTGTTCTTGTCCTTGACAACTTAGGTGATTGAGAATGCTTGTAGTAGCAAAATTTAAATTCAAATTTCTTGATTGTTGCTTTATATTCATTGGACATGGTTGATGTTTCTATGCAAACCTAGAACCTTGTAATAATTTATATCACCTGCGTGGTGTTTCTTGAATTGGATATACAATGGGACATGTGTTTTTTCTTTTAGTTTGTGTTTGTTTTTCTTGGGTGTTTCTTCATCTTTTGGGTAAAATTTCTTAGGAAATTGGTGAGTGATGGTAGAAGTTCTTCGTTTCTTTTCCCATTTTAAGTCTGTAAAGTTGAACTACAGATAGCAAATGTTTATCCTAGCGAGGCATTTGCCTGAACATGTACTCCATCCGATCATTATTATACCTAAAATTCTATTTTTTAGGTTTATTGAGTATTTGATTTGATGAATTTGGTCTATAATATCGGACAAATACATCAATTGATCAATGAATCTAAAAAATAGATTTTTCCTTATAATAGTGTCCAGATGTATATCTTTTTACTTGAAAACTATACAATCCCTAAAATCCTGAAAAATTTGTATGATATTGATATTTTAACCTCGGGGAAGTGAAAGCAAAACTAACAAGAAAATAAAGGTAATTTGACTTGCATGTTGGAGGTTAAGAAAAGTTGTCTCATTTCAATATCTTGGTCTTTGGTTTGTAATTTAACCATTTTTAAGAGCGTCAAGCATTTCCTTTGATTCATTAATGATTTTTAGAGCCTATCATGAGGTTCAGGAACTATTTTGCATGCTTTGTGACCAAGATCTCTCATGACTACCTCCTGTATCAGCACATATTGCATGAAAGTAACCTTTGTACAAATTAGCTCGTCAAATTTGGGACCAACATTCCTTCATAAAAAAAAATAAAATTTTTTTTGGGACCAACATTAGATACTATGCTAGAATACATTTTTGAAATCTTTGTCCCTCATCCTCTGTCTAGTTCTCTTCTAGCTGACGTTTTAGAAGTTCAGTAAGTAAGATTATAATTTCCTTTGTTTGTTTCTTTATATGTTGCTTTCACTTTTATATGTAAAACTTAGTGAATGTCAATTTTGGTCATGTATAGCACATGCCAAATTTATCTGATTGATCTGTATGTTGTGAGATATGTTACCATATTTTGATAGGATGGGACTACTCTTGCATTGATTTGCTAGCAGCAGCTATTAATATACTAAATATACTATAAAGAACAAAAGAGCTATATTAGTAGAAATGTTGATGAAATTTAAGCTTTATGATGTACTAAAGTACAGGCACATAATATTTTACATTGATTCCGAACATACCAACTCCCTATCTTATTGGATGTTTTCTTAAAGTAAAGAAGCACTAAAACATTGATAAGACTAGAGGTTATCCTTGGGGATTATTACAGCTGGTTCACACTAAAGAGAACCATGACAAAAGGTAAAAGGCTGCAGTACTATACAAAGGTTAATTAGACTAAATTAAAACAAGTTGCAGTGGCACACATGATGTTATGAACAAACAAAATATTGATTTGGAAAAAGAATCCTAATTAGTAATTAGCATAGCAAGAAAAATAAGGGTCATCACTCATAGGAGCCATAGGGAATAACATACTTTCTTCACCCATCACCCATAGTGAGTCTGTGGAATTATACTCCCATGATGAAGAAGTCTTTGGTAAACAAGATATGTTATTAATATTGCAGCACTCTTCATTCTGTAGACTATTCTCTTCTGATAGATCAATATCTTTCCATATATCATCCATTGAAATTTCTTGTTCATGTTCTTCTCCTACTAGTTTAACTTGTGTTGATGTTGATGATCCTCCTGTGTCATAAAAACTTTCTTCTCCCGCCTCTTTGGAAGCATGTGAATTCATTGCATGGTGTTCTGTGGATGGAATGGATCCTCTCTTTTTGTCCTGAGCCTTCTTCCTCATGTGAGTTCTCCAATAATTCTTGATCTCATTATCCGTTCGTCCAGGTAACTTGCGAGCAATTCGTGACCACCTGCATGTCTCAAAGGATTTAAATTAGCCTCCAAAGTACAAACGGAGTTGAAAATTTGTTTACAAAAGAGAACATCTCTCGCTTTACAAGTCGGTTTTTTAACTGAGATAATATCAGACAAATTTCACGTTGAAAAAAGCTTATATCTTAAAAAAAACAAACCTATTTCCCCATTTGGATTGAAGCTCAAGGACAAGGCGTTCTTCATGAGGAGTCATCTTTCCTCTTTTGAGACCAGGATGAAGGTAATTAACCCATCTTAACCTACAACTCTTACCTGTTCTATTCAAACCTACAACAAAAATGAGGGTGGTTAAACTTAAAAGGTTGCTTCTTACATAAACTATCATGTCCAAAATAGCATTACCTAGATGTTACTGTCTCCCGCCACCTTCAAACCTGATACCTTAGCAATAAAGTCCCATCTTCTGTCTCCAAATAATCCAACAAATGACACCAATTTGAAGTCTTCTTGTTCTGTCCATGGTCCTTTTCGTACTTCTTCTTGAACCATTTTTCCACCAAAGCCAAGTTCTTGAAGTTCTTGAAATTCAGAAGAATACCTCTTTTTTATTTTCTACTTTACACTTATGGGAATCTATGTGAGGTAGTGGTAGTATTTATATAGGGTTACCCACTGTCTTAATTTGTTTTGTTATAAAATTATTATATAACATAATAATAAGTGACTTTGCATATCAACCGTACAAGTGGTTCCGCATGCTCAATTGCTCATTCAATCAATTGCTATGAGACAATTCTGGAGGACAATGACATCCATTATTACATTTACATTACATTGAATTATACATTACATGGAAATATAATTAGAGAGTTGTTGATCAATTGTCAATGTAACTTTTTAAGCTTTCTTTGTGGAGTAAATTGACATTTTGATATACTTAAAATTGTAAGGGTGGAATAATTTAGTCTCTTAAATTTATGAAATGTAAATTTACTCTTCTGAATAATATGGATCAATTTAATTATTTTTCTGAATTTAGTACTATAATAAGAAAGATTTTATATTTGTCTTTGTGCATCAAAAGACTATTAAAGATTCTATGTTTGTCTTTTTTATGTCCATATTAGAAATATTATTGAATTTATTGACATTCTTTAATTTAAAATAAATAGTATTTTACAGATTTGTGAAATTGGATTGTGATCTTTACAAAATATTGATGTACTCTTGTTTAGAGTGTAATATTTTGTTTTTATATTTGGGCTAATTCATATTTGACCAAATCCGATTCGTAAAGTGATTAATGTCTCTCTTTATAAATCTATTTTAGTTCATATTTTTATTTATTGTGGGACTTAAACTTTTTCCAATATAAAGAAGGGAGGGGAGGAGGAACGGAAATGGAGGAAAAAATTTCACATTGTTTGTGGAAGGACTCAGAGGAAGAAAACTAATGCTTATGATTTATATATTATTTTTTTGAGTGTTATAACAATATTAAAAGAACTTGAGAATTTGTTAAAAATAAAATCCTCCAAAACATTTCTCAAACATATTTATTTTGGGTTTCTCCATATGAAAACATTTTAATTTTCTAGAGAAAAGTAAACCCTAATATGAAATGATGGACGCCTATTTTCCTTTCATCATTTCTTTCCTCCCAAATCCCCCCACACCGATCTTTCCTCCTATCTAGAGTTATCTTATTTCTTGTACCCAAGGCCACCGCTTAATTATAATTGTTTTTCTTGAGTTGAGCACTTGATGGAACAAAGTAACCAGTACACTGGATTGGTACACTAAATTAGTACAAAGTATATAATTAAAATAGTTTTATCGTCATGACACATTTATCTAATAAATTATCTTTAAACTTCAAGATTTGAAGATGAAGTTTGCTTGTTGTAAAGGTCTTGAAGGGAACACACACTTCCAAAAAAGGGGTAATATTTTATACAGTTATATGTTCCACCCGAAAAAAACATGATTTAATGTTTTTACTCTTTTAATGTTTACACAGTTATCCGTCTGTCAATAATTATTTTACTCTTTTAATTTAATGTAAAAAAGGGTAACATATATACTACACACAAATTAAGGCCCGTTTGATACAATTTTGTGTGAAAAAGTTATAATTTTTTATAAAAAAATAACCACTTTTTAAAGTTTTACTCGTTGTCTTTCAAAAAAAAAAGTTTTATTCGTGTATTGCATTTTTTAAAATGACCTAAATGGATTTTTGTTCTCATTTTTATTGATCCATAATTATAGTTCTTTCCTTTCTAAATCTGAAAAATATAGCACCTTAATTTATAATATCTTAGAAATTTTTGCAATCATGAGATTTGAAACTTATAGTATCAATTGCAGAATAATGAGCTGATCACAAGTCACATAGGTAACATTTTCAACTTGAAATGAACACTACAATCAAAAACAAAGAAAAAACAATGTAATGTATGTAACTGTGTAATTTTTTGTTACAAAGTGGTACAGATCATAATCACATCGGTTAAACAAGAAAAAATGATGAAAAAGTGGTAGTGGCCGAAATGTATAACTTGATTTAGATCTTTGACAAACCTATGGGTCTAATTTAACTTCTTCCCAGACACTCACCAAAATCTAAATTTAGCAAAGAAAGATTAACCACCATATGTCACAAGATAAATGAAAACGTTTAACCACCACATATATGGTAAGTATACAAAAAAAGAGAGTGAAAGATGTTTAATCACCATTATTTAGAAGCATATAATAAAATCAATAAGCTAAACAGCACTGAAACAATCATAGAAACAAATCATGAACAAGTTAAATCCATTTACCTCCAGAGTTATGATGTTGACATCATTTTTGTGACAACTTTTCCAACAACCTAAAAATACTAGTTGTCGAAATAACCCTATAATATATTGATATAGTTGTTCAAATATTATTTCTCCAACTTCAAACGCTTCGGGACCGTTTCCGTTACCATCCACAAAGACAACTTCACAACATTTATTCCAAAAAAAAAAAACATAAAAATAATAAAATCAATAAAACAAAATTTTTAGATCAAGTTGAGGTGTACGTCTCTAGCAAGCTCCAATTCCAGATTTTTTTTCCCTCTAAATTTTGATAACAAATTTGTCTATGTTTTAAAATGAAAAATAAAGTTTAACGAGTTTCAAATGAATAGTCTTTTACAATTGTATATTGTGTTAATAGTTCCACACAAAAAATGTGGATACAAGGGAAAGCATGCGTGCACATTTTTGATGGAATATTACGTCCCTTGACTTCATGTAAGGGCCATTATTTCAGAAAACAAAAGACAAATATAGAGCGGACAAAACTTTTGAAGAAATCTTTGAAGTGGTTTACAGGCACAATCTTAATTTTCTCTCAAAAATATAATACTCCTATTGTTTGATAAATCCAACGTTTATAAATGAAAGAATGTTATTTCAACAACCAATACTTAACAACTTATTTGCTAATCATATAAACATATATTATTTATAACTATTGATTTGACTTAAAAAGACAAGAAAAAAACTAATAAAAAACAAAACCATAACTATAAAATATACAAATACGTTGTTGGACAGACAATTAAGTGATTGTTCAGATAATATTTATTTCTCTCTATAATTTGTGTGGTGCCACCAACAAGAATTACTAGTAGTGTGGCACTGTGTACGTAATATGTCGGCACTTTAAGTTTTTAAATAATAAATACAGTAGAAAACTCCAAGTTGATGTATATATGCCTTCCACACAAAGGTAAGGTGCATGTGTGTATAATACTAAAATTAAAGGTAAAAAGTCCCACTTCTTTTGTCAAAAAAAAAAAAGTCCCACTTCTCTTGCAAATGCAAACCTTTTTGTTGGCAAATAGTTTCTCGCGTACTTTCATGCAAATCATTAGATAATTATATCATTTAATTATAAATTTTAAAATGAATCAATGTTCGTAATTATGAGAAAAAATAGATTATTATCATATACATATTTATTTATAAATATATTTTGATGTTTTCTTCTTTATCCTTTCTTGATACTTTTTCTCTTGTTCAATTCATATACACTTTTGTATAACGAGTCTCATGTTTTTAAAATCCGATCATACGATATAAAATTGTCAAAAAAATAAAATAAAACATCTGATACATACATCCTCCTGTCACTATTATAAACAAAACTTTGCATTTTACACTCATTCAATTAATGATATATATGATCTTTATTATAGACTACATACATCATTTAATGAATGAATCTAAAATGTAAAGTTTTGCTTATAATAGTGACCGAAGGATGTATGCTTCAACTAAAAATATTTGATTTAGTATTACAGATACATCTAAAATAAAAGGGTATCACGGATCATGATGATACATATAGTATTTTAACGGGTAACATTTCTAATTCTACCATGATATGATCTATATGGGATACTTTTTATTGAAATATACTAATATTTTATTTTTAACTTAATTTATCTGGTGATTACTTTAGGGACCAGCCACAAATGTCTATGATAAGTTGCGGGTGCTATGACATACATGAATTAATTAAGTATATGAATGATATGATACACACAGCAGTCATATTCAAGCTGCATAAGAGGAAGGTGACATCATAGTGTCCTTTAATTTTGTCAAATGAATGGAGGACGTGCCATCAAGGCCCATCCCTTATTAATCTTCATCATTCACCACCTATTGCAAAGTGCAAACCATAAATAAATCACATTGGTTGATCCTAGATACGTTTCAAATTGGAATATCAAGCACCTTATAAGTGCCTCTCTATTTTATCAAAGTAAGATCAGGGTGTGCCTAACCATAAGTCCACAACGTTACCTACCACTGTTCCAACCATGGCTAGAAAAGTTTTTATATATTTTGATAAGAGGAGACACATGCATTCATGCATATACCAAAAAAGAGTCTTCCTTTTCAAGTTCGAATTGCTCATCATGGTACACAAGACTTCTATTTGGAATAACAAAAGTTTTAAAAAGCTATAAAAAATGAGTAAATAAAAATTGGTGATGGTAGACATACACAAGACTTCTATGTGGAACTTTTCTCTTCCGCTTCACGAGATCATATTGACACCACTATTATTTGATGCTAAAATAATAGTGAAAATAAGTTACCTCATGTTTTAGGTCTGGTCATTTTTTTAAGAATATAACACTACTAGAAAAAGCAAAATTAGCGAGGGAAATTAGTGACGGAAAAAATGAAACTCCTCACAAATTCCTTGGTCGCAAAATTTAGTGACGGAATTAGAGAGGGATTTCACGTTTTCCCTCACTAAATATCCCTCACTAATTTTTATTTTTTTAGTAGTGTAATTACTCATCCTTTACAAATTTACAATCATATTTTTAAACGAAATAAAAATAAAATAATGTGTGTAAACCAGTACCCAACCCAACTCGAAAATTGGAGGTTTAACCCAACCCAATGGTACAACACAATTCTTAAACTAGAAGAGAACCAGAGTTCTGTACATGGTTCAGTTTCGGTTTTTGCCAAAACCGACCCAACCTGGTCCATGCACAACCCTATGCGAGTGATACTTGAATCCATATGGTGATTTGGATGTGAGATTCCTACGTGAGAACTTGTCGAGTCCCAATGTGAACCATGTGTTAGCCCTTCTAACATCACAAAATTTTGAATATAAGATTTGGAGTACACACTCATAACAATGAAAAAATGTAAAAAGAAAAAATAATTAAATAATATATACTAATTAGCGAGTATAGAACCTCTCCATTTTGTTAAATGAATGACATCAAAATTACTGTTTATAAATGTTCAATAAATGTCACCAGTTCAAAAAAAACATGCAATTATGGGCCCGTTTGTTATAGTTTTTTTCAAAATAGATTTTTGTTATATTTTTTTAACAAAGAAATTTTCAAGTAAAGCTTCAAATGAAAAATCCGTTTGAATAGCTTATCTTAAAATGTAATTCTAAGTATTTCATCATTTTGTTAAAAAAAAAATTTGGATACTAAATTTTGAAAAAACTCTAAAAAAAAAGCTATTTCAAATAGCTTTTCATAAAAATCATTTTTGAAAAAATATGTAATTTTTACCATGTAAAATCTCGAACAACGAATATTTAAGTTAGTGAATGTCAAAATCTCTTTTTTAACTTATACTAAATGAGTTTGAAATAACTTCTACTATTTTTGACTAAATTTCCAAAAAAACTATTTTTAGAAATACAAAGAAAAATCTATTTTTTTTAGAATCTAAAACAAACGGGCCCTATATCATTGATTTACATTATTGAGAAATAAATATTCTCATTTCTTTTAGAAAAATGGATAGATTGTACCCAAGAAAATGGATAGAGGATCACAACTTATTATTAGCATATTTTATGCGGGGTTAAAATTCTCTCCATTTTTTTGGTTCAAGTATTCTAATGCTAGAAATTCACCCCTTAAAATGAATAAGTGAAAGACTGATGGTTCAAACCTCAAACCTTGCATATTACAATGTATTATCCCTACCGGTTGAATTATGTTGTGGAGGACAATCCTCTCTATTTTCTACTCCATTTCATTCTTATAGATTTGAAAATATAAATGCAAAAGTGTTACATTTTTTTTTACAAATGCAAAGTCCTATATTAATAACTCATAATCATTCTTATACACCTTAATGTTGTGTGCAAGTGTGAGTTATATGTCTCACATCGGATAGAAAAGTAAAGGTTGAACATCTTATAAGTAAGATGACACATAAACTCATAGTCTTAAAGTTTTGGGTAAGAGTGTGGTGTCTTTCTCACTTGTGTGGTTGTTCTGGCCTCGATGTGGACGGTCCCCTGAGTCCCCTCAATGACCCAACAGTTGCATCAGAGCTCTAGTTCGACGAAGGGTACAACCGAGGCAGCCGGTCCGAGCTTCCGCTTGAAGGGGGAGCATGATGAATAGATGGACTCACACTTGAGAGGGAGTGTTGTGTGCAAGTGTGAGCTATATGTCACACATCGGATAGAAAAGTAAAGGTTGAACACGTTATCAGTAAGATGACACATAAACTCATAGCCTTAAAGAGTGTGGTGTCCCTCTCACTAGTACTGGTGTGGTTGTTCTATCTGGCCGGTCCATCGGACTCCCCTCATAACCCGACATTTAAACATTTTTTTTTTGGTCAAATAACCTAGTGATTAGAAATTCATCCTTAAAGGTGAATAAGGAAGAAATTTGGGACACAAAACTTCGGTCTTTGCATATTGCAATGTCCATACCAACCATACTTTTAATAATTTGAGAGAATAAATGATGAAAGAAAATGGAGAAGATGCTCACTTATTTTTCTTATATGAATGCATGATTTTATCTTATATGAGTGCAAGGAATCCGTAGATTCAGGAGATAGTAGTTAATGTGCTTCCCCATACCCAAATTAGTAATGGGCTAATGGCCAACCTATTTGTGGTAAGCCAATCAAGCATGGAAAAACTTTTATCAAATGATGATGCCAGCACACCTGAAACAAGGATCAATATTTAAGTCATTGTCTTCGTTGAGATTTGAGGGGATGAGAAAGCCAACTTTAAATAGCATTATCTTTTCATATTTTATATATTATCGTGTCATTAGTTAAATCAAGATAAATAATCCCAAGTCTGTGTCACTGTGTGTGTGAGGAAATGGTTTATTATGCTATATGATCCATTACATACGGCATCGTCTATAATTATTGTTATAACGTCACGATATCCAAGTCTTGGCCACATGCAAATAAAAAAACGAGGAACTTAATCAGCTGGGACCATTATATTGCAATTTTTTTGAGGTAAAACATAATTTGTGTTTGTATAGGAAAATGATTACTTCCTATGTTTCATAGCCGTTATATCTGTAACAAAAAAAATCTCAAATAATGTCCATTTTAATTTTTAATGTAGTTTTGATTGACTATATTTTATTTTATTTTTGGTCAAGTAGCCTAGTGGATAGAGCTCGCACATTTAAACGTGGAGAAGTGGAGTGTTTGGGGTTCGAACCCCAAACCCTACATATAAATATGTAATATCACTATCAACTGAGTTAAGCTTATGAGAATAGACTGTATTTTCTACCTGTATCATATATGTAATATGATTATAATGAAATACATAAGATGCCAAAATAAAATAAAACTAGACAAAGCAACAAAAATAAAAAACAAGTCTAATATTGAAAATATACAAGAGTCAAGAAAAAAATGCACCGAAACATAACGGCGTTACCAAATCAACAAAAAAGGAACCAAAATCTAAGATTAACCACACTTAATTTAAACTCATACGTTTTTTTTCTAGCAAGAGTAAGGAGACATCAGGAGGAAATACCTGATATCTCAACTACGTTGGCATTCCGGAAAACCTTCGTCCTATATCGTCAAACTCTAAAATTTTAACAGGCGGGAGTACTTACCACTATACTACAACGACTTTGTTGGACTCATACGTTGAATACTCAATAAATAGAAGTTGTAGAATAAACCCTTAACTTTATTTTCAATCCAGGATCACACCGAAAGCTTTATCAAATCATCAATATGACTTTTAAGCCTATCTTGATTAAAAAAAACAACTTAATAACGTTGCTTTCAAATAATTCACAAGTAAGTCATCTATATCAAGTGAAGACACCCATAGCTTTTTCTCAAGGAAAACCAAACCTATAAATCGAGTAACATGACTATAATTGTTGTTCTGCGAAACACAACTAATGTACACACCTAATGTCTAGTCATTTAGACTCACGCCAGAACATTTAAATTTGGTTCATAGTCTTATTTTTTTCTCTTTTGTGAGTCGTCACCAAAACCTTAGTTTTTTCTCTTTCATCCACCAAAATCATCCCTCTAACTCATTTTTCTCTTTCCCTTTTATTGAAATAAATGATTTTCACATCTATTTCGTTTTTATTTTTGTGATTTCGTCGCCTTAGTGGGACGTTGGTTTGTTCGTCGTCTTTGTGCGACGCTGTTTGTCTTTCTTGTTTCGTTCAAGTATTTGTTTGGTTCAGATTGTCATATCAACTCCGATCCAGTGCAGATCCAATCAATGACTTTGGCATCTTCCACTTTGTAGATCCGGAGACATGGGTATTCTGAAGACTTGAATATAGTCATATGTGTAGGGTTTTGTACTTTTCCTTTTATGCTATTAACATAGATGTTTTGAGTTTGTTCGCAGTTTCATCCCTTTTGTTTTTAGCGAATTTGCATTGTATCGATGTACTCTATCAATTTGAATGAATGAATATCATTTATTTTTGTCACAAAAAAATTAATGTCTAATCATTATAATAAATACACGTCAATAGTTAATAAAGATAATTTATTAAAACCACCATTATCTTTATATCATTTATCATATTTTTTTCGTGTTAAATATGTTTTTTGACACGAAAAATTATCAAATTATGTTTTTTGTCCACATAAAACAAATAGCTCATCCCCTTCCCTACAAACATTGATATTTAAATGATCTAACAGATTAATGATATTGTGATCTATTTTGATATTTAAATGGTATTTTAGAGTATCTAACTTTATATGACATCGTATTTCATTTTTTTTTTTATAATAATACATATAAATAATAAAAATAATGTAGACTAATATCTTCATAGGAATACAAGACTCTTTTAATAGCATCTAGTCTAACATTTTTAGCAGATAATTTCTAAAAAAGTTCGATCTAGCCTAGATCTGCGCATGCTACTGTAAGTACTTAAGCCTAAAGTGTCTCCTTTACAGTATTTATTTATTTCAGATTAATGATTACTTTAAAAAATGAAATTCATTTCATTATTGAAGTGAACACATCTAACTAATTTTTAGGAATCATGCACAACTCAAGACAATTAGTGTATCCAAATGAGTGAGTGTTTCACTGATTTAACATCAAGTTAAAAAAACACTTATATTGTAAACAAAAGTGACAAGAAAAACACTTTCTCTTAACTTTTTGCAAACTCCACTTGGTAGATTGTATTAAAATGAATTTCTTTGTAACGTAGTAATGTATAGTTAGTTATTTGTGGGATTCATTTTGTAAGTTTTTTAAAACGTTGAATTGAAGAGTTGCATGTTTTTTAAATAAAAAAGCTATAAATTAAATAATGTGTACATGATTTAATCAAATAAATAAATAATGTGTACTTGTACCAAAATAAAATAAAATAAAATAAATAATGTGTACATGAACACTCATTTAAGTATTCAAAATGGGGAGGTATATTGTAGATGTTGATCTCTTTTTTTTCGAAGAGGCTAAAATGAAATATATTACTAAATAAAAGCGTTCTTCTTAGCACAAGGTGTACCAAGGAAGAACAACAAGGTCTGAACAATATGTACATAGAGAAACAAAAGCAGGAAAAAAGATACAAATAGAAAGAAACTATTAGCCTATGCCCAACATGGTGAACGAACTAAGCCACCAGCCATGAAAATTGAAGGGAAGAGTTACGTACTTCGCCTTCAACCACATATAGGAGATGAACTTAATCCTATCAACCACCTGAAAAATGGGGCATTCTTTGCCTTTGAACAACCTGTTGTTTCTTTCCTTCCAAATTTCTCACACAGTTGCAAACCATATAACCTGTAAAATTGAGCGCCGCCTCTTCCCGATACCACCACAAAAGCCGAACTGATGAAAGTGATCAGGCACATAAAATGGGTTGGTCACTGAGACGCCAATCCAACTATAAATGAAGTGCCAAACAGAACCAAAAATATTACAATGTAAAAATAAATGAGAAGACAATTCAATAGAGTCACACCCTGCCACACACATCCTGGAATCATGGTTAATAACACCTCGCCGGAGGAGATTGTCCTTTGTAGGCAATCTATCCCGAAACAAACGCCATGCAAACACCACCACCTTAAGAGGAACATCCTTATGTCAAATAGAAGAAACATCAACTGGTAGCTCAACATGCAGTTGAAGAGTAAGAAAATTATACAGACTACGAACAGTGAAGGCATTTGAGTTCTCCAAAATCCATAGCCATTTGTCTTCCTTATTGACCGGCAGTGTAACATTAGCAAGCAGTAAAGTGAGCTCCCCCACCATCTCCTCCTCCTAGGCGAACAACCTCCGCCTCCACCTCCACACCTCTCCACCCTCCCCCCACCCTAACTGCAACATTTCAAACACCGACTCCCCTTTAAAAACTGACAACTCAAATAACCT
>Ga0315913_1005461_pt1 | contig 15426 bp, 16 predicted proteins | sample MpolsnodulesMG_FD_207736 | JGI IMG/M metagenome (GOLD analysis project Ga0315913, IMG submission 207736) | Medicago polymorpha root nodule microbial communities from Los Angeles, California, United States - small nodules | ecosystem: Host-associated > Plants > Roots > Nodule | place: USA... | reverse complement strand
ATTCAATGTTATTGAATTGAGTCTTTAGGGTTTCGACTTGTGCTTTATTTGTGAGCCTCTCTTTGTATCACCTTGATGCATTGAGTTGGACCTTTAGTTGAGTTGTAATGGATCAAAACCATAGATTATTAAAAGAATATATTTTTAGTGTTTTGAGTCGTCTTCCCTTTGTGTGTTCTACTCTTGTATCGGTTGATGCAAGTTTAGTTCTGTTTATTTGTGAGCCTTTCTTGTATCATCTTGATACTTGTTAAGGACTGTTTGTTGAGTTGTAAACTTGTTGTGTACTACACCAAAGCTTGTAAGCAAGGTGTTAGTTGTTGTGTTTGAAGGTAACTTCACCATTTGTGTGTTTTAGGTCTGATAGGTCACAGGGGCTGTGACTGATAGTGAGATGAGATCCCAGATCTAGGAGTTCCTAGGTTGAAGTCTAGACGGGTAGGTTCTAGGTCATAAAGTGTAAATGAGGAGTTTGCTGAGAGCTTTTGAATAAGGACTAAACTAGTGGATTTCCTTCCTAACTTGGTAGCCCCCAGAGTAGGTGTGTTTGTCACTGAACTGGGTTAACAAACTCACTGTATTCTTTACCTTCTTGTTATTTATTTTCTTGCTTGTTATCTGTTTACCGCATGATGTTGGAACATTAAATGGAACATCTGCTTTCTGTGCATCTGAAATTAAAACATCACATATAACAACTTCTAACTAACGCGCAAGAATTTCAACATTCGTATATTTGCCTTGATCTGTCTGTTTTCTGCTAGCTCGATGTTAAAACAATTTACTCAACATTCTGTTCCTATCTGATGTTGAAACATCGTATAAAACATTTGAAAGCTAGCCTGTCGGAAATAATAACTTTTAGCTTTTAAAAATAATGTAGAAATAATAAATGGATGAAACCGGTTGGCTGAGACATTCAAATGAAGTGGTTTTGATTATTATTACATCAGTCTTTGTTAGCAAAATAAACATAGTCATTCAAATGAAGTGGTTTTGATTATTATTACAAGAGTTGAAGAAAAGTTCACACCAATCTTAAACAGATACACCACAAATGGCAAAAGTAGGAAAGAAATGTCAAAATTACGTCCGAATGGAGACTAGATATACGTGTTGATTACAAGATTTTGAATCAAAACTTCCACAATCAAATTATGAAACATCGCAAACGACATAAAGAAAAAAGAAGCCAAAGTCACTCAGTGAACGGGATCCACTTTTTCTTGTTTATTGCAATGAGAGGATACTTTGATCTGTATCGTCGAAAACAAAATTTCTGTCCGCATTGACACAAGAAACAATCAAGTCAGTTATATCATACAATTATCAACTTAATTAAAACGTCGATATAAAACTGAATGCTTTATAAGAGAAGCATTTCATGATCAGAGGAAAGGTACCTTGAAAAACAATGATCAGATGAGGTAATAGTGCGGATCTCATCATCATTGAATTTTGGGTCACTCTTGTGATGAAAGGATACGAGAGGAACATGCTTGATAATCCAGTGGTCTTTTCCTTTGTCTGTTTCAATACTCTCAACAAGTTCATCCGACATTTCATTGAAGTTAATAGCTTTGAGATTATTCAAGGACTTGATGCCGAAGGGTACCTCCATCAGTTCGGGGATTCTGTTCATGGTAAGATATTCAAGAGAGATCAAAGATCCTTCGTCTATAAGGACATAATTTACTCTATTCAAGCGACTGAGGTTCAGTCTCTTCAATTTTAGAAACCCTCCAATTTGAAAATGCAAAATTTCACCATCGTAGGCATTGTCCCATAGACCAAACTTCAGCAGATTTGGCAAGTTCTTCAGTGATTGCAGTGGATCATTTTTCAACTTAGATCTAAACCTTTGATGGAACACAACACCAAACACAACAAAACAAACACAGACAAGACAGAAAGTGAACCACCAAGAGGCTGAGGGAGATCTGAACAGCCTCGACCCTAGACCTTAAACAGAACATAATACCTAAAACACAAACACAACAAAGAAAACAACTAAAACAAAATTGCAGAGTAGTGAACCACCAAAGGGCTGAGGGAAACCTAAAACAACCTCGACCCTAGTCCCTTGACAGAACACAACCCTAACACACAACCACACCATAACAAACAAACAAACAACTGGATACATCACAAACAAATAACACCGAAGACGATCCAACAGCGAAGAACCGGAGCATGAGGTAGGGACAACCAGAGATAGAAGGACAACAAACCACCGGAAGTGCGCCGGACATCCAAGCGACGGTGGCACAGTTAGGAAACAGTGTCGCACCACCACAAACCACCACTGCCACTTGATCCACCACTACAAACACCGCCACACACAAACCACCTGAAACCACCACCCATCTTTGGTAAAGTATAATAATGTATTTGCATATAAAAGAGAAATGATTTTGGGATAAGAATTTTATTTATACTTCATGAAATTAGAATGTTAACCCATCAGATAAGAACACAAAATAATGACCTAATTAATTGTTCGGAAAGAAACAAAAGAGACATATGCTAAATAATGACCTATTTTTTACTTTGATACAACGGGAACAACTAACAAGGATCTAAAACATAGGTTCAATCTTTGTGTTGTTACCATCCAGATTATATAATCCGAACTGATTTTCTCCTGAATTCTTGGCACAATTGGAGATATATGAGGTGTTCAAATATTGTAATCTGAAAAAAAACAAGGAACGCGCCCTATACATGGAATTATGTTCTTCTCCCAACAGATTTTGCTTGCTCCCAATTGAAAAGTCCATAATACCCTTGCATGAGTTAAGTCACACAACGTGACTTAACTCTTGCAGCGTGACTTAACTCACGCACCTTATAATCCTGCGTGACTTAGGTGTTATATCATAGTAAAACAAAAACATATCCCATTCACTTTTAAACCATCCAAAATATGATTTTTCTCCCACCAAGTGCGAATTTCACCAAATTCAACCAAATCAACAAGCAAGCGTTGCTTATCCTATTACATTGTTTTTTTTTTTGTTGAAATTTTTTTATTTTTTGTATGAATTTTACATTTTTAGGTTTTTAGAAATTTGGTTTGCATGTTAGTTTTTAGGATTGTTAGTGATGAATTAAGTTAGAAATTGTAGTTTAGATGTTGTTTAGAATGCAATGTGGTAGTTTAGGGTTTAGAAATTGCTAGGTTTTAAGTTGATTGAAAGTTGGACTCTAGGTGTTTGATAAAACGTCTCAATAAAATTTTGTTTGTTTTTTTTGGATTGTTAAAGATGAAATTAATTAGAAATTGGTTTGTTATTGTTGATTATTGTTAGTTTGACTGCAATGTGGTAGTTTACGGATTGAAATGGCACTGTTGAAATTTAACTGTTGTTGAATAGTTAGAAATGACACAATGTTTGTATGAAAAAAATCATTGATTTTTTGCTTTTTGAAATGTTGTGCAAATATGTCTCAGAGGCTTGACAAAATGAGGGGAGATAGGGAGTCGGCTACAGGGAGTGCACGGAGAGAAAAAGTGGCATAACGCCCTCCTATGGCTGGTCGAGGGAGAGGTGTAGGCACAAGGTTTGGTAGGGCTAATGATGCGGAGGGTTCATCTTCGCAGGCAGCTGCGTCCGTGGACCTGATGCAGCATCAACATCAGTATGAGGCGTATCAGCCTCAGCATGAGCAGCCTTAGTATGTGGAGGCTCAGTATGAGCAGCCTCACCAGGAGGAGGGTGAGGCTCAGAGGGAGCCGGCCATGGAGTTTGAGGCCGGACCGCAGGGCTTTCTTGGGGGCCTTATGAGTTGTCGCTTTTACCGAACTTCAGTAAACATATGGTATGCAGGCTATGACTCGATAAAGAAGTAAGTTCAACTAGCTGTTAAATAAATTGTTCAAAATAAATAAACTGTTCAAAATTGAAATTTACTAAGTTCAACTAGCTGATAAGATTGAAACTAACTAACTAGCTGTGGTGGGTGGAAAAAGTGATTTAGTTTGGAGGCCTGATGGTTGGTTGGTGACTTGTAGGCGCACAAAAACACTGAGCTGCTTGACTGCCAGTAATCCACGTAGGTTGGAACACCAAGTTTGGAGTAGCTGCATTTGTTAAAGATATTTCAATAAAATAATTTCTCTGTTTATTCAAATCTGTCCAGTTTTGAAAGTTCTTTCTTATACCAAGAGAAAGGTTTCTAACACAATAAGTTTCCCTATGAATCTTTGAAGAGTACAGAAAGTGATTTCAACAACTTTAGGAATGAGTTGATGGACCATGATCCTTTGAAGAGAATTTGACAGCAAGTGATTTCTTGCAGAAATTTGGTGTATGCAGCAAGTCATCTATATATTTTAGAAAATATGCAGTGATTAAACCTTATGCATAGATGAAGAGCAAAGTGTATGACTTTGAATTTATAAATAAATAGTCGAATTTATAAATAAATAGTCGGTGAGAGGAAGTCGCAGAGAGTTTAAACTAGGCTCAGCTTCAAGTTTAGACCATACACGACCTTTGGTGAAGTTGTGGCAATTTAGATTAAAGAATGAGATAAAATAACAAGAACCATGAATGTTATTCATACTGACTTGATTGTAGCTTGATACCAAAGGCTAAACACTAATCCCTATTTATAGGGATAGACAAATTCAACCTTAAATTAAGAACAAATAATAATCATAAGATATAAAATCTATCCTAAGAGATACTTTGAGATACTCTCATAAATAAGGTTATAAACTAATCACAGGAAATAACTTCAGATGCTCTAATACAATATCAAAGATATTGTAAGATACTACCTTTTTCAGCTTTTAAAAATAATGAAGAAATGATGAATGGATGAAACCAGTTGGGTTAGACACATTCATGTCCTCCTCAATTAGCATCAGTCTTTGTTATCAAAATATACATATTCATTCAAATCAAGTGGTTTTGATTATTATTACAAGGGATGAAGAAAATTTCACACCAATCTTAAACAGTTTGTTAAAGTTAAGAATCTTTAGCTATTCCTTTAATTATACAACTTCCTGGATTGATTGTTATTACTCGTAGAGTATTCAACTTCCTAGATTGATTGTTATTACTCGTAGAACATTCAATGCACTAATTGTAAAACCATTATAAATACAAGGGGTGATCTCATTATAAACACAGAGTTTACACAGACTTCACATACTTTACACAGTTAAACACCGCAAATGGCAAAATTAGGAAAGAAATGTCAAAATGACGTCAGAATGGAGACTAGATATACATCTTGATTACAAGATTTTGAATCAAAACTCACAATCAAATTATAAAACACCGCAAATGACAAAAAGAAAAAAGAAGCCAAAGTCACTCAGTGAATTGAATCCACACAGTCTTTTCTTGATTATTGCAGGGTGAGAAGAAAATATTTACTTGAAACTGAAGCACGGTAGAACAAAATACGTCACCTTCGCGTAGTGTCATGGAGAACCAAATTTCTGTCCGCATTGACACAAAAAATCAAGTCAGTTATCTCATACAATTGTCAACTTCATTAAACACAGTATATCTTTTTCAGAAGAAAATTAAACACATTAAATGAAGCGTCGATATAGAACTGAAAGCTAGCTAGTGCAAGAATGCTTTATAAGAGAAGCATTGCATGATCAGAGGAAAGGTACCTTCATATTTTGAAGCTCGGTAGACACAAAATCATTCTCAATTTGCTTATGACTCATTGGAAGACGAGTGAATAGTGCGAATCGCATAATCAAAGAATTTTGGGCCACTCGAGTAATGAATGGATACAAGAGGAACATGCTTGATAATCCAGTAGTCTTTTCCTTTGTCTGGATCAATACTGTCAACAAATTCAGCTGGCATTTCTGTGAAGTTAATAGCTTTGAGTTTATCCAAGAACCTGATTCCTGAGGGTACCTCCTTCAGCTGGGGGATTCTGTCCATGGTAAGATATTCAAGAGATATCAAAGTTCCTTCGTCTATAAGGAAAGTATGTACTCTATTCAAGCGACTGAGATCTAGTTTCCTCAATTTTAGAAATCCTCCATTCTGAAAATGTAAAGTTTCACCATCATAGGCATTGTCCCATAGACCGAACTTCAACAAATATGGCAAGTTTTTCAGTGACCGTAATGGATCATTTTTCAACTGAGATAAAGCCAGCTTTATCTCAACAAGATACTCAAGTTTTGGGATCCATTCAGGCAATGAATCTAGTTTAGCTTTCAAATGAAGTCGTCGAAGCTGGGGTGGAGACGAGACGAAATTCAAGTTAATTGTTTCATCTTCACTTATTGTAGTGATATTAAGATTTTCAAGGTGTTTCATTTCTACTATTGCAGCACATAAGGCATTCCCATGTTCTCTTCTCACATGCCTTAAACCTAACCTCCTTAACTGCCCTAACATTTTCATCTCTTGAATGAGATCTACCCCCCCATGATCTACCTGCACATAATAAAGGTTTTGAAGGGAAATCAAGTTTTTAATACCTTTTTCCACGAACACACCTGTTGTAAACCCCAAAAGAGAATACTTTTCTTCATAGTTACGGTGGAAAGCAAGAAGGTGCCTTAGCTTTTTGAGCTTGTTTATTTCTCTTGGTATCTCATGCACAAGTGTGTCTCTTAAATCCAATGTCTCCAAATTCTGCAGTTCACCAACAGATTTAGGAAGAGCCTGTATCCTTGTATTCCTTAGGTTTAAGTACCTTAAGTAAAAAAGATTCCCCAAATTTTTAGGAATATGATTCAAGGATGTACCTTGAATGTCAAGTACCTTCAAAATACTAGACTTTGAACAGAGCTTATCCATGATATGTTCCAATGGTTCACCTTTTTCAAAAACATGAATAGCACGGAAATGTGAATTGTTAGCGCTCTTCTGAACATTGTCAGGACTAGTGACTATAGATAGGCGTCTAGTTTTTCCAACTGCGATTGATTCGTTATCTTCACGCACAGAATGACAAAAACTTAAATCCTTCATTTTTCTAATGATCACTTGCCGCAATAAATCATGGATTTGACATATTTGAACTTTCCCTTCAAAGCCGACATTTGAGACCTGAACCAGACTTCTGTGAATCAATTCATATAAGTATTCCTCTGCTATATGCTCTGGAGTTCTTCTCTCATCCGATTTAACAAACCCTTCAGCTATCCATTGTCGAGTTAATCTCTTATGATTAATAGAGTAGTCCTCTGGATATATACCAAAATACAAAATGCAGGGTTTCAAGTAGTAGGGAAGGCCATCGTAACTAAGTGATAAAATCTTTGTTAGACTTGTTAAATGAGCATTACGTCCCAACTCCAAGCTCAGATTTTGACTCACCTTTTCCCATTCAATTATTGTTTTATATTTTGTTGAAAGTAGACCGCCGATAGCCACAATTGCCAAAGGTAGCTGCTTGCATTTTCGAACAATATCTATTGACATAGCCTCAAGCTCCGGTGGACAATGCCCATCAAGATCGAATCTAAATACTTTCTTGCAGAAGAGTTCCCATGCTTTGTTTGGAGTCAAAAGTTGCAAGTTGTGAACATGAACTAGAAAGGATTTCTTGAAAAAATCTGCAACTTGCATCATTCTAGTTGTGATTATGATCCTACTACCTTTATTGTTGTTAGGCATAGCAAATTCAACCTGGTCAGAAAAATCTTCTTGCCATACATCATCAAAGAATATCAAATACCTCTTATGTTGCAGGTATTGCCTCACTTCTACAATCAGTGATTTGTCATCCAATTTGCGTAACTTATTTGGAAGAGGGTCTTCAGTTTCCTGACAAAATTTCTCCATCATGTTTATCATTAACCCTCTCACAGTGTATGATTGAGAAACTGTGATGCAAGCACGACAATCAAAGTGTGTTGTTACCGTTTGGCTATCAAAAACTAGCTTGGCAAGAGTGGTTTTTCCTAGACCTCCCATTCCTACCACCGAAATCACCGTGCGCTCAGCTACACCCTCCAATAACCAAATCGACATTTCTTCTCTTGGGCCTTCAAATCCTACAATTTCTCTTTCTTCAATAAAAAGGGAAGACAGTCGAGGATCACGCCATCTACCATTTTCTGTCTCTCTAGTGCTGTTGCTGCTTGATGATCCTTGTTCATGTGAAATTTGTAAGTTATACCTCTCACTTCTTTCCTTGATTCCGTGAACCGACAACTTAATGTCTTGAATCTCAGATGCTATATGATGACGGGGAATCAAAGTTTTGATCAGGTTTGCAATCTTGTAGAATGAAGATCCACCGCATCCAGGAGGACTGGATTTTGCCATATGCATCAGCCGATGGTATTCGTCGATGATATCTTCAATGCGAAATGATGCTTCGCGCAGCTGCTTCACCCAAGTTCTAATTCCATCATTTGTGTCTGCTTCATCTGCTGCTCTTCTATCTGCATCTTTGAGGAAGACTTGAATGCTCTCAAGTTCATCTTTGATGCCTGAAAATTCTGTGTGTACACCTTTCAGAAGATTTGTTTCTTCTTTTAGGAATCGGAACACTTCATCAAGGGCAAATAATACTGCAGTTTCTGCCATTTCACTCTCAGCTGATACTGCTAGGCTATTGGAATCATGTGTCGATCAATCTAGTACTGTCTTTTTCTTCTCGGTAAAATTAAGCTTCAAAAGTCGAATGAAAGGAATGCCGTAACTTTTGTTATCAGCATATGGTAACGTGATGAATGGAACATGATTAGTTTTGTCAACTTGGTATTAAATGCAGGCCATGTTTTCTCCAAGATTTTTTTGATTAGTTTGTAATTTTACCACTGAATGTGGTCAAGTATGAATTGTTGTTTTATTCAATGCTTTTATTTATGCTACCCCATTGAAATACATCAGGTTTAACCAATAAGAAATATAGCTCTGAGACCAGTACCATTAAAGAGTCTCATATCGGATAAAAGATGGCCGGTACATGTGTTTATAAGTGGGCGGAATCCTCACCTCACAAGCCAGTTTTGTGAGGATGTGTTAGGCCCCACCACAATTTCTAAGAATTATGCATATGTCTTTGAAGTATGGTTGAAGATTTAGAAATATGTGATAATTTATTGATTATCAAGTTTTAAGATGTTTTGTAGGGTTTTGTTAGACCAAACCACAATTTCTAAGATGATATCAGCGTCTTCTGGTATGAGCATGTGTTTATAAGTGAGAGTAATCCTCACCTTACAAGCTGATTTTATGAGGTCGGTTAGATCCAACCACAATTTCAAAAGTCCGCTTATGACTTTCAAGTATGGTTGAAGATTTAGAATTATGTGATAATTATTGATTATTCATTTCTAGGAAACAACCGAGTATATCTAAATTAAGATCATCTGGAACCAGGGACCACCACATACTAGAAAACAAATTTTCTTTTCCAGTGGATGTTATTTTCCAAATAACTTGTTTATTGTAGGTAGGCCTGTTTAACTATAAACGAATACTGTCACTACTACTAGGAAGTTACATAACTAATTATATGCAACCGTATTTTTATCGTTTGACATGGATTTGTTATGCTGTAATTATTGTTACATGGATAGCTAGTATCATTATGTTATTTTTTGTATTCTTTTTAGATATGGGATTGTAAAAGACAGGTTGTAAAACCATGGCATGGATGGGATCACATTTTATTGTAAACTGTGCTGTAGCCATGTGCAAATGTGCTCATTTCGTTGGCAAAATTAGTACAGATAAGATAAGATTACTTTCCTAAGATTAGTTTTTCTCAAGTCTAAAGGATGTTTTTCTATTATTACACTTTAGCATGAAATGCATATTTTTTATGCTATTAAATGTATCTTGTAAGATAGTGGTCAACGATCACAATGATTTTGAAACAACATCTATAGTAGTGCAACTAATTAACATGTATAGTGTTTTTTATCCCTCTCTCTCTTTTTCTCCTCTCGGTACAATATCTTTGATTGGTGTCAGGGAAAATTAAGCTTCAAAAGTCAAAGGAATGCCATTACTTTTGTTATCAGCATAAGGTAACGTGATGAATGCAGACCATGTTTTTCAAAGAAAAAAGGTTTATTAGTCTGTAATTTTACCACTGAATGTGGTCATGTATAAATTATGGTTTTATTCAATGCTTTTATTTATGCTACCCCATGGAAGTAAAACAGGTTTAACCAATATGAAATAGAGCTTTGAGACTGATGCCCAAAGAGTCTCACATTAGATAAAAGATGGTATGTACATATGTTTATAAGTGGGGCAATTCTTACCTCACGAGTCGGTTTTGTAGGGTTGTCTTAAGTCCAACCACAATTTCTAAGATGGTATCAGAGCCTTTTGCGAGATTGTGTTAGGCTGAACCATACTTTTCTAAGAACTACGAGTATGGTTGAAGATTTAGAATTATGTGATAATTTATTATCAATTTCCAGGAAGCAACCAGCAAGTATATCTAAGAATAAGATCATCTAGGACCACATACTAGAAAACAAATTTTATACAGCAATAACTGGTGGATGTTGGCTTCCAAAGAACTTGTTAAATATAGGTGGGCGTGTTTGACTACAATGAATACTCTCACTACTACTAGGAAGTTACATGTTTGATATGGATTTGTTATGCAGACATTATTGTTACATGGATACCTAGTATCTTTATGTTATTAAAAGATCGATCAAACACATACTTCTAAAGAGAGATAAGATTCCCTTGCTTTGACTAGGCTACTTGAGTTTCCAAGAAATTCTTGAGTTGCTTAAGGTTTTTCATCTCAAACTTCGTTGATAATTTCTCTTTTGAGTAATTGTCACTCAATCAAATAATTATGATTCACTGTAACAATAATATCATCCACATAAGCAAGAAGTAGAGTCGGTTGTTCTCCTTGTGAATGTTTGAAAAACAAAGTGTGATCTTATTTGCTTTGCTTATAGTCTAAGCACACCATTAGCTTTATGAATCTTTCAAACCATCTTCGAGGGGACTATTTTAGTCCATATAAGATCTCTAGTTATACCTTCTTTCTCTCGATAAAATTAAGCTTCAAAAGTCAAAGGAAAGGAATGCCGTTACTTTTGTTATCAGCAATAGCATATGGTAACTTGATTAGTTTTTATCAACTTGGTATTATATGCAGACCATGTTTGTCAAAGAATCCTTCAAAAAAAAAATGTTTGTCAAAGAAAAAAGGTTTATTATTCTGTAATTTTACCATTGAATGTGATCAAGTATGAATCAGTTTTATGACTTAATAGCAGTTTTGGCTCCATATGTTTTAAGAAGTTGCGATTTTGGCCACCTAACAAAATAAAATTCAAAACTGCCCTTAAGTATTACCCTTTTGCAGTTTTGACCCCAGACCAATTTTAACCAAGTCAAGGCTGACGTTGACGCCACATGTGTAATTTTTATATTTTTTAATAATTAAAAAATAAAAAATACTATTTTAATAATTAAAAAAATAAAAAACTACACACGTGGCGTCCACGTGTGCATTGACTTGGTCAAAATTGACCTAGAGGGCCAAAACTGCAAAATGGGCAATATTTAGAGGGCGATTTTGTATTTTATTTTGTTAAGGGGCCAACATCACAACTTCTATGTAAAAATTATGGTTGAAGATTTAGAATTATGTAATAATTTATTCATCATGAATTTCTAGGAAGCAACCGATTATGTTTAGATAAGACTCAATATCTGGAACCACATGCTTGAAAACAATTTTTGTTCTCATAATTACTCGGGTCTTCAAATCCGTATATAAATAAATCATGGAAAATTGTTCTTCTCCTAAACACTTTTGCTCATTCTTCACACCCGGATTTTCAGAATTAACCTCGACATGAGTTAACCCACGTTCAGTAAGTTATGTTGAATTAGCGTGAGTTAAACCACGTTGATATCGAATGTGGTTTAACTCACGCCGAGTTCTAGTATGTTAACAGAATAACATTTAATGCTTCTAATCAAGCCATTAATGACCCGTAATCCATACACACTCATAATTGATCCAAATTACACAAATTTAACAACATAATTCACTCATAATACTCATCGTAACATAATCACTCATAATTGATTCAAATTACACAAATTCGTCAGTACATACACAATCCACAAAAGATTGAATTTCATTAAAAGTGCAACATTACCTATTTTTTCAAACATATTACACTATTACACGTTAATACATATTAAATTTCAATGGAGCGGACACAAAGATGCAAGATATTATTTTTAACCATCAATCTAAACATGTAATCTACATTGCCATCATCATGGATAACTTTTTGAAAATAAACGGTCTTTCAACTGTCTTCATCTTTATCCGCCGCCAGATTCACGCATGGCACATGTACAAATACATGAGATGTTATTCGATTTTTACCAAGATGGACAAAGTATATGTTAAGTTGTGCCTAGAATTCATTCAACTTATCTGTGAGGGTTAAAAAAACCTTAATCATCCTCTTAAAGACTGAGTATCAAACATGAACTTCAACTTCAACTTGTGCATCTTCTGACATGTTTCATTTCACAAAAGTTTATGAAATAAAAAGTATAAGAATAAAACCAAATGAAAGATAAAATAAATAGTTGAATAATTAGAGACATATATTTTTATAAAATGCGAGCAATAATAATAACAAATAAAATTGTCCATGCATTTTCCATCACAAAAAAGTCATATATTTATATAATCTATATAATGTTAGTTACATATTGGCCACAACAATGTAGTTCTTTGCAACTACGAAGGGAAATCTGGGAGTTCCCTCGGTGTTATTGAGGTTGACCTGGTGGTAGGAACTGTCAAAAGGCTAACTTTATTTTTGGTAGTTGAGTCAAAGGCTAACTACAATTTGCTACTTGGCAGAGAGTGGATACATGGTGTTGGAGTTGTTCCTTCAACAATGCACCAAAAACTCTCTCTTTGGAAGGACAATGGTGTGATGGAAAACATCGAAGCAGACCAAAGTTACTTCGTAGCTGAAGTTGCAAACATCACAAAGAAAACCTTCGACAAGCAATTGGCAAGGATTGGGCCATGCCCTATTTCTGCAGTTGGTTATGAGAACCATGGCCGTTTCCTCTAGTCAATGAAATTACATCCAAGAGATGGTTTCATTTGGAAGAAGGAATGTGTCGAAGATGACATGATGAGGACAAGAGCCTCTATGTATGCAAGAACCCCAACCTGGGGGCATCCTGAAATTGGAGTCCCCCCGTCTGGGTGGGAAGATGTCAGCGTTGATGACGACTGAACCCAATGTTTGGGAAAAAATTACGGCTTATGTGGCCGAAAACAATGAAAAAGCGGTTTTAGAAGCCGAAATCGAACAAGAAAGATCAATCAAAGATGCTGATGATGATTTCCGATTCAGTTCGATTGAAAGCCAAAGGTTAGATTGTGTCTATGATAATGAACCTTTGGGTTTCGAGAAAGATCCAATGGGATCAACTGAGAAAATGAAGGCTCAGGACCCTTTGGAAGAATTTGATCTAGGTGATGGTTCGGCAAAAAGACCAACTTATATTAGCACTAAGATTGACAAAGACTTCAAAGTTCAAATTGTTGAATTATTGAAGAAATGCAAAGACTGTTTCGCCTGGGATTACAACGAGATGCCAGGTTTGAATCGAGATGTGGTAGAACTTAAGTTACCAATTCGACCTGACAAAAAGCCAATGAAATAGACTCCAAGAAGGTTTGCACCACAAATCCAGTCGAAGATCAAAGAAGAAATCGAGAGATTGCTGAAATGCGGCTTCATCAGAACTGCAAGGTATGTAGATTGGCTAGCTAATATTGTTCCTGTTGTTAAGAAAAATGGGACTCTTAGAGTCTGTATAGATTTTAGAGACTTAAAATTAGCTACTCCAAAAGATGAGTACCCCATGCCAGTGGCAGAAATGCTTGTTGATTCAGCAGCATGCTATGAATATTTAAGCTTGTTAGATGACTATTCTGGGTATAATCAAATATACATTGTAGAAGAAGATGTATCTAAGACTGCCTTTAGATGTCCAGGGGATTTAGATTGCTATGAATGGATAGTTATGCCTTTTGGTCTAAAAAATGTTGGTGCTTGCTATCAAAGAGCAATGTATTCTATGTTTCATGATTTTATTGGAAATTTATGCAAATTTACATAGATGACATTGTTGTTAAATCATCTTCCGAGAAGGATCATTTAGATCACCTTCAAAGATCGTTCGAAAGAATGACAAAATATGGATTGAAAATGAATCCATTGAAATGCGCTTTTGGTGTGCGTGCATGCGACTTTTTAGGTTTTGTTGTGCACAAAAAAGGCATTGAAATTAATCAAAACAAAACAAAGGCAATTTTGGAGATAAAACCACCTTCGACAAAGAAAGAGATCCAATCTTTGTTGGGAAAAATCAACTTTCTCAGAAGGTTCATTTCAAATCTAAGTGGCAGAACTAAAGTCTTCTGACCACTACTGCGGCTGAAGAAAAAAGATGTTTTTAAATGGGAACCAGTACATCAAAACGCATTCGATGACATCAAGGCTTATTTGATGAACCCTCCTATTTTGTTACCTCCTCTTAGGGATAATGTAATGAAATTGTATATAGCTGCTTTAGATAATACTATAGGAAGTATGCTAGCACAAGAAGACGAAAATGGCGCAGAAAGAGCCATTTATTATCTTAGTAGGGTTTTAAAAGATGCTGAAACAAGGTATCATCCAAGTGAAAAATTGTGCCTTTGTTTGTAATTTTCATGTACTAAGCTTAAGCAGTATATAAAGCCTATCGATGTTTATGTTTATTTCCACTTTGACATAATCAAGCATATGCTGTCGAAGCCAATACTACATAGCAGAGTAGGTAAATGGGCTCTGGCACTTATAGAATATTCATTGACCTATCAACCTTTAAAATCTGTGAAAGGTCAATTATTGCTGATTTCGTTGTTGATCATTCCGTAATTGAAGAATCATTAAACTTTGCGGATGTTCAACCTTGGAAGCTCTATATCGATGGTTCCAGCCATAAAAATGACACTGGAGTTGAAATTTTAATCATCTCGCCTGAAAATATTCCAACCAAACTTAAGTTTCGACTTGATAAGCTTTGCTCTAATAATGAGGCTAAATACGAAGCCTTGATAGCAGGACTCGAGATCTTACTCAAACTGGGGGCAAAAGATGTCGAAAATAAAGGTGATTCTGAATTAGTCATAAAGCAATTGACAAAAGAATATAAATGTGTTAAAGAAAATTTAATTATTTACTTTGCCACTGCTACTGCATTATTGAAATGTTTCAATCGGGCAAACATTTAACATGTGCCTAGAATTGAAAATCAAGAAGCAAATGACTTAGCACAAATTGCTTCAGGATACAGAATCACTGAAATAAAGTTCAAATAAATTATCAAAATAAGAGAAAAACTTGCCTCAAAGAAATCTGGTTTAGATAAATTATCAATACCAAAACTT
>Ga0315913_1005458_pt1 | contig 15432 bp, 11 predicted proteins | sample MpolsnodulesMG_FD_207736 | JGI IMG/M metagenome (GOLD analysis project Ga0315913, IMG submission 207736) | Medicago polymorpha root nodule microbial communities from Los Angeles, California, United States - small nodules | ecosystem: Host-associated > Plants > Roots > Nodule | place: USA... | reverse complement strand
AAAAGTATAGGAGGGTGTAAATATGAAAAGTCCTCTGTTAAACTAGATATTTGTACAGAACTCATGAATTGGTTTTTATATTAGTTATTATCACCCTTCTGATATTTATTCAAATTCTACGTGGTCCTAGTGGGTCCGCGAAATTCGTATCAAATTCTCATGGTATGTGTACAATGAAACAAGGAAAACATACAACTGTACCAATAAAAAACATCAGGCTGCATTTAGTTCCTGGCAATGTAACACCAGACCTTTGTTTTTCTTCTTGTTTTTATGCTCCCACATGCATTTTTGCATTCTCTCTAGGTAAACTTAAGGTAGAATATGTGTGTACAACATAGTTAGTAAGCTTTTAAGGTAGATGGGGTAGGAGGATACGTGTATATTTGTAATGCAAGCTGGATAAGTAAGCTCTCTTACCTGTGTTGATCCCGAAATAAGATGGCTTGAAGTTCTTATATGCTATCTTTATCTGATAACTGTCAATATAATTTACTATAAACTTCCATCAAAAAATCATTTATAGTCTCTCTTATTTTTTTCACACATAAGCTCTATTGAGAGTAAAAGAATTGTATCTTGATTCAAAATTTGAATCTTCTCTTTCGCACTATATATCTTTCTCTACCATCATACTTTTATCATTTCTTTCCTCTCTCAAACAGCTTTTCAGGTTTGGCTTAAAAGCATTTGAGGTGTGGGGTTTGCTTGAATCTTGTGATTATTACCTTTTTTTAGTTTTGTTACTTTTTAGGATTAATGTTACTTAATTAACTTTTGAGTGTGAGAAGAATGATCAAGTTGGCCAATTTTATACATGTACTATGCAAGTGGGGCATTGAAGTATTGAGCTTTATTTTGCAGTAGAAGCTTTATTTCTCATCATCCATGGTTTGGACAATTCAAAAACGTTAAGTTTTCTAATTGCTTTTTATTTGTTCATTTTTTCAAGCTTCAAGTTTGCAGTTTGAGTTCTTGAGTTATTATCTTGGTGAGCTATGTTTGCTGGAACGCCATTGTTGGAGGTGTTTGGCTTCTTCGGTAGTAACGGTAGTTACATATCCTGCTGCATTTATTGTTTGGCCTACAACTTATCCATGTGCAAGTATTTACTGAATAGTTATTAACTTGCCTTTTATGTGTAAGTATTAGTGAGTACTATAAGTGAAACTGAAATTTAAATCTTTCATGTCTTAGTTGTAGGCATCAAGTGAGTTGTAGGTTCATGGTTTATGATTTTTGAAATACTTCCATCTATTAAATCTACAAGCTTTTTTTATTCTTCTGCTACTCGTTAGGTTGATTTATTTTGTATATAAAGTTGTTTTTTTTTTTGTTGAGTGTAAAGTTGTTTTTAAATACACTGCTATGTATTATGCTACTGGAATGTATTCTACACAGGTAACTATAATCAATGTTTAATCTACTTACTTTGTTATTATTGCCAAATTTAGTTTGGAAACTATAAATTCTCATATTAGCTCCTCTCTTTGTCACAGATTTTTGTAGAGCTACCTAATGTCTTTTGCTCAAGCCATGACATATGGCGTTGCAGAATATGCCCTTATCAGATTTGACTGGACTGCAGATAAATTGTTTTGCTATCTACTTTTCATGTACTTCACATTCCCCCATTTCACCTTCTATGTTGCTGCTGCGTTTATGCAATTTGGAACCTCTTTCATGACGTGTCACTGGATGCCAAAACATTTTATGCAATTTGCTATCTATTTATTTTCTTACCTTTTGATGATGAAGTGTGGTGGAGATGGTGTCATTGGGCATGTTCAGTTGCTTTGAAATATCTATTTTTTGATCAGATATGTAGCGTTTCAAGTCTTTTATTCACTACTGCTTAGTTTCATTTGAAGTTTGCATGAGAGTGTAATCAAGGTGAATCCCTTAAGGAAGAGTTGACTAACTTGCTTTGAGATTAAATGAGGCAAAATGCAGTGAGCATGTTGTTAAGCTGAATCCTCAACTTTTTCAGTTGAGAAGTGAGTCGAAAGAAGTATTTCATAGTAGAGGTTGTTGAGAAGCAAAATAAGGACTCACATAAGAATAAAAAAAAATGCTAAATTATATTTTTGGTCCTTTAAGTTATTTTTGATTTTCACTTTGGTGCCTTAAAATAATTTCATTCCATTTTAGTCCCTTAATTTACAAACATGTTAGACACTTTAATCATTTAAAACACTATTTGATAAAAAAAAATAGCGAATAGCTGATAGAAGATAAGTTAACTGATTGAATTTTAGCCCGTTTGGATTCAGTTTATTTTGAGTTTATACAAAACAACTTATGCAAATTAACAAGTTTTTATGTTAATTTATAAGTTTTTACTAATGAGAATTGCATATACATTGTTTTTTTATAAACTGCATTTACAAACTTATGAATAATATATAAGAGATATTTATTTGGACAAGCTGATTTGTATAAGCTCCAAATAAGCTTAATCCAAACGGGCGTGTTTGGTAAAATTAAAGGTTGAAATAGCTTATAAATATGAAAAGACAAAAAATTAAATCGGGTTAAATTGAGGCAACAAATGATAAGATATAAGATAATTGAATTAAAGCTTAATGGTTTTGGTCATTGTTGTTTTAGCCTAAGTCTCGTGAAATTATCTATAATGCCTCTAGCCTTGTATTTTCGATCATGATGCTTAGCTATAAATAAGCTCCCCTTGTACTTTGAGACAATGAAAGAAAACAATATGTGTCACCTCAGAAGATGATTAGAGCTTAGTTGTTTTAGCCTAAATCTCGAGATATTACTTGTAATACAAGTCATCTAACCTTGTTTTAGTTGGGAGAAGTCAAACCTTTTTTTAGCCAACTAGTCGGGTCAGGTTTGACCATAAAACATCAGAGGAGAGACCAAGAGAAAACCAAATGTGACAATGTGAGCAAAAAGGCGAGCACATGAAGTATACATACATATGTTATATAATAATATTAACTTAAAGCTTGTTAGTTTCTTGAAGCAAATCACATACCTTTCCACTAGAAGAGATTTGTTGGCACCTTTTGGCATAGGATAGCTAGGCCTCCCCGTATCTTAGATCGAGAAATCTTTTCCCAACTCGCCAAATTAAGACCGGTGTTTTGAGAACTGTTCCGAATGATTTTTTGGATGGTGTGATCAATGGCATCGCAAATGCTTTGACAAAAAGTAGTTAATTGTTACTCCCTCCGTCATGACCCATTTAAAAATATACAATTTTGATCTAATTTATTTTGACTGTATTCTTCTACTAATATATAAAGAAAAATAATATCATATAAGATATCATTAGATTCGTCTCGAGGAGTATTTTTAAAATATCAAATTTTCATAATTTTTTCTAAGCTAAAGTGCATTTTCTCCCCTTAACTTTTAAAAACTTGCAATTTTGGCCCCATAAGTACAGAAACTACAATTTTGACCCCTTAAGATTTAACCTCATTGCAACTTTAATCCTTTTAGCCAATTTTGACTGGTTAATGCCTACGTGGCACGCCACGTGTGTAATTATTGAATTAAAAAAAATAAAAAAACATATTATCATTTTTTAAATTAAATAAATGAAAATGAAATTAAAAAAATAAGAAATTTAAAATTAAAATCTCAATCTTTTATTTCTTCTTCATCTTCGTTTCTTCCTCTCAAAAAACTCATCTTTTTCTTCATACATTCATCCTCTTTTTAAAACCCATAATTTTTTTAAAAAAACTTATCCTCTTTTTCATACATTCATTTTCCTCATTCTTTATCATCAAAAAACCCAGATATTTTTTCTTCTCAAACAGAAGAACTCTGTAGGCTGTCACACAACCGAAATCACAACAACTTCCTGCATTATTGCCTAAACCAGTACTCAATTATTGAGCAACCTAAACCAACGAGTTATAATTTATGTGCCGGCAACTGAGACTCTGCCGGTTCCAGCGGTCCATGAAGCGTGACAGTGGAGAACGACAGAGAGGGAGTCGGTCTATAATTACTGATGCTACAGTAACGGTCGTCGGTGGCGGCATTGGGTTGGGATTACTGAGTTTGTCTTCAAATCCAACCCAAAAAATAAAAAAGAACAACCATGAAGATGAAGAGCATAAACAAAACAAAAGTGCAAATGGGTTGATCTATATTGAACATATCGAACTTCATGTTTTAAATGGGTTGTGTTTTTCAAAATTTTATGTTTTTATGGAACTGGATGCTTTGTTGTTTACAAAATTCTTTGATTGCTTTTTTTGGCTTAAGTGAGAAAGAATCATTGAAGGAAAGAAGAAGAAAACCATGTGCAGTTGTTGTTGGATGATGGAAAGAAGAAGAAGAAGAATCACGTTTTTTTTTTTCTTTCTCATTTCCTTTTCTATTTTCAATTTATTTTTTAATTATTTAATTTAGAAAAAGATTATATGAGGGATTTAATTTTAATTCTTTTTTTTGACTTTTTAAATTTTTTTAATTTATAAATGATTAGGTGGTATTTTTATTTTTTTTAATTCAATAAATCACACACGTGGCCTGCCATATATGCGTTGACCGAGTCAAAATTGACTTAAAAGACTACTATTGCAAATGGGCTAATTCTTGGGGGACCAAAATTGTAGTTTTTGTACTTAGGGGACAAAATTTTAAGTTTTTGAAAATTAGGGGTGGAAAAGTGCACTTTAGCCTTTTTTTCTAATATATTATTCAAGATATTTAACCTCAAAATTATGCATTGACATGCATAATAAGGTCAACTGTGTCCAGTGGCGGAACCACGTATAAGCGAGGGGATGCAGCTGCATCCCCTGGGCTTTTAAATTTTATACATGATGGTACTGTTTTAATGCTACTTGAACCTCCTGATATTTTAATATTGCACCACCTGACCTAAGATTTTGCACTAATAAAACTACATCTCTAATGGGAGGGTCTTAGCCTTTTAAGACCCGGTACCTATTAGGTATCCTCATTGGGTGAGAATTTTTTTGGGGTCTTATATGAAGGAACTTATTAGGTACTGCTATTAAAAAATTATAAATGAGTAGTGTGTACACGTGAGATCCGTGTAAATACCCAAATGCAAGGTGTACTCAATTTACTCACCCTCCCATTTTCTCCGTAACCAATAACCTATTCGAAAAATGTTTACTTCTTCTCGTAAAACTTATTTCAAGAACAGAAAAAATTATACATCAAATTATTATGCTTTAGAATTATAAATTTATAATCTACACAAATTCTACCTTTCATTTGATAGATTTTGAAATTTATAATTTATACAAAAAATTAGATATTTGATTAGGAAAAATGACAAAATTCATAAATTTAATAGTATAAATAAATCATAATTAAAAGAGAAAGTAACTGCACAAAAATTTGGTATGTTTAATGTAGTTGAAAGCTCTGAATCCCCTACCCCAGGGTCTTGGCTCCGCCACTGACTGTGTCAAGTATTATTATGAGACGGAGGGAGTAGTTAAGTTATGAGTTTTTAGTTTTTAGTTTTTCCGAGGGAGTTAACCTTACAACGGTATATAAATTTTTTTAAGGAATTATCATTTTTTTCAAATCATTCTTATAAAATGAATCTGACCAATATTTTGTTTGTGTTCATAAGAAGAAGAGAGACATTAACCCGTCCACATGCAGATATTTAATGTGTTTATTTGTTTTTCCATTATTGGTATGCGATTTTATGTACTTACTATAAAAGAAAAATACCGACTGTCAAAATAAAAAGAAATAAGGAAAAAAATGAATTATAGTGAGCTGTCATTGTATAGATTCGACCGCCAGAAACGGTGATTCGGAAGTTGACAATTTCAGCGGCATCCATTTAGCGGTAGATAACGTAATCTCACGTCTTTATAGATAACGATCCCCTTTCGTCAATCTAATTTCAATTCTCTCTCCAAGGTGGTTACTAACTCATCATCATCATCATCATCATTTGATTTTATTTTTCCTTAATAATTCTTCAAAATCATTGTTCTATTTTAATTAAAATTAAAATTGTTTGTCTTCTTCATCTCTCGCAGTGCGTGCGTAGTCATGGCTGCCTCCATCAAACACATGGCTCTCGCTGTTTCGTTACTTGGTTTCATCTCTTTCATACTCGGTGTTATAGCCGAAAACAAAAAGGTATTATTATTATTACTCTTTCCTATCTACTCTGTTTCATAGAAATTGAATATTTGTATTGTAACTGTAGCCTGCTTCTGGTACACCAATAGCTGTGAAGGACGGTGTGACGTGCAAGTTCCCTTCCGATCCAACAGTTGCATTGGGTTATCTTTCTGTTGCATTTCTCATCGCATCTACAGTGGTTGGATATCTTTCCCTTTTTTACCCTTACCAAGGAAAGTCTGTTCCACAAGGAGTTCTCTTTAAACACACCACTTTCCTTGTTTTCTTCAATATTGCACTGTAAGTACTATTACTACTTCCTTATTCCTTATCACTTGTTCACTCATGGGTCTGTTTGTTCGATAATTGATTTGACTTTGACTTTGAAATTCATTTTCCTTGTGTTTTAAAAGATGGGTTTGTCAGAGCAAATTTACTGATAAAAATGAAGAATGCGTCTCTCTGTTTTTTTAATTGGATTAAATGGGGGACAAAGCCCCTGGAACAAGACTAGAAATCACAAGTGAAAAAACCAACTCAGAGCATTATATGATGATAGCTAGTATAGATTTGAATTCCCTACATTTGATAAATAAATACTAAATGATATTATGCGGATTTTGAATTTGACTTTACATGCTTAGAATATGAGCCGTCCAATTTTGCATTAGGTATATATGCAGTTTGTCTTCATTCATAATTCCCCTCCCAACTCGCCTGCAGATTACAATTTACAGTTCACTGTTAGGTCTTCTACCAGCTTTACTTCCTTATATCTCCATCCTCCCATTTCTACTGAGTGTTTTTTTTGGGGCACTGGTAACTGTGTTTTTACTTAGGTTTTCATCTGGACTTGCTGCAACTCTGCTGTTATGGCCAGTAATAACGGAGCAGATTCACCTTTCGCGCAATGTACATCTTGATGCCAACTATGCCTGCCCTACAGCTAAAACTGGTCTCATTGGAGGCGGTGCCTTTTTATCCCTTGATTCATGCCTCTTTTGGTTGGTTGCCCTTATGTTAGCTGACAATGCTCGAGAGGATCATTTTGAAGAAAATAAGACTTTTGAAGATGCAAGTGTAGCCATATAGAAACAGAAATATGAATGGATGTGCTATAACCTGTTATTAAAGTCAAAGTAGAAGCATCAAACATTATTTTTATCTTGTCATTGTTTCAATTATATGATGGATTATATGGATTTATTTACTTTACGTGGGTGTTCTATTTTCAATGAATTTCATCGTGGTTCATGCAGCAACACATTGTTGTTTATGATCAAGAACAATGCAACACTGTGTCACTTTTTTATTTTTTGTAATGATAAATGTTAATATGATAATTGTTATGTTAGTATTTTCTCACTTAGTGAGGATTCCGAGAACCTTTAAACCAGGTACGCCAATCACCATGTCACCTTGGTTGGTCACTTTTCAATGTCTACATTACAGGGTAGGCCAATCACGAGGCATTTTCACTAAACAATTTTTTATACTCAATGATTATTATCCTGAAGCTAGCTTTTACTACAAAAGGAGACAGCAATTGTGGTTCATAGTCAAATGGTTAGCTGCTGTTGCAATTTATATTAATTGACAAAAATATATTTATGGACACCCAATTTTCCCTACATCTGTTAAACCTAACTAATTATTACATGCAAAATAGTGATTCATTCAACTGAATATATGATTAACGTGGATCACGTTGAAAACTTTAAAATTGTGAGTAATCACGTAGTTGAAACCACAATTTTTCTGGGAATTGAGTTAAGTTTCTATTGAATTGAATTAAACGTTTACCAAGCCATTCCTAAGAGATTGTTTAAATAAATTTGCAGTTTTATATGATTTCGTCGGCCATTCTTTCGCACAATTTAGCTTTTTCCTTTAGAAATAACAAATAATGACACGCTTATATTATTATTTTTTTGAAAGAAATGATGACACTTAAATGTAGTTTCCAATGCCATTTTTCCTACTTAAAAAAAAGAGAGAGATAGAATTTAGTGTTTTGTTTCTATTTTTCTAGCGCATATACTCTTCTCCTTTTCTACGACAACAAGATCAACAATGTGTGGTTGAATGATTTGATGATATTTTACACCGAGCGGGAGATATTCAAGTCGTTTGATGATGTTGATATTATTTGAACATTCACTCGAAAGAGATCGCGGAAAGGGCATTTACCTCCTAATTTTATTTAGCACGCTATTGACAGGTTATACTTCATCTTTTTAATTTAAAATTGTACTTTTGTTGAAAAAATGACGAACCTCTTTTATTTCGATTTATGGCTATTTATATATATTATGTCACATATGAATTTGCGATAAATTTATTGCCCAGACTCTATAAAATTCCTTGCTCCGCCACTGTTTGTCATGACAATAAGCAACCATAAAACAACATATGAACAAAAGCTAACTAGATTAATCTCAATGTTAAAGAAAACTTAAGCACCGACAGATTCATACCCGGAATCAATATTCATTGGCTGTGCTTGTGAATTCTTGTAGCCATTTCGTTTATTCAAAAGACGTGTAAATTTTTTATAGACACGGGCTTTTACCTCGTATGGCTCCTTCTCCTCAGTTGTACATTCAACACACAGAAATAACCAAATTTAAGTAACTAACTACACATGATAGGATTTTATCAGTGATCAAGAATAGGCGGAAATGGAACTGCATGAAATGAAACAACTGTCAACCAGCAATACCTGACATCTTTTTCCATTTCTCTACCAGTAGTCCTGACACATCCATAAATGAAAATCAATATTTTATTTTGCATAAATATTTCAACAAACTACCCATTATATCTTAAAACTAATAAAAGACACATGGATTTGTTTATATTTGCGGAAACAAATTTGTATTTTCATATATGAGATAGTTCATATGATAAAATTTTAAAAATTTACCACTAATTTTAAAACATCGACATTAATTTAGTGTTTTTATTAAATACTAGTCAATGACACATGCCAAGACGATGTAATGTGTCGTCACGTAGATTAATGAACATAAAAACACAAAAGTTGTCATACTCATTAATTGATTTGACAACACATACCATTGAATACATGTATCAAATAATTGTACTGTAATTATAACTTTTTTAAAAATCTTATACATGATTGCCTGTGATCAATTGACTGTGTAACATGTTGAATGTTGTCCAACTACTCTGTTATTACTCAAAAAGTACTTAGATGAGGTGGCAATGAATGTCTTCCAACTTAACCACACGTTATGGTAGGAATTAATCTCTATAGTTCACACAAAAGAAAAACTATAGGGGGAAGAAAAATAAAATTGAAGGGTGTGATTAGATAACTAGTAACTTGTGTTTGTGTTTTGGGCTAAGCTCTCTAAAGAATTTAGTTCTGAAAAGCCCACCCACTTGGCAAAGCCGTAAAACCCTAATTAGTGACGAGGAGGTAGCTGTTTCCTGCTTCGTCTACAAAAACCCTACCAAAACCTTGAGCAATTACTCACTCCATCTCTCGTTTAATTTAACGCGGTCTGAACTCATCAGCGAAAATGCCTCTAGGAGACAGAGGAGGTGATAAGAGTGAAGCTCGATTTTGCGGTGTAGAAACAGAGTTCAGCGATGACATGCCTAATGTCATTACTTTCAATCTCTCCACTGGAAAATTCGATTTCGTTGTTGCTCCTCTCGTAAGTCTCTTTCATATGAAATTCTTTCTTTTATTGTATTGTACAGTGTAGTTTATGGTGACTAATTAGCCATTCATACTGCAACTTCACTGTTGCTCATTTGTGTGTGTGGTCAGTAAGCTCACCTATATCGATAACTGTTTGATGAGCATTTTCCGCCGAAGCTGCTCGATTGAGAGCATCCAAGGATTCACTGGATCGCTCTATTGAACTACATTGTACAACACTATCAGCAGTTTTGCGAGATTCATTTTTCTATTTAGTTATGTTTTTGCATGTGAATCTTTAATTTTTGTGTGTATTAGTGTAATGTAGAATGTTCTACTGGATTACTGCTAAACAAGTTAAGTAACTGCTAGTTAGTTATATTGCGATCAATTAGCTAATGTCTTGTATGATAAGCTGATAATAGAAGTATTTTTATTGTATAATTTATAGTTTATGGTGACTAATTAGCCATTCCCACAGCGACATCATTGTCACTCCTTTTTTGTGTGTGTGGTCAGTAAGCTCACCTAAATTGATAACTGTTCAATGAGCCTTTTCCATTGAAACTGCTCCATTGTGAGCATTTGAGGGTTCACTGGACCGCTACACTGAGCTACATTTCACAACGCTGTCACTGGGAATAGTTTTGTAAGATTAATTTTTCTGTCTAGTTCCATTTCTGTATGAAATTCATTTCTGTATTGTTTGTGTATCAGTATAATCTATAATGTTCTAAGTTCTAGCAGATCGTTGTTAGAAAATTGTTTGTGTATCAGTATAATCTATAATGTTCTAAGTTCTGAATCCTCATTAATATGCTAATGTCTTGTATAAATAATGAATAATAAATAGTCTGAAGAGTCTTTGAGGTAACAAATCATGTTTCATTTCAAAGTGTGCGATATCATGAAAAGGGACGCCTAGTGCACTATATCATACACGCTATATTAATAATTGGAGTTTTTTTTACTGTACTTTATGGTGACTAATTAGCCATTCACACTGCAACTTCATTGTTGCTCCCCTGTGTGCGTGGTCAGTAAGCTCACCTAAATCAATAACTGTTTGATGAGCCTTTTCTAGTGAAACTGCTCCATTGTGAGCATTTGAGGGTTCACTAGATCGCTCTATTGAACTACATTTCACTACATTAGGAGCGGTTTTATGATATTCATTGTTGTGATTAGTTCTGTTTTTGCATACGATTCTGTAATTTTTGTATATATTGTAGTGTAATATGAAATTTTCTAAGATCTGTTAGACTATTGTTTGAGCAGTTAAATAACTGCCAGTTAGTTAAGTATTGATTAATTAGCCATTGTCTTGTGTCAAAAATGAACAATAAATAGTCGGAAGACTCTTAATTAGCCATTGTATTGATTAACATATCATGTTCATTTTAACGGGTTCTGTATCATATGATAAAGTGATAATTGGATTTGTTTTATATATCTATTGTACTAGATAGTTTATGGTGACTAATTAGCCATACACACCACAACTTAATTGTTGCTCCTTTGTGTGCGTGGTCAGTAAGCTCACCTAGATTGAAACTGTTTGATGAGCCTTTTCTAGTAAAGCTGCTTGATTGAGAGCATTTGAGGATTCACTGGATCGCTCTATTGAACTACATTTGACAATTTTGCAGAGATTCGTTTTTTGTTCAGTTATGCTTCTTTATGCGATTCTATATTGTTTGTGTGTTAGATTGCTGTTAGAGCGGTTAAGTAACTGCAAGTTAGTTAAATGCTGATTAATTTAGCTAATGTATTCTATGAATATTAGTCTGAAAACTCTTCATGAGGTAACAAAATTCAGATTCAGTTTTTTCAGATGCGCTCCTACAGTAGCCAATTTGCTAGTTACATTTCTTATATGATTGGTCAGTAGGCTTACCCAAACTAACACTGTCCTGTACTTTATATGTAAAACTGACTAAATGTGGTTTCACTCTAAAAGCTTAATGGACTATTGAAACAATGTATGGACATGCAATGAAGCACACTGCCAAATTCCCCGTGCCTTCCAAGGGGGATTACTTGTGATATTCTATCATCCAAATGGATAGTTCATTTCCAGCTTTCCTGATTTCTTGAGCTTATGCTGTTTTTCTTGCTACTGATATTTTTGTTGCAAATTATTGGTTTATAATTTTCTATTCTGAGAAATGATATGATCCTTCAACATATGCATTTCTTACTGCCCATTTAGCTTACATGACTTTGTGGTACAATTCAGACGGATCCCTCCTATAGGCCAAGCTTAGTGCAAAAGGATGGTTTGGGATCTGCTTCCCCGCCATTTGCTGGGTCAGACTTGGTCTTAAGCCCATCCCAGTGGAGTAGTCATGTAGTTGGTATGAGTTGTCTATCATTCTTACCATCAGTATTCATGTTTTTTAATTTACATTATGATTTATTGAGTATTTCATTATAATAATAATCCGCCTTTTATATTCTCCTTCATCAATTTTCTGTTCTCGGAAGAATATTGATTCTATCACGAATTCTGTCACTTTTTTTTTTTTTTTAAATTGCTTCATGGCCCAAAACTAATTTTTTTGAATGTGGTTATTTTTTATGTTAGTTGCTCATGATTATATGGTTACTTTTTGCTAAAATTGCATGAGTTTGGTTTTCTTTTTTATCTTAAATCTTGAAAATTTCTAAGAATTCATTTATTTGTTTTTTCAACGATGCGTTTCATAGATGTTGATATTGTTGAGCACCCGATGAGCCTACTTTTCTTTTCTGTGCGTTATTTTTTTTTTACTCTTGCTGTAGTGGGTTTTCTATTCATTATCAAAAGTTTTGTTATCCACAATTGTATGAAACTTCTAAGGCAATTTATTGCATTTTTACTCAGGAAAAATTAGCTCATGGATTGATTTGGACTCGGAAGATGAGACCTTTAGAATAGATTCTGAAACTACTCTTAGACAAGAATTAGCCTGGGCTTCTCATCTCTCATTACAGGTGTGCTTTGTATAACTGAGTTGAACAAACTTTCTAGTTTCCAACGGTCGGATTAGGCACTCTTGTCTGATTGTTAATAGTAATCATTATTTTGCCTGAGGCATCATGAAATTCTCGGCCATTAAAAAAAAAAAGTCAGGAAATTCTCTATTTTTACTTTCCCTACACGAAGCGATATCATATTCTTATGGATATACTGTTTATGTTGTTGTTTTACTACTATTGTTGTTGTTATTTATGTTGTGTCATGCCTGTATCTGCTACAAATCTGCTTGGTATTACTCTATGACATGTAGTTCCTAAAAAACCAAGTCTTTTATGAACTGTGTGGCATTTACTTCAATGTTGTCAAATTTCTGCCATAGCGCATCCTGTCATGGCAGATGTTGTGCCAAGCCGTAGGCTGCAACACCTATTATCTCCACCTTATTTCCGCCACATGTTACAACGCTACATTTATAAGGATTTTTGGCTTGTCAACATAATCTGCCATTCGCTATGTTCAACGTTGCTTTGTTTTTCCTAATTTTGTTTAATATACTGTAGGCTTGTCTGCTTCCTTCCCCTAAAGGAACCTCTTGTGCTAACTATGCACGGTGTGTGAATCAAATCTTACAGGACCTGAGTAATATGCAGGTGCTATTCTGAGTTCAAACATTGTGATTGCTGTCTTTTCTTCATAAGTGTCCTCATTTCATTCTTATGTTTATGTTTCTTTTATTTTGTAATACAGTTGTGGCTCAGGATTCCCTTGGTTGTTCCCGATGACGACTCTATGGATGCAAGCTCTGCCACTTTGGTGAGTAAATATCCTAGAAACATGCCATGAAGGTTATGTCTTCTGCGTTTTGTATCTTGGCTGGGTTCATGTAATGTACCGTTATGCTGTTCTTTTCTCTGCACAGGCAAAGCATGCACCTTTCTTTCTTTTTTTCCAAATGTAAACTTGGGTCTTATCTTGGTTAAACAGAATGTTCAATTTTTTCCCCATTAATAACTATAAATATGCCCTTTGTTTTCATTGTAATTCTTGTTTTCCACTAGTTTGTATGGGAGAAAATTTGGTGACATTATTTTTTGTTATTAGTGAAAACAAAATTTTAGGCTTATTGCAGACAGTAAAGAATTAGGGTGTTATGCTTTCTGTGTTTTTTTAAGGAATTTCAATCTTGATTTTTAGGTTGACTCTTGGGAAACATGGAATTCATTTCGTCTACTGTGCGAGCATCACAGTCAACTGTCAGCTGCACTTGATATTCTGTGAGTATTTTGTACTTCAGTTCATTAACAGATTCTACTCCATTGTATACAGTGATCTTTGATATTTTTGCATGATTTTAATCCCTGAACTTCTTTTTAAACGCACTAATTCTGTATTGATCTCCTAAGTTCTGAGGGTTGTTATTGTAATCTTGTTCATTAGGAGTTCCCTACCATCAGCAAATTCATTAGGACGGTGGTTTGGGGAGTCTGTTAGAGCAGCTATAGTAAATACGGATGTAAGGACATCTTGTGATTATAAGGAATTTTAAATGTCAGGTTTCATAGTTCTGATTGTTATCTAAAGTTTAAAGGTTTTGATTGGAATTTTGGCAGTCCTTTTTAACTAATGGTCGTGGATATCCATGCCTCTCCAAGCGCCATCAGATGTTGATTACTCGGTTTTTTAACCATAATATACAGGTGAATAATTCTTTGAATTTTGAGGCAATAGTATTTTCATACGCAAGTTGAGCAGTTATTGGTATTGTATATTACCATGCTGTCCTACAGTTCTGTATTTCATTATTTTTGTGGATACTGCATTTTTGCTTGCATTGATCAAGGGAAATGGAATTTAAGTTCAAGTAGCGTTGTTTTCCTTTGAAAGGTATTGAGTGAGTTTGAGACATCTATGCAGATAATTATATCTGGAAATTCTGGTCATCCTAAAGCAAGTGTGGATGCAAATGATTTTCATAATCGATCTGTTGCCGGTAAGTTACTGTTATTGATTCTTGGGTCTGTTATCTATTATTGAAGATCATAATTCATGAAATTAAGGGCCTGTTTACTTCCCATGTTTCACATTTTCATTTTCGCTTCTCTTAATAAACATAAGAGAATATAGATTCAATACTTCCCTCACCAGTCTCCTTTATATTTTCTGAAAATAGAGCTCTAGCATTTTAGAAGTTTTGAAAATGGAATAACACTCTGTTCATTGTTTCAGAGCTCTAGCATTTTAGAAGTTTTGAAAATGGAATAACACTCTGTTCATTGTTTCTAAAAATGCATTCTTTGCGGTTGCCCTTCGATCTTCTCTTCACAATTGTTCAATACGCAGGTCTTCCATCTACTTGTTAACAATTTAAAATGAACATATATTTTTGAAACGTGAAACTGAAAATATTTTCTGAAAGTAAATATGGCCTAAAATGCCTTGTAGTGTGTTTGGATGAGGTAATTGAGAAATTTTTTAAAAATTGAGAATTCTAGGCAATTTAAATACTTCAATTAAATTGTTTCATTTCTAAATATTTTTGTTTGAATATTTCACAATTGTTCAATACGCAGGTCTTCCATCTACTTGTTAACAATTTAAAATGAACATATATTTTTGAAACGTGAAACTGAAAATATTTTCTGAAAGTAAATATGGCCTAAAATGCCTTGCGGTGTGTTTGGATGAGGTA
>Ga0315913_1005456_pt1 | contig 15434 bp, 11 predicted proteins | sample MpolsnodulesMG_FD_207736 | JGI IMG/M metagenome (GOLD analysis project Ga0315913, IMG submission 207736) | Medicago polymorpha root nodule microbial communities from Los Angeles, California, United States - small nodules | ecosystem: Host-associated > Plants > Roots > Nodule | place: USA... | reverse complement strand
CTTCTGTTTTTTTGATTTTATTCTTGCATGGCCTTCTTGTGTTTAGGTTAGAGCTGGTTGCTTCTCCGAAATTTCTCCAGGAACATTGGCAGCTCACCCACTTCTTAATTTTGTATTTAACTCATTGCAGGTAATCCAGTTCTCATATACTTGTTTCTTAAAGCTGGAGTATCGATGACTACTAAAATTTAATTTATATTCACTTTCTTTGTGTAGGATTCTACATCATTTGATCTTGCCATTGAAGTTCTTGTTGAACTTGTGACTAAACACGAGGTATGGTTGTCCACTCTGATGGAAATGCCATTTAAATCTTGTGTCTTGATCTGTTTAGCTTAATTGAATGTGTATGTAATTGTTTAAGAGTTTAAGAAAGTTATTTTATTATGTGCTTGATGTATGTACTTTCTCATACTCTATTGTCTTCAAGACGAAGTTATTATACACTAGGTTGTATAATTTTGGCAGGTTCTTAAGTTTGTCATATGTAACTAACTATATTGTCATATGTGAAAACGAACTATATAAGAAATGGATTTTTACTAGTTGGTTTAACTGCAAATGAAACTATAACTTTTCTATATATTGTCTAATATTTTATTTTCTAGGTAAATACGGGATGGATTTCTAGGCAGTTTACTAGTTAAAAATAGCGTCTTTTCACACATTGTACTTTTCTATGCTCTGTCACTGAGAATAGGTTATGTATTGATTTTGATTTGGGTTTTCTATAGGGAGTGCCCCAAATTTTGTTATGCAGAGTACATTATCTGAAGGAGGTACTTCTTTTTCCAGCTCTTAATAGGGGAGACATGAAAGTAATTGGTGGCCTTGCATGCTTGTTATCAGAAATTGGGCAAGCTGTAAGTATTGAGTGTATATTTGTGTTCCCTAGGACTTTGAAAGTCCTTTTTATGGATACCTTTTTGTTTGTTGTATGATTAATTAATATGAGGGAAATGCTAACAAGAGTCCTTAGGGTATTTGTTAAGAAACTAAATGTAGAAATTTAATCTTGGAAGTAGTGCATTCAATACCTTGAAATTTTAAGAATTGATCTTTTCCTTGTAAAAATGTTCTTTTATTTCTTTTTGTTTGTTTCCTTAACAAGTGCCCACTTGTTAGCATGACCCTTAATATAAATTCATACTTATGGGGTGACTATTGTTTATTTCATCTTACATGTTATTTGATGTTTGCGAATTACTCAATTATTTGTCGTCACTATCATTTATTTGCATTTTCATTTCCATGTGAGCAAGCCATATGTTTCTCACTTAACTTGTAACACTGGTCGAATCTGTGCCAGGCTCCATCTCTAATTGTAGAAGCAAGTGCAGAAGCCCTTGCAGTGACAGATGCACTCTTGAGGTGATATCTCAACAATCTATCGGAATTTTTTCATAGCTGTGGTCTTTTCTGTTTATTTTTTCATTGCATGGATTCGAGGATTTCAGAGATTTATTAGACGATGTTCCATTCAACATAATGATCGAATTTGAACTATTCATGCTGTAGTTTGTGGACCTAAGATGTTGTCGCATTAAATTATATATATATATATTAAAAGGATAATGTTTGATTAATAATTGAGATGAATAAAGATTTGCAATTTAGAAACCTGCACAGACATACATATTTGAGAAGGAACTTTCTCAACTCTCTCATATTGTGTCAGTCTAATCAGCTTGCTCGCATAAAACATATTATTATAGATTTGGTCAGTTTAAATTAAACTGTTGAATATGCTAGCAGCTGTGTGGCATTTCCAAGTGAAGATTGGGAGATTGCAGACTCAACACTACAGTTTTGGTAATGCAGTTTTAGTAAGACTTCACAATTTGTTTTAGCTTACAGATCTATACTCTTGTGAATATTGTTCATTTGTATGCATGCGATATCCTTGTGTTGCTTTATCTTTTTCAACCAGCTCTCCTTTTTGTTTCTCTCTCTGTTTGCTAGAGTTACAAACTTACCGGAAATCAGTTATTCTCTTAAGTATGTGGAACATGTGATTATTATTCATGTTGCGAATTGATTATTGAGTTATGATATAAAAATATAAGTTCTCTGGTTATGTTCCTGTCAGAACATCTTATATCTTACATATGGTAGAATTGATTAGGTGCAATCTTATGGACTATTTTAGGATTATAGATCTGTATAATTAGGATTGACTCAGTGTAATAGACTGTCCAGACTCACAATCTATCCCTAATCCGATTGTTTTTGAAATTCTTGAGTTGATAATATGCAGACTTCTTTTTTTCTCTTCCAACAAAATCCTAAATCCACTGCCTCCTCTGCCTAGGGGAAATCCTTCCGCACTGGGCATTAATCTGGCAATCCCTTCCTACCACAACACTTTCTGGCGAATTTTCACCGACAATCAACTTTTGGGTGACATTCATATATAATGTCTGATGGCTATTCCTGGGGTTCCACGGTTTTGGTGTTCTTCGGATGATTCATTGCATATTCAGACTTGCCCATTCCTTTTTGCCGTACTCCAACTGTTACTCTTATTTGTTTCTGGTAATATCAATTCAATTAATTATAATTGGAGAGACCATTTCCAATATTTTTTATTTCTCTCAGAATGTTCCCTCTGATTCAGCCGGCCTATAACTCTGCTATTTTAACCGACATAAGTTTCTTGTCCTTTTTTATCGCATGGAAATTGATCTGGTTGCCACTCAAAAGTTTTGTTCTATGTGAAATTTTGGTTTCCGAGGCAATGTCAGTCAAATCTCCTAAACAGAAAGCTTGGGAATGTTCCATATGTTGGTCTTCCTACATCAAAAAGAGTATTGTAGTGCATTAATTGATGCACTAATCCGTGTTTTCTAGCAGTCCCCTGACCCAGGGATAGTCAACCATTTTCAATACTTCAAGACATGCTTGAGGAGGTTGTGATAAGAGGCTCAGAATTGCTAGACCAATGACATGTGGACCGCCAAATATACTTCTAAGGATCGGTGACCCTCCAAAAAGGGCCCGACGCCCTCCAGTAGGGCCTAAGTGCCCTAGGGTGCACCCTCCCATGGGCGCCGCCTCTAATGCTTCTAGAAACATCTATAAACCCTTAAAACCGACTTAAGGCCCAAGTTACTTGGGGCCTAAGTCATGGAAACAGAAGCCCATCTAAGGCTATAAATACCACCCTTGGGATCATTCTCAAGGCATCTCATAAACAGTCTAAACCCTAGATTCTCTTATTGTACTTTTGCAAGTACAGCATGTGACTCTAATTCACTGCATGTAGCATGACAATGGTAGAAAATTGATGTTTGAGAGAGTAACGGATAAAATAATACTGGGAATATTATTTAAACACCCTCTGTGGATAACCTCCAGAAGAGACAGTTACAGAACAGAGGCAATTTACAAACTTCTGTAATTAAAATAATTAACTGCTAATAACAAACCTTACCTCTAGGAATTAGAGAGCATAGTCTCCCCACCTAATCCAACATAAAACAACTGAATGCCTATCAACTTCCTACCCTTATTCTATTTCTAACAAGCAATCAGCCTAAAGTGGGCCCTGTTAGTTGGGGGCATCTGACAGACGAGCCTTCACAACCTATAGGAAACACATATGGAGGCCTTGTTTGGACTGTCTAGACACACAATTTATCCATAATCAGTTGTTTTTTGAATTCTTCAGTATTCACACGCTAAATCATATGGTTGTCTCAACCACGTTGGTGCTTATCTGTGCATGAAGCCAACTCGGTTGAGTGAATATTATTGTAATTACAGTAATGTATGTATGTGTGAGGAGATGTTACAGTTTTGATGTCTGGCTGAGTACTAGTAGTATGCAGAGAGATTTGTAGGCCTTGCCGAACTCTTGCGCTTCTCTGTTTTTCAACTTTTAATTGTTCTCTATTTTCTATTTTAGACAAAGCCTTTGTACACGCTCATCATAAGCACAATATATTGTCACAGGTCCACTCTTGCAAGCTATATACTTGCTATTGATGTAGATGGTGCAAAAAGAAAACACACAGAAGCCATTTTTACACCCGTGTTCTCAGCATTACTTGATTCACTGTTATTACGTTCTCAGGTTAATTGTTAATCTATTTGCATTTTGCAGTATAGGCATCAATGTCTGTAAATGTTCTTTCCTTTTTTGTGGTGATTTATTATTTTTTGTACCCATCCACATCAGTTATATTGTCTAAAAGGATCTAAAGTATGACATTCTACATGAGTTGTTATTCCCATTGAACATGAGTTGGTGCTGATGAGAAAATCTGCTTTCAAAGCAATCTTTAAAATGGTTTATTCTTTAATTAAATAGTGAATGAAAATTTTCCAAACTACTTTTAGTTTGTTCTATTTAGTAACCGAGATTTGATGAATATTAGATATTATTTTGGACTTGTTGCACGTGAATTTTCAGAATTACGGTTGTTGAATGTTAGTTGCACGAATGAAGACTGTATTGGCCTGGACATATCATATAATGTACTATTAAAAAGTTGGTCAGCTGAAGTTAAATGGGTTTCTGATCTATTATTTGTCCCATTGAAAATGTCTACCAACTACTTTTAAAACAAATGTTTAGCATGGAATTCATTTTTGTTTGTAACTTACTCAGCATTTTTTTCCTTCATGTGCACAGCTCTGGTGGTTAATTTTCTTTTTTATTGTGTCGATTCTTGTTGAAATTTTTCATAGTAACTTTTTAACCTCCTGATGGTTAACAGGTGGATGATTCTACATACAATGATGAAGGAAGAGTGATCGATTTGCCTGATGGCCTCGTACATTTCAGAATGAACCTAGTAGAACTTTTGGTGGATATATGTCACCTGTTAGGATCTATGATATTTACGCAAAAGGTGCTTTTGTAAAGTTTCGTATTTTTTCTTTTCTTTTCTGACTTAATTTCCCGGGTTTTGGTTTATGTTTTACCCCTTTTATTATGGTATTATAGCTACTTTGGTATCTGTTATAACCGTGGTAATCACTAATTGTTAGTCTGTTTGATCCTGTTGTGTTATTATAAATGGATATACTATTGATAATTGCTAGGTAAAATGGTGATTTGATCTAAATCGTTCACATAGTTTAATTTGAAATTTTTTAGTCTTGCTTACAACGAAAATCTGACCCAATAGTATGCTTTCACATATATCAATCATTCTTATCGAATGTCAAACAGTAATGAGCATAAATCTCTGTGTAGTGTCAATTTTGTCAGTGAAATCTCAATTCACAATTTCAGTATTATGGGTGTATTTGCAGATCTTTATAGGCGGGTCCGCATCTTCGAATCTATCACTCCCTTGGAAAGAAATGGAAAGCAAGTTATTTGCTCTTAATTCTGTGAGTACCATTTGCATCTTTCATGGGATACTTTATTAGCCTGTTAATTGCAGCATTTAGGCTAACACTTGCCATGATACAAAGGGACGGGTGATAATATTTATTTGTTGAAACAAACATTGGCATGCATGCTACATTAAAGTCTAAACCTGAAAGTTGGAGATCTAACATTAATCAGGTAGAAAGTATTTCGTGCAAATCAAAAGCAAAATGGAATTGGAATAGAGAATACTTGAGGAATCCATCAAAATCAACAGTTCATCCATATCAAATGATTAACTGTTAAATGTTCAATTAGGGCTTGGCAATGCTATGCTTAATTTCATTACATTTAAAGGCCTTTTGGGTGTTTCTTTAGCCGTATCCTTGCTTCAAGTTGTTGTCTTTTTTATAATTAATGAACTTGTAAATGAGTGGCCACAAAATATTCTGTAGATTTTAAATTATATTTAAAGAGCACCTTCATGGTAAATTATAAATTCTGAATTTATGTCGTGTGAATGGATCTATAAGAACAATGGTGACATGCAAAATTGTACAGGTTATAACAGGACTAAGCTCATTAGGCATCATATAAGAGAGGGTAACTGAGCAAATATTAGGACAAGGGCACACAGTATATAAAATCAATTTAGTTTTATTTCAAGGAGGTTGATAATGAAAAACATAATTTGATGGACAGATATAGGAAGAATTAAAAAACATGCATATGGCTTACAACAATTTGGAAAAGGCGTATAGTAGGGTTCCTAGAGAGATACTGGAAAATACTTTGCAGAAGAAAGAAGGTTATGTTGCCCGTATTTGTTAACTGAATACTTATTTGACGGGGCATTCAAATAGTTAGAGGTAAGGGAAGACCAAGAAAAAGGCTGTAGGCCAAACATTAAGAAAAATATATATTTTTGTTCTTAGACATGAATTTTGATAGGATATTATGGTGTCATATGGTCCATGTAGCCAACCCCAACTGGTTTGTTACTGTGTTGAATGATTCTTTTGCACATCTATAGTGTGCCCATACTTCTAAGAGTGGATTTGTTTCACTTTATATTGATGGATGCAACCTTTAAATATTTCATTTTAAAGTATGGTTGTGTTGATTTTCTGTAATAAAAAATGTTCACTGGGGATCACTATTTCCATTTGTACATTTTTAGTGAGGAAATTTATTTCAATGCATGTTTGATTTGTATTTTTGTTCCTAACTTCGCATGATGTTTTTTCATTGCTGCTAGTCAAGAGTTATGCATATACCTCAGCAGTAGTGGACTGTCCACTCTGTCACTATTGCTTACTGAAAAGCTAATGCATTGCTGTAACTTTTAATTTAAATTGTTGACTACTTTTTCTATACCCACTTTATTTCTGGTAACACTTGCTTTCCTCCAGGCTGCCGATGTAATCATACAGGATGGCCAACGTTTCGATTTCTCTGCAGTCATGCAGTTGGTGACAATGTTATCGAGTAAGCCTTCTGATGGCTTAAAGGGTTTCATTTGCATTGTGAGTGATATATGTTCTTTCTCTCATATCCCCCATTGGCAGCATTTGCTTCTAAACAGTTTGTTCTACTTTCTTGACATTTAAAAGTGTATTTTTGTTTTAGGTATACAGATCTCTAGCGGATACTATCGGTTCTTATTCCAAGTGGATATCTGCCTTTAAGGAAAATTTTAGACCCTTGCTGTGAGTACTTGAAGAATCCATTTTCCTGTGGTATTCACGACTGGTGAATCCACTGGTCTCTTATCTCATTTTTATTATTTTTAACTACCTTACGATCATTTATGTCTGATAGACATTCCATGTTGTATTTAATATTTGTTCAATTAAACCTAAAGATAAATGTGTTGAGCTTAATTTGCTTATTGCTGATGGACCAGTTTCTGAAAGCCACGTCTCATGTTGGGCCATAACATTTTTTCTTTCAGATTATTCCTTGCTATTGGGATTTCTGAACCTCTTTCTTCAAATGCTTGTGCGTCTGCTCTGCGCAAAGTCTGTGAAGATGCTCCTGTAGTAATTTATGAACCTTCACATTTGGAAATCTTAATGTGGATAGGAGAGGTAGTTACTCTCTGCGCTTACAACAGAGTACATTTCTGAATGATAATAGTATGTATGTAGTTGTGCAATACATTGTGTGTTTGATTTTCTGTTGATATTATTTCTTTCTCTACATGTTTGATACTTGTGAAGATAAGAATTCTTATAATTTAGTGTCCAGTTCCAAAAATGCTCAGCATGTTAAGTTAAATGCAAACTTATGATTTGCTTTTACTGAATATTCATTCTCTATTTTCCAAATCAGTATATTATATCTTTCTCAATTAGTCATGCACTCATGCCTTTTTCTTGTAGGGGTTAGAGAAGTGGCATTTATCTTTGGAAGACGAGGAAGAAGTTATGCACGCAATAAGTCTGGTCCTTGGTTCTGTTCCCAATCTAGAATTGAAGAGCAACTTATTGGCTAAATTGCTCTCGTCTAGCTATGATGCTATTGGGAAACTTGTGAGCCTTCTTTTTCCCATTCTGTACACTGCCTATGTTTTTCAATATTTGATGGTTTCTGGTTGTTTCAGTTGCATTTTATCAGCGGTCTGCATGATTAACCTGTAGTTGGTTTTAAATGTTTTCTTGGAGAATGAAATCAAAACTCACTGTATGTTAATTTTATGTGAAGATAAGAATTCTTATAATTTAGTGTGTAAAAGTTACTAGCTAACTGACTATTATAAATTATGTTCTCTAAATAATATTTTCCTCGCTAGATATGTAGAATGCTGGAGGTGCTAATCGATAAGGATAGATTCTTGACTTGCTTTCTTGTTTCATTTGTTATTATATGATGATTGTGAGTTCATCTGTTTCCTGTTTCCGAAACTAGATTGTCTTTCTTTTCTCAATTTCTAGTACTAGTATGTAAGCTATTTCTAGAGAGTAGCACCCATTTCTTCACACGCGTTCCAAGTATGTATTTATCCTTACTATGCATTTTCTGCTTTTGTAAGAATTGCTTTAGTCTCTATATAAAAAAAGAATAATATTTTTTAAAAGTGCTTCTATAAAAAACACTTATAAAGAACAAAATTTTGTTTTTGTTTATACTTTGGCTTCCTAGGAGAAGCATCGTTTTATTGCTTCCTTGTAATAGAAGATTTTCTGTTTCTGAGGTCATATAAAATCAATTTTCTTTTGCCATGCATTTTAAAAAGTAGATTTATTGATGTCAAAGCAAGTCCAAGCAGGAAAATTGTGATGTTTGTTGCGGCTGAACATTTGGATTATCCAGAATGTTCGTTGCACGACTTAATAAATTGTAGCTATTCCTGGCTCCTGTGGGGGGCAACAAATTGGTCTTGCACTGTAACATATATATACATATATATATATATATATATATATATATATATATTTTTGCCATATTATATATTTCCGAGTGCAATTGTTTTAGAACATTTTAAATTTAACGTTGAATTGGGTGATCTTATCCTATGCTTTTTCAGGTTGATCCAGAAAACAACGGCTCTCTTAAACAGAATCCTGCTTCTTATACCCAAATTTTGAATGCTGCCTCTAGAGGATTGCACAGGTATCCTGGTGAATATTTATATACTTTGTGCAGGCTGTTATGTTAACTCAAACCAATTAAGTTTACTTTAGTATAGGACATTTTGATCTTGGGTTTTTCCCTTGTTCATTGCATTTTTTATATAACACTGATTTGGACTTCCAAGATAGTTTCTGATGTGGAATTTGTATTTTGAATTTTCAAAATATCGAATTCATGAAATTACGAGTTATCTGTCAAGTTTTTCTATCAATTTGTAACTTTTATCTTCATTTCAGCTGTTTCTGGACTTCACTTTTTCTATATCTCAGTCCATTGAATATTTGTTCTATGAGGAATGCTAGGGTCACACCCTCTAACTCACTCCAATCAATAAATGCCACATCACCCATTTTTTAAATCTTAAGCTACAAACCAGATAAGCAAGTTACAAGGAGATTTTATATATTTTTATTTTATTTTATATTATTAATTGGATTGGACTTCTCATCCTCCGGTTCATCTTCTCAAATTCTCCCAAACTGTATCGATGTTTGTGTATTTTTCGACTGTATCGCTAGATCTCTTGGTTAATGCATGTCAAAAGACACCATGCCTTTGCTTTCTTCTCAGAAATTGTGACTCTGCTACTCCCCCACTGTCAAACATCTATTTTGTTTCCCAAGACAACAAATTGGAAGTTTGCAATATGAATCAGCCATGCGAACAACCTGTCTTCAAATTGAACTTCCTCGGTGAGAAAATTAGCACGAATTATATCCTTCTACTAATTACTACTTCGATTCAGATTACTGATTCGTCAGGATGTTTCACCAACCCCATTATCTTAGAGGTTAATTATTTATGACTTTTAACAACATGCATCAGCGAGAAGCCAAAATCAAAATCAAAATTAATATGTTGGCAACAGAGCACTTGCTAGAGACAGCGGCCAAGAGAGGTTGCAATTGGGACGGTCATTGGCAACGCCAAGGGTGATAATTAATAATACAAAATAAAATAAAAAAGATATAAAATATCGTTGTAACTTGCTTATCCGGTTTGCAGGTCAAGATTTAAAAAATGGGTGATGTGCCATTCCTCTTTGTTTTATATTGTCAACTGGCTCTTGAAAGAATAGAATGTGTTATGACAATTTTGATTCAATCAATAGAGGAAACACTTCCATAAATGTATGTTCCTGAACTTCCAGCAAAAGCAACAATATTACGTACAACGACACCTTTTTTATAGACTCTATATCAATAAGAGGCTAACACAACTCTTGTTCATACTCTATTTTGCTCATAGAATGGACTGTTTCTTGTAGGATTGAATTCCTTAAGTTTTTTCTATCAATTGTTATCATTCTTATTTCTTCTTTATGTATTCCATATTTGACAGTATAAATTTGTCATGATCACTTTTTCTGACCCTTCTGTCATTGACAATCCTTTAAATTCAGAATAGGAACTGTATTCAGTCATCTTTCAATATATGTGGCAAATGAACCTGCTGCAGATGACTTGATACTTTTACTGCTACGGGTTTTCTGGCCCGTCTTGGAGAAACTTTTTACCTCCGAGTATATGGAGAGTGGCAATTTATCGATAGCGGCTTGCCGAGCTCTTTCCTCAGCTATTCAATCTTCAGGTTTACTCATTTTCTTCTTGGACACAGTTGTTGACATTTCATGAGTTATTCTCGTGAGAAATGTTACTTTATTTTTTAATATGCAGGTCAGCATTTTATGACCCTACTGCCCAAAGTGCTGGATTGGCTATCGACAAATTTTGTTTTGTTCCAAAGTCATGAGTGCTATATACGAACTGGTAGGCTTTTCTTCTGGTATCTCGTGTTCATGTGCGATAAGGAAGTACCACTTAAGTTGAAAGGAAAGTTCTATCGGACAGCAGTCAGACCAGCGTTGTTGTATGGTACGGAGTGTTGGGCGGTTAAGAGTCAACACGAGAATCAAGTAGTGTAGCAGAGATGAGGATGTTGCGCTGGATGAGTGGTAAGACTAGACATGATAGGATTAGGAATGACACCATTAGAGAGAGAGAGTGGGGGTAGCACCTATAGTAGAAAAGTTGGTAGAAAATAGGCTTAGATGGTTTGGGCATGTAGAGAGAAGACTCGTAGATGCCGTGGTAAGAAGAGTAGATCAAATGGAGGAGAGTCAAGTTAAAAGAAGTAGAGGAAGACCTAGGAAAACTGTTAGAGAAACCATTAAAAAGGATTTAGAGGTCAATGAGTTGGATCCAAATTTGGTATCCATATAGCCGACCCCACTTAGTGGGATAAGGCTTGGTTGTTGTTGTTTGCTAAATTTAATAAATACTGCTTCATCATTTGGCAATTCCTTCTTTTGCAAACTAATTAAAAGCAACATGATATTTGATTTTGATGTGTATCAGAGGAGAAAATAAACAGCAACTCAGCAAGAGTAGTAGTTGGAGTATGGTTATTTCTTGTGTTTGTTCTAACCTCAAGCTACACCGCAAGTCTTTCATCATTGCTTACTGTCCAAAAATTGAGGTCTGATAGAGACATTGAATGGCTGAAACAAAACAATCTATCAGTTGGTTGTGCAAACGCCAGTACCTTTGTAAAGGACTACTTGGTCCAAGTGCACAATTTCCCTTTGCACCAAGTTGTATATATTCAGGATGAACATGAACTTGTGGATAAATTCAAGAACAAAAAAATTTCTGCTTTCATTGTTGAGAGTCCATATGAGAAGGCTCTCTTGAATAAGCACTGCAAAGGTTACACTGCAACTACAGCAGCCTCTAAATTTGGAGGAATGGGATTTGTGAGTGCCTACAACTTCTTCTTTGGCATGTTCACTTTCACAAAATGTTTTGCTTTTATTTTATTTTTTCATTTTTAATTACAAAAATTTCACGTTTTCAATCTGCAACTTTTCTTTTTATGTTTTAAGCATTTTCTGTAAATATCTTTAAATAATACAACCAAATTAGACAAATTTTGCAACAACAATCTAAATGGTGAGTGTAATTCAAATTGATGATTAATTACATTTACTAGATGATTAATAGATATATTGGGCCGAAACTCATTAACCACATTGTTTTAGTTTTGCATTCTCATTTTTTTCCATACTCTATGATATGTGCAGGTATTTCAAAAAGGAGCTCCAATGGCAAAAGACTTTTCTGTAGCAATTTTAACACTAGCAGAAAATGGGAAACTAAAAGCTTTGGAAGATAATTGGTTAACACCTAATAAGGAATGCTCAAGCAACTCAGCATCTCCAGAAACTGAGAGCCTTACCCTTGACAAATTTTGGGGACTCTATTTCATATGTGCTGCCACTTCCACAATCTGCTTATTACTTGCTTTATTACAGAAGTACTTCTATAACCATAACAACTGTGAAGAGGAAGCTCATCAACTTCCTCAAGGAAATGTAATCTCCGAATCTGATGATAATGACAATGTTTTGACGAGAGCATTTAGAAATGGTACAGGCTTATACATTGGAAATCTCACGCTTATAAATAACGTTGCAACTTTTGGTGGATCTGCTATTCAAGGGGTACGTCGTCGAAATTCACCAAGGTTGGAGAGTATAAGCGTTTCTGATGAACCGGGCAATCTACAACGATCCCAATCATCTGACATAGAAATGATATAATGTCACAAACTTGCATACATTGATTATAATCCATCATATGTAATAGATTCACATGTGAGGTGTTCTGTATAAATCCTAGCTAGCCCTATTAGTCATTGTAGTAGTAGCACTAATTTTTCCATAAAACCTGGTATTACACAACTTTTAAGCATTAACAGTAAAGCCTTGTTCAGCAGCAATATTAAGCTTTAACTATATATATATATATATATATATATTAACATGTATAATGTATTCAATATGAAATAGCAACTAGCTAGCAAGTGCCACATTCCTTTATTTCTCCATGTCTAATATTATTAGGTCTTAAACTGTGATTTGGACCGCGACATAATGATTTTTGATAAACACGTAATGTCATCAGTTCTCCACCCCCAGTAAATATGATCTAGCATGAAGAGAAGATAAAAAAAGGTTCTTATAACAGCAGCCTTAGTTGCAAAGGATGCACTTGTAAAATTCAATGATTACTATGGTAAATTGACATTTTAACAACTTCCATGGACAATATCTATCTCAATTTGTCTTTATCAGCCATCCGATCTATTTTGAGGTTTACATTTTTATTTTTATCTAATGGAAGTCTCACATTTTACTACTAAGACCCTTAAACAAATGCAGAGTCTGTGGATAGCAAAAGTCTCACTTGATAGAAGTAAAAGATGCTAAACATAAGGCTAATATTTACATCAGAAATTCAGTATGCATCCATAGAACGTATTATATACTTACAAACTTATATGTGAATGAGATGGCTTTATGCAATTGGCCAACATGAATTTTCAAACTTAAATTTCCTATACACATTCCAAGCACGTTAATTATGAAGATTGTATTTTGTGGACACATGTAAAATTCCTTCAAGTTTGGGGTCCACTTCTCTGCTTATCTTCATATATCATAGCTGGCCAATATAATACTCAGAGCTAGTCCCAACAAGAATCTTTGGTTCCAAGAAGCAACCATTTTTAGTGAATTTTCAAACATAAGATGTGCTAATGCAGGAAATAATCCCAACCATGACCACTAGCTGCTAGTTGAGACAACTTGTGGATATGGATGTTTTGTCTGTGTCTGATTGGCTTATCTTCCAAGTTGGACACTTCAAAATCAATAATCTCTGCGCGTATTTAAACATTCTTACATCCAAATTTCTAGCCTAAACTTCAAATCCTTAAGACTATTGGACACAAGAAAAGATTACATCACAAAATTAGAAAATAGAATCTTCTTTTATTCCTGCTACATGCTTCATAGTATGAATTCTGGAAATGAATAAGCATAATAATTCTATCCAATTTTTTAAATAAGCAAAATATTAATCACTTTTTCTTTTTTTTAATCTCTTAAAACTGTATAATTTATTTATTTAACACTTTTTGTTTTAAGTTTTAACCGTAGAAGAAAATACTACTCCTTAAAAGCCCTTTCCCTCAATTCCCTCCCTTAAGAGGTTCTATGACTAGTCCTCCTCATACCAAAATTTGTCTTGAAGTATGGAGTCAACATCATAATTTGACAAAGTCACACGTTCAATTTCCATGAACCTACCAGAATCCTTGGCATCTAAGTATATTAATTTCTCTTTGCATTACCTTCCTTTCCTCACAACTTACTTAATTTGACAACATGATAATTTCCAGAATAATTATCTGAGCCTTCCAAGTTGACATTTTAATTAAGATACTTAAATTGATGGTTAATACTAACAATATGACCATTCTCACAAACTCACTAACATTCCATTTCTTTCCATCCTTAGCATTATTCAACTGTGGAATTATGATTATGACCATTGACCTTTCCCTTTACCATGCATATAAATGTGTGTATTCATATCAGTTTCACATACTTTCATTTTATTTATGTATGCATAATATCAGTCTCATAGAACTTTAATACTTAAGATTACTATAATAGAGTGGAACCACCAATATGAATTTTTATGCTCAAACTTCGAGCTCAGTTCCAAATCTTTTGCTTTGGCTTACTGTAATAGTCTCACTTCTCCTACTCCAATGTCTGGCCAATAGGTCCCAAACTACAAGTGTTGGTGTGGTCATTGATGTTAATTCTGAAACTGGGAAACAACAGAGAACAGCCATGCAAATTGCAGCTCAAAGTTTCAATAATTATTCCAACAATCATAATATAATCCTACTCTTCCGTGACTCTGGTAGAAACCCTTTACATGCAGCTTCAACTGGTAAGTACTTTTTAATAAAAATGTAAAAGATAGTTAGAAAAGTTGGTTAGAATTTGTTAGTAGTAGTTAGTTTGTTGATTCTCTTGTAGCTTTATATCTAGAATATTTCTGTGTGAAGCTGTCAAGCTTGTTTCTCTTATGAGATGAATCCTTATCTCTTTGATCATGTGATTTCCAACACTTTCTGATCAAAAAATATCTTTATTTTGTTTTCATTTAAGCACTTACACTGAGTAATATCTTTCTTCTTATTGGTTTTTCAGCTGAAGAATTAATTACTAAAGAGAAAGTTAAAGTCATTATTGGCATGGAAACATGGCAAGAAGCATCTATTATGGCTGATGTTGGAGCCATGTTTCAAGTACCAACAATTTCATTTTCCTCTCCATTACTCCCTTCATCATTAACGCAACTTCGTTGGCCATTCTTGATTCAAATGGCTCAAAATCAAACTGCACAAATGAAATTCATATCTGATATAATCCATTCTTTCAACTCTCAAAAGGTTATAGCTATATATGAAGACAACCCTTATAATAGTGATTCTGGAATGTTAAGCCTCTTATCCGAGGCTCTCCAAAAGGTTAACTCCCAGATTGAGTATCAATTAGTTCTTCCACCATTCACTTCTTTATCTGATCCAAAAGGGTTTGTTCTTGATGAATTGT
>Ga0315913_1005455_pt1 | contig 15436 bp, 8 predicted proteins | sample MpolsnodulesMG_FD_207736 | JGI IMG/M metagenome (GOLD analysis project Ga0315913, IMG submission 207736) | Medicago polymorpha root nodule microbial communities from Los Angeles, California, United States - small nodules | ecosystem: Host-associated > Plants > Roots > Nodule | place: USA... | reverse complement strand
TTTGCAATTTTCTTTTGAGGCGGTCTTATCGTCTAGATTTGCACTGTTCTTTCCTTAATAACTTTTTTTAATAAAAAGGAAAAAGTTTATGGGCGGCACATCTTGTCTTTAGTTTGAATCAGTGTTATTAATAACAGATTGCGGAAAGTAACGGATCGCCAAAACTCCACTATGAGAAATAGTGGATAGCAACATAGCGTAGCGGAAACCGCATAGTGCAAATATAAATAATTGTATATAAACAAAAAGTGTGTTTGGTAAAAATAAGCTATAAGCTAGCTGATAGTTTTTTTTTTTTTTTTTTTTAGAAGAAAGCTAGCTGATAGCTGAAAAGCTAGTTTATTAAATATTTTTTACTAATGTATTTATTTTTTAATATTTTAATTTATGGTTAAATATGTTTTTGGTCCTTATAAATATTCGAACTTTTGGTTTTAGTCCCCAGAAAAAATTTCTTCGACTTTTAGTCATCCAAGAATTTTCCACCCGCAGCTTTTATGAATCTATAAAATATAAGCAAGGTGGCAAAAAAAAGTGAGCAAGAATATACAAAATATTACAACGTACATTAGGCTAGTTATATTAATATGTTGGTTTAGTTATGGTTCTTCCTATTTCTACTTCTAGGATTTTGCGATTTATCATCGATAGTCATGATATTATGTTGCGTGTGTTACAGATGATGTTTCTATTCGTGCAAATGAGAAGGGCGAAACCGAAAATTCTCGGAGAAGAGACTATCGGGCTCTCAATGAAGATGGTATGAGGCCAGGAATAGAGATGTGGCCGGGGAATCTACATCACTATCCTAATGCTGGTATTCTTCCTCAGCACTTTGATGTTTGGCGTGGTGCTCCAGTAAATAGCCATCAAGGTGATATTTGGTTCAGAGGTCCTCCTAATGGTTCTCCCTTTGGAGTTCCTGTTGCTCAGGGTGGCTTCCCAATTGAACCATTTCCATTTTATCGTCCACATATTCCACTAACTGGTCTTGCCAATCAACTTCAAGTTCCCCCTCCTGGAAGTGGTCAGACAGGGCAGCATAAGAATGGAGAAGTCTATATGCCCCATATGCCTGATGCTTACATTCCTCCGGGTATGCCATTGAGACCTGGTTTCTATCCTGGCCCTATGGCCTATGAAGGATACTATGGTCCTCCAATGGGCTATTGTACTTCTAATGAACGAGGTGTTCCTTTCATGGGAATGGCAACTGGACCCTCTGTTCAGAATAGGAACCCAAGTCATAATCCACATGAGCCTGGCAATTCACATGGTAGATCTGGTGGACATGGTCCTGCTGGAAAACCATTGGCATCAGAGCCTGTAGAATCCAGTCATACTCCTGATACCGCCAGACCATATAGAGTTCTTCTTAAGCAACATAACAAGTTGGCTGGAAAAAATGAACCAACAAACTTGGAGGACTCGTTAACAACGAATCCGTCATATGCCAATGTGAGGGACCAACCGAAAATTCTTGTCCCAGAGAATGATTGCAGAAGGAACATGGATATGGATTTAAGGAGGACAAGTGCTCGTGGCAAAGAAGCTTCTTCTCAAACTTTGGGAATTCAAGGATCTATTTCTGTCAATAATGCCAAATCTCTTGAAAGCATGGGAAACTTAAATAAATTTGATAATTTTTCGGAAAGGAAATTGGATGGTGTAGCTTCTAATACACTAGGAATTGCCTCAAGACCGTCTGCCCATTCCATTCTGATTCAGAAGATAGAGGCTTTAAATGCAAAAGCCAGGGAAAACTCTTCTACTAAAAGTAAAGAGGAGAGGAGAAATAAGTTTCACACTGGTGGCCATGCGGGAAATGAAGCTTGTGCCGGTGTTGTGTCTCCTGAGACAACCCTTGTCACTGAAGTTAAAAATCCAGCTGGTCATGGAGTGGGTGCTTTTGGAGGCGAAAAGAATTTTGAATCATCATCTATCAGTAGAACAGCTACATCCAGGTTGGCCATAACTTATTGATATCAACTGCTCTAATTGTGGTTCATTTATCGTGGTGAAAGTATTGAAATGTTCTTGCACAGGCAAATTTCTCATGGCATGCAAACCAGAAGCAATCATCAGAAGCGAAGGCTCGATACTCAAGATGCTGATGGTGGGCGGAAGAGATCTGGCGTCATAGATTCTTCAACTTTATCAGGTACACAGTTGGAAACATCTAACTTTCTTGTTGGCGAGCATCAGATATCTGTTGATGCCTATGAAAGGTCTGGGTTCTATAGCCACATGAGGCGTGAAAGAGAATCTATACAAACCTTATCTGATTCAGCTGATAGCCATGAACAGGTAATGCATACACCATCTTTGTACATACTACTCGTTATGCTTGCATTTAACTCTGCCACAATTTTAAAATCTTCAGCGTGCCAAAACAAAAGTGTTGTCCAAGCAACAGACTAAGCAACTGCAGGTGGATGAGGAGGAGCGGACTAAAAAGCAAAAAGCTAAATCATTAGTGAGGTCAGAGGAGGGAAATGTGTTGTCCAAGCAACAGACTAAGCAACTGCAGGTGGATGAGGAGGAGCGGACTAAAGAGCAAAAAGCTAAATCTCTAGTGAGGTCAGAGGAGGGACGCAGGCGTGCGGAAGCAGTGGAAGGGTCAATGCAGAAAGTTTATGCTGCTAATTCTCCCCTACAGAATAAGCAAGAAGAATTTCAACATTCTGAATCAGCAACAGCATTGGGAAAATCAGGGGCAGCTAATTCTTCAGAAATGCCTGATGCCACTGATGCTTTACAGGCTCAAAACAATGTTGTCTCAAAGCAGAGAAGAATAGGTTATAAACAAAAGCATAATCGTTCTCTAAGTAAGACTTCAAATGTTTCCACCGCCTCAGCTTCCCCGAAAGCTGAGAATGACACTATGGCTTATGTTAATGTATCTTCCAGCATTGTTACGAATGAAATAAGTCCGTCCTTTGTCTCAGGCTTACCCATGAATTCAACTTCTATGGTCGAGTCATCTGTAAACCAGAAAAGGAAGAATAACAGGAATAGGAAAAACAAACAGAAAGTTGAAGAGATTTCATCCTTGGCTGCATTACCAACTGCAAGCTCTGTTGAAAATAAACCCAGGGAAGACAGAGAGTTAGATCAGGGCTCACTTCAGCCATCATCCTTGTCTAAAGATTCAAACCAGTATTCAGAGCAAAAATATTCAGAAAATGAAGAATCCTGTAGTAGAAAGAATAACCTGTTGAAATCACAGCATTCTCGTAGGGTGCCAAGAAATATGCAGGTTAATAGACAAGCAGAGAAATTCCATGGGAGTGGAGCTTTGGTGTGGGCACCTGTTAAACCACCGAACAAGATAGAGATCTTGGATGAATCAAGTGAGAAAAGTAAAATTGAGGCAATTGTTCCTACAAAGAGTGATCAGCAGGTGCTTAATTTAAAAAATAAGAGGGCTGAAATGGAGCGATATGTTCCAAAACCTGTTGCAAAAGAAATGGCTCAGCAAGGAAGTTCACAACAAATGGTGTCCTCAAAAAGTCAGGTTCCTGCGGATAAATGTGTTGAAAGAGATGATTCTGGTTCTCAAGGCCCCCACATAACTCGGCATACTATTTCAGGTGTTGGAATGGTGGGTTCTGTCATGGAATCTAAAAATGGAGATAGCGGGCAGTCTAGGGGTTGGAAGGGAAAAGCACATGGATCATGGCGGCTAAGGAATTCAGCAGAATCAAATGATGTGCATGATATGCTAGATGGAGCAGACCATGGTTCAAACTCCTATCAGAATATTAAGATACCGATGGAGCGTCAGAAAGTGCAGATTTCTGAAACAACAGGACAATCGAAGCATGCCAATGACGCTAGTAAACCCGGCGGCTTAAACAATCCAGAAAATCATGCCTCAACTGTTCCGGTTTCTGTTCCTATTACAAAAGATCATAAAGAAACGGTTAGGGAAAGGCGGGTTCCTTTTAGTCGACAGAAGGGCACAGAGGTGAACCATGTTGATCAGAAGAAAAATGCTGCGGATACAAGGAAATCTGAAACACTGACATCTTCCTCTGTGCACAATCAACCAGATACCAATGCTGTTTTGAAGGAAAATCGAAGTATTGGAGAACATGTGTCATCGCACATGCAACCCATATTTCAGGCATCAAATATTCATAGAGCAAATAGATCAAAGAAAAAGGAGGTTACGCCTCATGTCAGTTTATCATTTCCAGATGACCTGGACAAGGAGTCTAGCTCTCCTGTGGCACAACCTCGCAGCCAATCAGTCTCTGAGAAGAGCAAGGGTAGAGAAGCTCCAAATTTTGGGAATCCGGAGGCTTTAAGAGAGAGTAGAAATGCTCCACCAAAAGGCCATCCCCACTCCCCAAATCAGGTAGCTGTTAGCTCAAGTGAGCATGCTCCAAGAAGTATGGGTCCTAGGCATCGACATCACCCATCATCTGGGGTGAGGAGAAATGGAAACCAAAGTCATTCTGGAAAGGGACGTGAATCTCAGGGAAATTGGAAAACACGTGCACAGGGTGACAGATATCACAACTGGGAAAGACAGGGTCGTCCAAACTTTCATTATGAGCACCACTCTGTTTGGCCACATGGTGACAGCAAATCAGACAACTCGGAACGACCTAAAGATGGTAACTATCATGCCGGGGGAAGATTTAGGGAGAGGGGTCAAACTCACTCAAGACGAGGTGGTGGAAACTTCTCTCGACACTAGCTAGTAGCTAGAGTGGTGGTTTCGATTAGAAGATGTTAATGGGTAGTCGTTATACTCCAACATGTTTTATATGCTCCACCAGAAAGCCATACATTTCTTTATTAGTGTTTTGTTCAGCCTTGTTCGTTGCATCCTTTAAGTTTTGAATGTTAATGCAGTTGCATCAATTATGTTCTGATGGTTGGGGGTACGCATTGAGCAAGGCTACGAATAATGAATATGATGCCTCCTTTTTTTGAGGCTGGGGAGAGAAAAAGTTATGTTGGCTCCCCTCCCTTGTGGGTTTATTATAAGATTGAAAATAGTAATTTGATGGCTTTTCTATTTTAGTATCATCGGTGCCTATCTCTGCTTCCTACTGAACACAGTGGTCCTTTAACTTTACACTTTCTGTTTCCCTTCGTTTTTGTTTTCATTTTTTTTTAACAAGTTTATTTTCTATATTGTTTTTAATAATTTATTTAATAAATCCTAAGAAAAATATGAAATACTTAGTTGTGTTTATTTTCAATATTATTATAGAAATATCAAATACTTATTTGTTTTGATGTTTTCTTTTAATACTATATACACATATTATTATTATTATTTTTTCTACTAATGTCATAAAGAATTGGATGGGATGAATAATTAAATAATTTTGCAGTCACTCATATAAATGGAGATGTTTTTATCGACTTTACAATGAGAAAATCATTCAATGCTTACACACTATCGTGATAGGAAAATATATATATGGATAGAATATCAATGAAGTTTGTATAACCAATGGTCTCTAGATTAATGTCAATTCATGGAATCATAATTATAATATTTTATGTTTCATGTTTTTATGTATGGTCCTCCCTCCGTCTATAATTATATTATGTTTTTTTAAATGTCCATAAATGTTAAACACTGTTATATGTTTCTCTGCCTCTTGAATATTACAAAAAAAAATAAAAAAGGTTTCTCTAGTGCGTCTCCATCACACCCCGGTTTGTTTCTTGGTGTTCTACTAGTCACTCCATTAAATTGAATAAGAATGTCAGTCTCCTTGGGAAACCCAGGCATTCAAGATATGATGGTCTTCTTAGGAACTACTTATGGGAATTAGTTGGTTGGTTTTGCTGGCAGTTGTGGAATTTCTAGCAGTGCTGAATTTCAATCTATATTGTATGGTCTCCATATGACTTGGGGTCTTAGCTATAGAGATATCACATATGAATTTGACTCTTAAGACTGTTTTACTCTTACTGAAGGCGAAGTTTCACCAACTGACCCTTACACTGCAATTATTGGACATTGTGGAGTTCAAACACTATTCTTGGAAGTTATCTTTTGCTCATACTTTTCTTGAGACAGTACAACTTGCTTGGTAAGTCACTAACCACTTTTTTGAATTTATTAGCGTAAAACATGTTCACTACACGTTGCATTAAGCATAAATCAAAATAACCAATGTTTAAAGATAAATACTTTTATTTTCTCTCCTATTTGTTACTATAGATGAACAAGTGTAAAAAGAAGTGTGAAATTATTCTTCGAAATTATTGTATGGTATTGGTTGGAGACACAGAGGAACTTTCTTGGTGACTGTGATCCCAAATTTCTCAGTCATGTCTATCCTTGAAGTGGTGCATCATTAGCAGGTAGCTTCCAGTCAAACCAATACAAAAGAGTAGCAAGCATATACTCGGTGGTAGCAAGCCCAAATGCCATACCAGGGCATTTTCTTTTCCCAGAACCAAACGGGATAAATTGAAAGTTTTGGCCATTGAAATTAACCTTGTTGTTTTCAAATCTCTCAGGTAGAAACTCTTCTGGCATTTCCCAAATTTCAGGGTCCATCTGGATTACCCATGCATTGATATATACCGTTGTTTTATCAGGAATATCATACCCTCCGAGTTTAACACTAGATGTTGTTTCTCTAGGAGCCAAAAGAGGACCAGCAGGATGCATCCTCAAAGTTTCTTTGACTACACATTTCATGTACTCCATTTGATTGACATCACTGTCCTCTATTTTTGATTTATTCTCTACAATTCTCCTTACCTCCTCCTGTGCTTTCTTCATTATGGCTGGATTTTTTACAAGCTCTGCCATAGCCCATTCTACTGTTGTTGAAGTTGAGTCACTTCCTCCTAAAAACATGTCCTGAAATCATGGAAATAACAGTTTATACTTGAGTAAAGAATAAATTCATGCAAGATTATAATGCTTATTAGCCACTGTCGGTCAATGAGTTCATTCTAATTTGAAAACTTCTGATGTTTTATGAATCATTATCATAATATATTTTGAGCCTTTGATTAGGTGAGATTAAATAAACCAATATTTAAATTGTCATCGCGCTATCTGGTTCGAGGGATTAGTCTCTGCAGTTGCGCGCATTTGCACAAAAAATTTGTCATCACGAAATCAAAAATATTGATGTCAAGGTGATAATCACGGTCCTAGATATTTGAGTATAATTTATCAGTGGATTTATTTTTCCATGAGGAGAAAGGGATAGATAGAAAAACCAGTAAGAGTGCTTTTAAGTCACTTTGTGTGAGCTCGAACTCTGAACGACCATCATCCTGAAGTTGAAGCAGAATGTCAAGGAAATCTTTCTTGTTAGGGTCCCTTCTAGACATCTTATGCTCTACAATTACACGATCAAGGAAATCATCCATTTCTTCAAAAGAATCCTTAATTTTTTTAATTTGGCCAGTGAGAACATCAACCCAACCTAACATAGGAAACAAATCTCCCATACTAAAATCTAAAACTTGAGACGTTATCTTCCTGCCAAGCTCTCCCAATCTGCAACCTTCATCATCATATTTCCTTCCAAATATACACCTACAGATTATGTTGTTTGCAGTTTCAATCAACATCTCACCAAGGTTCACACTGTGACAACAACCATCACTCAAACTCATAGCTTTATGTATCTTATCAACCAATGCCGCAGTTTCCTCTTCTCTAATAAACTGTATTGATTGCACCCTTTTCTGACTCAACAATTCAACCACACACAGTTTCCTCTTCTGTCTCCATGTATCACCATAAGATGCAAACGCAATGTCCTTACATCCATAGAGTAAGTTTTTTGTTGATGTCATGCATGGTCGGCTCGCAAAAACCGTGTCATGTGTTTGCATGACTTCCTTAGCCATATGTACTGAGGAAACCACCAACACAGGAAGCTGACCAAGATGCAACATCATTAGAGGACCATACTTTTGTGAGAGGGATTGAAAAGAGCGATGAGGAAGTGTTCCTAGTTGAAGGTAGTTGCCAATTATTGGCAATCTAGGTGGGGATGGAGGTAGGTTTAATTTGTTTCTTCTTTTAAGCTTGAACACCAGCAGCATGCTGATGAAGGAAAGAAACGTGAAAAGGGTGGCATTTAGATCGTGTGGCATTTTCTTTAGAAATGAATATGGTAGATTTTGAAACATTCTTCCTTCCAACATGTTGATTGATACAAAATATTTATGTTTTGATTATGTATTTTGTTTAATGTATTTGTTGTTGGTTTGTTTATGCGTGTGTTTAAATACTGAGAAATTAATTTCGCGCTATAAGAAACAACATAAAAATAAAAATAAAAGATACGTGTTGGATTTAGGTGGTACTGGTAGTGGTGGCATGTGTGTCTGATCAGACCCATATATTACCAAATAAATCGGCATGGCTTGGATTGGAATCATGGATCGATGTTAGAAGAATGATATACTTGAACCAAAAAAGAAAAAGAAAAAGGAATGATATACTAGATCCTACATGAAAAAGAAAATAATAAGATGTACAAATTGCTGTTTTAAATCGGTGTGTCGGCAGATTTCTCTCATATATCAATCCTTAGTTATTTTATTTTTTTCTAATAATTCCTTAGTTATATGTTGAGTTTTGACTCAAATTTTGTGTTTCTGGTGGAGCTGAAATCGTGACACGATTTTACAACTATGACGCGATTTTTTAGATAGAATCTGGAGGAAGCTGATGGAAGCCAAATCTCAACATGATTTTGGGATAAGCGTGCAATACAGTACTGTGTACGAGCTTTATTGTTGCACGATTATGGCAAATTTTTACACGATTTTGCCTGTATCTGAACAATATATAAGCCCCCTATGACCCATTTGTTGGGTAAGCTTGGTGAATCTCATGGAAACCAAAGGAGGAAACTTTAAGGGTATTTAGATATTAAAGGCTGAGGGTCTTTGGGTGAGGTTCAAAGCTTCAAGATGTGAATCTTGAAAAATCAGAAGAAGGGGCTCATGCGAGAGGGTTAGTGCATTTTGAGGAGAGATTCATGATGTTGGAAAACACATCAAAGAAGATTCACTAACATAAACAATATAGCAAATTTGTTTAAGGTATAACTGAAATATTGAAAAATCCAACCTAAAACTTCATATCCCCTTTATATCCTGTTATTGATTTAAGAATTAAATATTAACAAAAGCTTGTGAAATTAGTTGTATTCCTTCCTCTTCAATCATATTTGGTCGTGATTCCTCCACCTTGACATATGGGCGTAGATGATTTTTTCCATGCCTAGTACACTATGCATGTTTGAGAACATCATAGTACATTTTATATTTCATGTTACTGAGTTTTTTTTCTCGTTATATTAGGGTGATGTTTTTAAGTTTAGGTTGACATTGAAAAGTTGAGAAGTATGTCCAAACTACTCGTCAACAGTCCAGAGCTTCTTCGTTTCCGAATCGCAGTTAGAGTCGTAAATTAGAAGTTGTTATTTGTTGTATGATTTGATTGTGTGTGTGTGTGTGTGTGTGTGTGTGTGTGTGTGTGTGTGTGTGTGTGTGTGTGTGTGTGTGTGTGTGTGTGTGTGTGTGTGTGTGTGTTTTTGTAGTTAAGGTCGGAAAAGGATTCACCTTTTAGCAAATTCTCTAAAAAAATTTAATTTATATTTGACTTTAGTATCAAACATCTTCTAGATGTTTCATTTGGTATCAAAGTAGGTTAGTCCAGATTGGACTGTGTATCTTGAGTCTTGAGCCTTAAGTCTAGAGGAGCTTCGGTTTTTGAAGTCAATTAGTAATGTTATCTTGTTTAATATCTTTTTTCATATCATCCATACAAATTAATTGGAAAGGTTGTCTCATGGAGGCGTGCGAGAGAAGGGGAATGATATTTTTTCATAGAACCACATTATATACAACCCCGCTTTTAGTGGATAAATGAGTTCAAATGTTTTTTTTTTTTGTTCTTTTTCAATATTGTTATTTCAAATTCCTCGGAAACCTTAACTAGTTAAAAACTATTATTTTTTCGCTTCCTTTTCTTGTTAAGACTTTTGAGTGGTCAATATGAATGATATTTCTATAAGTTGTTGGTCGATGTCTGTATGATTTTTCATCAAACTTGACACTAACAACCTCTAAAATCTCTTTATTAATGTGATGTTGTTTGATTTGTAAGAGATTTTAGAGATTTAGAGTTCTTCCTAAGGAGTTTCTTTGATGTGGTTCATTTGAGATGAAAGTAAGAAGGCCTTGAATTTTGATGCATGTTTAGATTTGTAACTATAATATTTCATTCATGCTAAATAAAATTCATTTGAGTTATCTAAGTTAGCATGTGGAACTTGATGACTTGGAACATGTTCAAAGTGATAAACTATGATTCTCTCCATTTTCTATGATTGGATGTTATTGTTTGAAATTACTAAGAAAGTTTGGATAATGGTTTTGACATGGACTATTGGGATAATATTTATACGAGGATCAACAGTATTGTGTGTATCAGATTTTTAACTTATCTTTTTTTCTTCATTTAGATAGTTATTTTTTGTTTGTAGTTTACAGTGTGATTGAAGTATTAGAAATTGGGCAACATTTAACTTTAACCGATCGAAAAACATTGTGTTGCTGCTTTATATTGAAATCCTAATGATTCAAGTTTACTTCTTCCAACTACAATTCTTCTCGTTCAACAAAAATCATACAAATTATATATAACAGTAATCACTTCAACAATCTGAAAGGTTACCTTTGTTTACCTTTGTCATCAGTTAAATTAAACCCGACTTGGATAAGTTTCTAGTCATCGACGTTATCTTTCAAAAAAAAATAAAAATAGTGTTGATAAGGGTCTATGTGGCAGAGGTGAGAAGGTACGTTGGAAACCACATTGGGTGAAAATTGGCACGATGGTGGAAAAAATATAATATTTAATTATTTATATTAAATGTTAAAGATAAATATTAACATTAACTATGTGAGACAATTACAACTTTATCCTTTAATTTTACCTTTTTGAAAAGATAAAGAAAATGGACATTTTGTAATAAAAAAATGTAAGTTTATAAAATAGATCTTCATAAGTAAGGAGTGAGAATAATTGTATTATAACGGAAAAATAACTTTTTGAGTTATAAGCATATGTTTGTTTGGACATTCATAGACATATCGACTCAATAGAATCCACAAGCATGGTTATCGGATCATAACATAAAGAAGTTTTAAGAATTATCTATAATCTTAAAAATGGATTTTATTTATTAATCTTGATCATCTAATGAATCACTAAGCTGATTAGTTAATATCCATACTTATGTACTTGAGTAGTAAAAAGTAAATCATAATAATTTTTTAGGGTTACACTGGAGAAAAATATTTAGAGGGGAACCAAGTTTTTTTAATAATACATACAAATAGTATAAATATTTAGAGGTGCACTAATTTTTATAATATTATATGTCAAATAATTAGAGTGTAACAATTTTTTGTACTTGTGTGTTAACAGTGTCTTTTGTTTTACACATTTGTGGAAAATGAAGAAGATAAATAAAAAAGAATATATGAAAATAAATAAGAGAACAAATAAATAAATAGTGTTGTTGATATTCTCCATCTAATTTCAAAGTGGTAAATGATGTAATTTATTTGATTATTACAAAAAATAAAAGGATTTTAGATTAACTTTTTTGTTATTTCAATCATACCCTTGATGAAAATTTCCTATAATAATGTTATCTGTATATAAAGGAAGGAAATAGGGATTTTGGACTGGATTTTTTATTTATTCCAATTATATTCTTAATAAAAAATTTCTATAATAATTTTTTATTGTTGATATTATTAAAAAAGATAAGAACTTATTTTATACTTACTATGTTAATGATGTCATAGGAAAAGATAAACATGGTTCGTTGGATTTATTACAATTTGAAGGTCACAAATATTTATCCTTATAATTTTAATCAAAATTTTATATAAATACAGTTCATAATTTACACGCTTTAACGCATTAAAATGAGTGGAAAGATGGGCACGTGAGTGTCCTTCTTTATGCTAGTAATACATAAATGTTATAAGAGTTAAAATTTACAATCACTTTGTATTTTTAACATATATAGTATATTTTTCTCACATGACATGCATGACTAAAAGAGACTTATTTAATACATAAAAAATGAGAAAAATATGTATTATTTACAAGATATATCGATGGTTCATGTGTGTAGTTATTGTTGTTTGTGATTGAACTTCAAGAGTCGTAATTATTACATGAAGAATGAGATAAATATATACTTTTTGCAAGATATATCGGTGGTTCATGTATGTAATATGTAGAGTTCTTTGTGATTGAAATGCATTACTCAAAAGTCGTGTTTAGTTCATGTTAACGAGAGAAAATAAATTGTGTGTGACTTATCTAATATCTAAAATTATTTTTTTCATTTAAATTTAGTTATATATTAATTGTATTTTTATTTTTATTTAAACACTTAAAATTTTAATTGGTCCCTAAAATTACATGATATTTTGGATTGGTCATTGCAAGTTTTTTTGTTCGGTTTTGGTCCCTGTACTTTGTAAATAAAAATGGTTTTAGTCCCTATTATGAGCCAACCATTCAAAAAAAGTTAAAACTAACATAGTGTCATGTGGCCCAATCATTCCATCTCACGTGGCACGCACTAAAAAAAATTAAGAATATTTGATTTATTTTTTTATTAAAATAAATATTCATTAAATTCAATTCAACAATCTTTCATAGAAGGTTTATGTGCAGCATATTAATCCATTCAATTCCATTCATGGACATTTTCAATGTTTCGACCCCCAAAACCATTCCTTTCTCATTTTTTTTGCAATCCCAAATTATACATCCCATTTGACATAAACTCTTTCCATTTCTATCTCACAATTTCCACTCAACAAGGTTTCAAATTGTGGCCCATTTTAAACGACGCACCGATTGCCGCAGTTTAGCGAAGAACAAGCTTCTTCATAATCTAAACTTCTTGATGTGAATTTTCAAATGACCCATCTTCTTAATATAAATTTTCAATAGTATATGTTGATGACAATGACAATGTTGTTGAATTTGAAAAACAAAAATCATAATTTTGAGATGGAAATGTTTTACTGAATAAATTTGAGAATTAGGTTGAGTCATGGTTATGACAATTGAATGAGATGAAAGTTGGTTTGTATTTTGATTGGTAAAGAAGATGGAGGGAGGTGGTTGGTTTCATGAACTTCAATGGGATGGCGAAGAAAGAAGAATATATTAGAATATAAAATACTCATTGTATTAATTATTGATATATTGTATATTAGTTAAAGATATTGAGGCTCAAGTTAGAGATACTTGATGTCCAGGTTAGAGTTATTTGAGTACCAAGACAACATCATTGTATAAATACGCATTACAACGTAATGAAACACTTAGGGAAAATAATTCTTCCAAAAGATGCAGAAGATTTTCTTTCTCTTTATTATTTTGGTTATTTATAAAGTACTAAAAACATTTTTTTTTATTTACTTAAATTTGTAATTTTGTCTTTTAATGTGTCATGTGGCCTAAAATGATTGGGCCTATTAGTTTTGACTTTTTTTGTTAACAGTTGACTCATAACAAGGACCAAAACCAATTTTTTACAAAATTCAAAGACTAAGACCAAACAAAAAATACTTGTAGGGATCAATACCAAAATATGATGTAACTGCAAGGACCAATGACATATATAAACGTTATTATGGAAATATGCTCTATATTTCATTGATATGTAAAACAGTACATATGAGGTATTTATAGAATACAAGTGACTGTAGGCAGAGTGCTAGTCTAGCCAGAAAATAAAACAAATTATTCTGTCTATAAATGCTATTTACTCTCCCTTTAAATTCTAATTCTAATACAACTGATTACAATTAATTAGTATTTACAACCAGTTATAATAAGTCAAACAACAATATTCAACACTCCCCCTCAAGCTGGCATGAATATGTCAATCATAGCAAGCTTGCACGCCATGTCATCGAACTGTCTCTTAGGTAGGCTCTTTGTGAGGACATCTGCTACTTGACTTTTGGTAGGTATATAGGACATACAAATCTCACCACTGTCAATTTTTTCTTTAATAAAGTGCTTGTCCACTTCAACATGTTTCGTTCTATCATGTAGAACAGGGTTATGAGCAATAGAAATAATTGCCTTATTATTGCAATAAACTTTCATTGGAGTTGGACCTGCAATCTTCAATTCTTGCATGAATTTTTTTATCCATAATACTTCACAAAAACCATGAGCCACCGATCGGAATTCAGCCTCTACACTGCTTATGGCTACAACATTTTGTTTTTTGCTCCTCCATGTAACTAAGTTTCCACCTACAAAGGTATAATATCCGATGTAGACCTCCGATCATTTATATTACCTGCCCAGTCAGCATCTGTATAGGCTTCAACCTGCATATGCCCTCTGTTTCTGAACATTAACCCTTTTCCTGGAGTTCCCTTTAAATATCTCAATATTCTGAAAACAGCTTCAAAGTGGGTTGGCCTTGGTGCATGCATAAACTGGCTTATTACGCTCACAACAAATGTTATATCAGGCCTTGTATGTGACAAATAAATTAGCCTACCAGCTAACCGTTGATAGCGTTCTCTATATGTTATTTCATCTTTAGCAGCTGATTTTAGTTTCACATTGGGATCCATTGGTGCTTCTGCTGCCTTACACCCCGTCATCCCTGTTTCTGTGAGTAAATCAAGTATATACTTCCGCTGGTTGAGGAAAATTCCTTCTTTTGATCTTGCAAACTCCATACCGAGAAAGTATTTTAATTTTCCAAGATCCTTGATGTCGAACTCAACCTCAAGTCTTCTCTTTAGATCACTAATCTCTCCAATATCATCTCTTGTCATAATAATGTCATCAACATACACTATTAAGATGACAATCTTACCTTCACGTGAGTGTTTGAAGAACATAGTGTGATCTGCTTGACTTTGAGTGAAGTCGTGTCCCTTGACAACACTTCCAAATCTCTCAAACCAGGCCCTTGGCGATTGTTTTAATCCATACAAGGATTTCTTCAATCTTCAAACCTTACCTCTTCCAAGCTTATCTTCAAATCCCAGAGGTAAGCTCATATATACTTCTTCATGTAATTCTCCATTCAAAAAGGCGTTTTTAACATCATATTGATGTAGGGTCCAGTTGAAATTTACCTTAAGAGAGAGAAGAATTCTGATGGAATTGATCTTAGCAACCGAGGCAAAAGTCTCTTGATAATCTATACCATGAGTTTGAGTGAATCCTTTTGCTACTAATCTTGCTTTGTATCTTTCCACACTTCCATCAGCCTTGCACTTCACTGTAAAGACCCACTTACATCCTACTGTCTTTTTGTCATAAGGTAGATCAGTGATACACCAAGTGTTATTTTTGTTCAAAGCATTCATCTCTTCTTTCACTGCTAATTTCCAATTC
>Ga0315913_1005450_pt1 | contig 15441 bp, 7 predicted proteins | sample MpolsnodulesMG_FD_207736 | JGI IMG/M metagenome (GOLD analysis project Ga0315913, IMG submission 207736) | Medicago polymorpha root nodule microbial communities from Los Angeles, California, United States - small nodules | ecosystem: Host-associated > Plants > Roots > Nodule | place: USA... | reverse complement strand
AAACTGCTTGTATAATCATAAACTAGTTCATTGAACTTATCAAATAGACTTATGTATGTCTTCGGTGCACTCACTAGAACATCCATGATTGCGTTCTTCACTTTTGAATTCATAATTAATCTCATTAATAACTCTGTATCATTATATTTCAACTACAATTTAGTTATTTTTTGCTGAACTCAAATAAAGTGGAAGACTATTTACTTGTGTTTTTGGCAAACAATCACCGGTGTTAAATTAATTACTCGTAGGATCAAACTAGTAAATCTAAAAAATATTTATGCAATTATTTCTCATAAAAGTTTGAATGTTTATCATGTTCATAAGTTTGAATATAAAAATGATAAAGATAATTGTTTATTTCGACCAGATCAAAATACTTTTAAAAGTAAAAGCAAGCAACTTTGAAGAAAAAGTAATTTATTTGAATGATAGAAGAAAGTGGTACACAATCATACATTTTCAACAGTAAACTCGTTTCTCAAGGTAATATAAATAATTTGGGTAATGTAAGGTTTCTGTTAATGATTTGTGACCCTTATTTCCTATACAGAACCGCTATATAAATACTAAGTAAAACAAACCGAAAATAACAGTCACAAACTAAAAGCCTTCGACACGTGTCTTGATATGCTCTCAGATTCTTTGACAAGCTCCCACATGTCTTTGACCTTTTGATCTTGCCTCCTCGTAAACAATTTGAAACTCTTATGTCGAGATTGAATAACTTTGTAATGTGTAATATGTTAAGTGCTAACATAATATGTCCAACTCACAACTTTCTTGAATGTGAACAAGCGCTATCTCCAACTTGGCTTATTTTTTCTTATCGAATTAAGTATGTTGAAAAAGAGTCTAACAAAGCCATATGTTTATTGTAGCACTCCAATCTAACAAGCACTCTAAATTTTATTTTTCCTATTCTTATTTGAACAAGATCCCTCTATGGTCTATTCTACTAAAGATTAAAAAAAATTGATCGTAATTGTGATTTCTATTTTTTTAAACATAATTACTATTTTTTTTTAAACAGCAAAAACAGCAATACCAAAAAACCACCAAAAATCAGAAAGAAAAAAAAAGAGGGTGCAAACAGTAGACCAAAAAAAACAGGAACCAAGCCCCCAAAAAACACAAAACATACCTCCCAAACAGAACAGGCTTCCCTCCCAGCCCAAAAACCAGAAAAGGCTCAGGCAGAAAAATACTTCCAGCACCCCTAAGACAGCAGCACTACTAAAGATAACAGAAACAGCCTCCCAGTGGGCCAGTGGCAAGGAAACCAAAAACCTGCTGTGAACCCATAGAGCACAGCACAGCTCAAAAAAAAAATCCCTCCCCCCTTTAAACTACCTCCTTAAGCAATCTCCATGATCCCAACTCCACTCATAAAAAAGACAATTCAATCTCGCCAACACTCATCTCTAAGACAACACCTTGATCTCTTCCACCACCTCCTTCACATCTTTTGTATGATTCTCAAATATACTCGCATTTTTAGTTTTCCATATCACCCAAATAATTGCGTGCCAAACTAACCAAAAACCTTTCCACATCTTCTTGCCTCTCACTTCCTCACTCCAACATTCAAGATGTACAAACAAATTATGAGGGATTAGAAAGTTAAACCTAAGTCAATCCATTATTTTCCTCCAAATCGTAGAAATTACTCCCTCCGGTCCTATTTATAAGAAAAAATTAGATCAACAAAATTTAATGTATTTGAACTGAATTTTTAACTAAATACATCAACTCTTGTTGACCTAAGTTTCTCTTATAAATAGGACCGGAAGGAGTACACTACAATGCAAGAAAATATGTATTGAAGATTATTACGAAGCATCACAAAAAACACAATTGATCGAACTTTCCAGATTCAATAATTTTGGATACTTCATCAAGCTTATCTATTAAGGTTACTTCATCAAGGTAATTATATATTATTTCATCAAGTATCCAAAATTATTGAATCCGAAAAGTTCGATCAATTGTGTTTTTTGTGATGCTTCGGAGAATCTTCTACACATCTTTTTGTGGTTACTTCATCAGTTCTACTAAGCTCCTATAAATACATAACCATACTTTCTCATATGATTCATAAATCTATATATTCAATGTATAGTAATGTCACTTACATGTAAAAGCTTAATTAACTCACAGTTAAAGTCTTTGTCATATTACAAAGGAAATTTATTTTTAAACACCCAAACATCAATCTACAGCTTGAGAGAAAAGATATGGTAAAATGTAATATATTAATATATGTAATAAGTTGATGATATGATATGCAACGATAAGTAAAGATAAAATAATGTATTGAATGAGCGTTGAAAATTTAAAAATATCTAAATATAAATGTTCTTTCACAAACATCGTGTGATGAAGACATATCATCATCCATGTAAGAGACATCACATCACATTGTACCAAAAGAAGAGAGGTGTGAAAATTGAAATGACAGTTAAATCGTAACAAATTAGTTTTTTTTTGTTTGTTAAAACATCATATAATATGCGACCAAGTGAACATGTATGAGATATATGTATATGAGACCGAGGAGTAATTAATTAAAAGTGACAACAACTGAGAGACAAGGAGAGAAACCCATCTTGGAGAAACAGAACACATGCAAATGATTCGGTGGCATAAGCATTCTAGACACAACAGAGTTGCACGTGTCCTGCTTCTCCAACAAGGAGTTCTCAGCCTATATAACCATTACACCTCGAGTTTGATGAAAGTGGAAGTGGAAGTTTAACTTGAGCTGGGAAAAATGTGCATTATATACCGATGCAATTTTATAGAGATATAAAGTAAAATGAAATTATTTAAGGAAAAATGTGTGTAGTTAATGTTTTGGTCTCAAAAAAAGGAACACTCTGCCAGACCATACGGCATACCATACCTCATCATGCAAGTACTACAATACATGCACAAAAAAATCGAAGTTGTAATGTCTAAGGAACCCAAAACGAATCATATATGTTTGTCTGCTTTAAGGCAACAATTACAAACTCTTAGTTGATTGAGGTTCACTTACACTGTAACAAGGAAATAATCACAAGCCATCTTAATGTATATGTCTGTTTGGATTGAGAATATTTGGGTCCCACGTGCTTGCGGGCTAGCTTTAATAATGTACGGAGTTTGATCCCTTTTTGATTGCGTAGAATTGCTGATTTGTATGAGTGCACGTTGGTTTTGCGTGTTGAGTGCAAGTTTTTGAGTATGGCATATGCATATGTGTGCGCCTGCCTATTAGAGGGGAAAGTTCGAAGGCTCCATTACCTTTTACCTCAAAGTTTTTGGTGGTTGAACAGATATAGAGTATGGTAGATTACAAGAATTTCAAAGACACTAATAATAGCCGACAAAAAAAAGTTAACAATGAAACATTGGTTTTGGAGGACATATAAATTTAAGATAAACGTGCTACTCAGCCATTTAAATTGTTTGAGTTTCATCATGCATTTTAATGCATGTACGGTTCTCCTGCAATAATGAATAGTATTGGTGACCATCTCCTCTGTTCATAGCGGATGGTGAGGTCTAGCATGTCCACATTCCACAGCATGCAAAAACCTATGTCGTGCAACATTGGTTTAGATATTAGATAGGCTATTTGTGAGGATTTGTTCATAGGTTAACAATCACTTTAGTCTTTAGTGTACATCTTTGAAATGTAACCATGTTATAATGACAAACTTAAGTATGTTAATACACGCAATGTTATGTTGTGGGTGAGAATGAAACATTCAACCCTTTTATCACTCAATTCGGTAACTCTCTCACCCCAAACACCAAACGTTGAACCAACATTATCCCTAACACCATTATTTTGCTGAAACTCCAACATTTTCATTTGGTAAACACTTCACAACCATCTTAAAATACCATGTAGGAAGAGTACTTTTTTTTTTGAAGTAATATTTATATTAGGACACCTATAAACATACATTCAACACCTCGTTTTTTCTCTATATATCACCATACCTCTCTCTCTCTCTCTCTCAAGGTGCTGGATGGTTTTGAGGGTGGATACAAATCATTTTGTTTTATTAGTGTTGTTTGGAGTTGTTATCACTTGAAGATGATGGTCATGCTCTTTTTTCTCTGTCATACGTTTTTTACCTTGTTGTACAAGAAATTGAGGTAGATTCTTGATGAGGTCATTATCCAATCTAAGGACTTGCATAATAAATATTGGGGTGTGCATCTACGCAGCAAAAGATTTATTTGGTGACACATACATTATTCAAAGGCTTATGAAACTTAAGCATGATCCCCAAAACAGCTAAAGACCTGCAGCACTGGATGTGTTTTTTTCACTACGCCATTGCCACTGAGAAAGGAACAGCAACCCAACAAAAAAAACAGTTTCTTGCTTGTCCATTAAATTTGGGAATAAATCTCCCAATTCATTTGCTCCAATCCAAACCTTTTAAGTTAATGCCAAACCTTCAAAAATCTGATTTTTATTCCATTTTTTTGCCAATGTAACGAAAGAATTTCAAGAGGATAGCAATTCACAAGATAACTTAAAAAGTTGTATACTTGAGCAAAAGAGAGATCATGTATCTAGTTACTCTCCATCCAGTAAAATAACTAGGGAAATCTCCCCCAAACAAGAAAAATGCATGACAAATGACAAATCCAGAAAATGTAAAATAAATTTGTCATAGATAAACTCAAACCAAATAGTAATTTACCATAATAAAAAAAGAAAGCAATTTTCCAAATACAGATTTTTATAAGAATGTTAAAGTTAGTGCACTAACTACAATCATACAAGAACCAAGGCTGCTACGGGTAAACAGCCATTAAGAAGATAAACTATTGCATTAGATGGATTAACAACTCTATGCGAAGATATATGATTCCTGCCTTTCTTGTGCCATAAGTAGGAGAAATCACTGTCTATTTCTTTGCATAAGTTATCAACATAGGGTTTTGTGGGGCTATCTTGAAACCTTGCAGCGCCTGCATAGCCACTGTGGATTGCATCTCATCTCCATATTCCACAAAGGCAATTCCTGGCTTTGCTTCAACCATTCTAACTTCCTTGAATCCAGGATATTGAAGAAACAGCATTTGAAGCATCATGGGAGTGGTCTCGTTGGGAAGATTCTGAATAAAGAGAATATTATTTGGTGGTGCAGGAGCCTCAGGTAGCAAGGACTTTGCACCGCCTGGATAAGGTATCTGGGATAACTGCATTATTAGAAAAAGTGTGTAACAAATGCAGAATAAAAATTGTTTGTGCTTCTGTGTATTATAGAATAATTTGCTTTGAAACAGATAGAGTGTCATCTCATCTTCATTATTTTGATTCCGGCTTTTATCAGAAAACTTACCAGTTCGAGAAAAATTACCATAAAACGGTTAAAATTATGAAGATGCTAGATTCAATGAGACAAAGTACTAGCACATTAAGATGCCTATAATATGACCACTGACTAAAATAAACTACAACAGCAGAGAAACTTACAGCAGGAGTAGCACCGTAACCACCAGCATAAGCAGGATTTAGGCCAGTTCCAGCTAAATTAGCATCGTTTTGGTCCTTCCTTTTTTTGCCCGCTGAAAAATGTAATTGGATATGTAATTTGACTATGTATATTTATTTATACATTACATATTACAGATATTCTTTAAAAGAGTTGCATCCATACTAGACACTAAAAGTCAAAAGTATAGCGTAAGTCTGTTCTTTGCTGATGAAGGAAAGCATAAAAAATATCATTTATTGGATATTTTCCTTCTTCATTATTAATGTATTATCACTTACAAAAATCATGATCCCAAAAGCCCTTTGGCAACCAAACCAAACAAAAACCCCCAACAACACCAAAAAAGATAAAACCTATGAAATATATTGGCCTTTTGTTGCCATTATTGGGCACTCGGTGAGTTGGACCCTCATTTTGAAGAGAAAACGTCCTTCGTTAAATTTGTTTATTTCCAATATAAGCTTAAACTTAACAGTGCAGTAACCTTAAAAAAAAAATAGAGAGAGCTCAGATTTATACCTTTGTCATCATGCCTCTTTCGTTTTTCCCGAGGAACAAAAGTACCGTCTGCTTTTGCTATGACATCAGATTTAGTCCTGGCATACTGTATTCTCTGCATAGATTGCAAAATTGAATTCAATTTCTTGCCTGAGAATAGTTTTATGGAAATGATATAAACTAACAAACTATTACATATCCGATGGAGCCAAACAGACCAAACAAAAAGTTAAGTTGTCTATATCACAATATGTGGGATTATGAGAGATTTGGGCATTATGGGGCAGTCCCACATTGAGTAGTATGGGATGCTCGGTGGTGTGCTTAAGTGACCTGGTTCTTCCCCTTTGATAGATAGCTTTTAAGGGAGGGTTTCCCAAGTGCTTAGATACTTATTAATTGGTATCAGAACTGGTCGTCAGTTGCATGTAAAGAGCTACCGACGGAGGAGCAGAGCGGAAAGGCCATATAAAGCGCTGTAGTGTGCCACCCGCAAGGTTGTCATCTCTCTCAGGGGTGGTGCTACAATAGATTAGAGATTTGTTATGGGGTGCCCAAGTCCCACATCAAGTAGAATGGGATGTTTGGTGGTGTAATTAAGTGGTTTGGTTCTTCCCCCTTGATTGCTAGCTAAGGGAAGGTTCCCCAAGTACTTAGATACTTGTCTAATTGTAATAAAATTAATTTCTCGTGATAAATTCTACTTTTAACAGACTTAGCTGTAGACCAAAAAAATCTATTTTATCGTGGGGGAAATAGATAGATATCAGATAAAAAATCCATGAAAATTTTGCTGGAGATTTGAAAAATATCAAACAGGTCTAGCCAGCACGAAAAATAACACATATCACGGGCTAGCGAGAAAGCCATGCATATGACCAATTAAAATAAAGCTCAAACAGCACAAATCAAGCAACTATTATTGGAGCATGCAGTGACAGAAAGCATTTTTATAGCTTCAAAACACTCAGATAGAACTAACTGCAAATCTCACCATGCCACACCATCCATTAAGGTAGACCATACATCACATCATTTTATTGTTGTGTGCTAAATAAATCTAGCATATAATTTCATCCACAAACTTGTGACAAAGCTAGCTCAATTAAACCCGTAGTTGTTCACAAAAAAAGTGGACTGTGACTTCATGCCAATTTTACTTACAATGTCAGAGATATAAATTTTTGAATCACGACTTTGGGAAGGACCCCACACACACATGCACGCACAACACCACCATCATGGATCAATGCAGTGGCAGAGCTTGGTTGATATTTTTTAGGGTCCAAAGCGAATAAGCTATATATAGCTTTTACATTAATGGGTTTTGGGCAAGGTGGTGGTTACTTATGATATTTTGGACCCTCGCGTATTGGGTTCAAACCTTTTCTCATACATTTCCAAGTTTTGCGAAAGCAAATACACTAAAAAGTTACAAAAAAGAATCATGTCAGAATCGATTCCTGAAACTCTGGGTTGCAAAACATTGGTCTGCCACAGCAAGACAGCAATTTTTTTGAATATTTGTGGAAAACATGTTATATATAACTATAATACTGATGTTATAATATGTATACCTACTAAAAAGGAATATATTGGGGTGACCATGTTATCTCCATGTCCATGAGAAGATCCGCCTATGGATTAATGGTCAATCTTGTGGCTATGCTTATGGATTACCCAATCAAAGACAAAAAAAAAAACGGGGAGGGGGGCAAATTCAACAAAATTATAGTGAAGGAAGCTAATCTCATGGCCATCCTTATGGGATACCCTTAGGCTATGTTTGGGAATTGGGTTTTGGAGGGAAAGGGAGGGGAAGACATATTTTTCATTTCTAAATTAAAGAAGTTATAAAATGCTTCGAAAATCAATTAAAATTGTGATTGAAATATTAGATGATTATGATTGTCTATCACGTCATTCTATCAATTTTCTAAAAATCCCATATGTACATCAAGATATATTATAGACTTATCCCTCTAAAACATACTCTTATTTGATGTTTAGGGTCTGTTTGGGAGGGTTTTGGAGGGTTAAGTATTCATTAGATGTTTTAAGAAAAATAAAAATGTAATGATAAATGGTCATATAATAATTCAACCGCGCTTAATTGAATTAAAAAAAAAAAAACATTTTATAGTGTCTGTAATTTATTTATTTTTTAATAAAGTAAGCTCTCCCCTCCTAAACCCTCCATCCTAACATACCCTTAAATTACATTTATAGTGAAGGCCCCTACACATCAGACATAGTCAATTTAGCACAAAAACAGTAAACCACTTACAAATCTGTATTTAGTTAATCAAAATTGAACTCGATGGATCCTTGACATTGGTGATAAATATGACAAGTCATACTCGCCAAGTCCTTGGCATCAGTTTTACTATTTTTCTAGTGTCCTAGACTATTTCTGTCTAAAATCCATTATCATTCGAAGAAAAATATCTTCCTATTTTGTTCAATGAGTGCAGGGGAGGGATTTGGAGTTTATCAGACAAAGAGAATTTATTCCACAGAATACAGATATAGTTAACTTAGCTCAAACACGAAAGCCACTTTTTCCGGTCATCATAAGACAAGAGCAATTTTATGCAACATTTGACATGTTTAAACAGTTCCTTCACATTAAGAAGAAGAATATATTTAGGCGCCAATGGATCAATGGTCAATCTCATGGCTATGCTTTTAGGATACTTGATTTCAGCTATTCTAAATCTCCAAACAAATTTCAGCTAGAGAAACCTATGTCATGTTGAAGATTGTTATATATTCCATTCCATGTTTGATAATAACTAGCATTGTCATAAATTAGAATAAAATTACACCCTAAAAAGATACAAGGACGAAAACAAAAAACACGCGAACAATTTACATTTTAAAGCCAAAATTCTAAATAAAAACAACAGCTTAAATAAAATAAAATTAAAAAAGACAATTTGAAAAATTGAAGAGCATATGATAGTACCATTGGTTTATCATAGAAGGGGAAGCCTTGCATTTGCCTAAGAGCATTAGAAGCAGAAGTAACATCTTCAAAAATCACCCAAGCTTGACCCTTATGTTTCAAGGTCTTGAAAGCCAAAACCTCAAGTATCTTCCCAAATTGGCTGAAAACAGCGTGCAAAGATTTCTTCAACTCTGCATCAAAATTGAAGTATATAAATAAAAAAAAGAGTATATAATTGTATCTATTGAAAAATTGATGTTGTGAAAAAAAGAACGAACCGTCGATTTTGATTTTTTCGTTGAGGTTGTTGATGTAGATGGTCATATTTTGAGGGGGTTCGGGGTTAGCGTTAACTTCAGCCATGTTTTAGTTGAGATTTCGAAGATGAAAGAGAGAGTGAGGTTCTTCACGACGGGAGCGGTAAGGTAAACCCTATGAGCCACTGCCGGAGAAGCTAACCCTGGGCCGCAGGTGTTTATTTTTTAAGATTGTTTTTTGACATCCATTGTGTCCTAACACAAATAAATGACAAAAAAACTCAGTGGCAGCTAACTGTCGGCGTATTTTTTAGTTAACTACCGCTGAAGGTATTTTAGTCTTTTACTTATGTTTTTAGGAAGTATTGAAAGTCAGAAAAGCAATTGTCGTTTTTTTTGTTTGAAACATTTTGGGCTTTAGGCCATCTTATTATGTGGGTCTCATAATATTAAGCCCATTTCAATCTAAGCTCGAAGTACAATTTTAGAGATTTGCTCTTTAGACTCCTTACAATTGCTCACAAGCACCTTCAAATTTCGAACATGTTTGTTTATTTTGTATGTAAAAATTTGTTAAAATGTTTGCCCCGTGTCTATTCAAATTTTACGTGTTTATGTTTGCATAATCAGATTTTTATTTTCCACTAATTTGTAATTGGTATAAAAAATTGGTATGATAAAATTTAAAAAATTCATTAGTATTTTCAAAACACGAACATTAATGTAGTATTTTTATGAAATTTTACTTTATTTTATATACAAAATCATTAAAACATTTACAATTTGTTTGTTGCATGTTTTAAATGGTTATATATGCTAATGAATTTTTAAGAAATAGACGGAAGTGAGAGTGATATATCATGTGTTAAGAAAGCTTGAGGGAAATCATTCATATAATATGACTATAGTTAAATTGATGGCTAATTATAGTTTTTGTCCTCTTATTTTCACCCATTCACAAAATAGGCTCCTCTATTTTAAAGTGACATAGTTTTTACCCCACTATTAGAATGATAATTTGATATATTTTAAATGATGTAGTGTATAATTCAATGATGTAGAACAATCATCATGAAATTATAAGAAAACTCATCAAAAACTTTAGTTTCAAATTTAGTTTCACTATTTTTTTACCTACACAAATTTAGTTTCACTATTTTTTTAGGGTTAAATATGTTTTTTATCCCTATAAATATACCAACTTTTCATGTTGTTTCCTCTAAATTTTTCCTTCGACTTTTAGTCCCTACGAAATTTTTAATAACTGCTTTTGGTCCCTATTTTAAAGTCAATTTTGGTAAAAAAATTTAATGAAGTTTTGCAGAAATGTGTAGAAAATTGTAAAAATCTTTCCCAAAAAAAGATTAGAATTTTTTAACAAAACATGAATTAAATATGAATTTTTAAGCGAAAAAATATAAAAATTCATATTTAATTGTTGAGTTAAAAACTTTTTTTAGAGATTCTTATAATATTATAAATTTTTCTATAAAATTTTATTAAAAAAATATGAATTCTACATATGAGTTTACTTTAAATGAGGGATAAAAAATAAAGATGAAATTTTTTGAAGGACTGAAAGTTAAAAAAAAAATTAGATGGAATAAAACAAAAAATTAGATGGAATAAAACAAAAAATTAACATATTTATGGGGACAAAAACATATTTAAACTTTTTTTTTATGTACAAAAATTTAGGGGAAGGACCAAACTTGATGATTTTAAAATGAACCTATTCTTAAATGAATGAATTCATTTAAAAACCAAAATTGTAGTTAATCATAAAATCAATCATCAATAGCACATGTTAACAAATTTTGAGGGAGGTCAAAACGTAATATTTTCATAATAAAATCAAGGGTAAACCCTCATTTGGGTCCCTGAAAGTGTCCCTTGCTATCAGACACGTCCTTGGATCAACATAAATTATTAAAAACTCCTTTAATGTTAGTTTTGTTAGTCAATTTAGTCTGGAACGTTAACTTGGTGTTAAGTCTGGTGATGTGTTCATATTTTTTGCCACATCAAATGCTTGCTGGAATGTCCATGTAGATAGGGGACCAAAATGAACGCTACAACTCTATCATCTTCTGAAAAAAGATGAACAAAGTTCAATCTTCATCTTCTTCCTCATCCCTCTCTAAAACCTCCATCAAACATCAACATACCAAACAAAACAACAACAACAACAAAATCCAAATTCCACATCCAAACACTAAAAATCAATACTTTTATATTTCTTTCCTTTTCAAAATAATCAAATAATTAATCCAAATTAAAACTAAAGCATATAATAATCAAAATCCAAAAGTTCTAAATGAAAAAAAAAAACTACAAAATCATGAAGCTCAGAGAGCAATAACAACAACAAATTTTTCTTAAAAAATTCATCACATTTGTTTATCAATCAAGCGAAGATCAACAACAACAACACAAATTGAAACTTCATCACCACCAACTATCTCAACAACAAATTTCTAATGAAATATTATTTTTTAAACAACCCTAATTTTTTTCTCGATCTATTAGAAATGAGACTAAATGAATGCTTTTGAATATTTATGTGTGATAAGAATTTTGGGGTGAGAATCTACGACAAATTTGGGATTGATACAAATTATTGGTGGATATAGCTTTCTGGGTTTAGATGAACATAATATGGATGATGAAGGAAGATGAATGGGGAAGGGGAAAAGGAAGAAAGAATAGACCAAATCGATCCCTAAATCATGTTCCAGAAGGTGATTTGTTGTTGTCCATGGTGTTTCTTAGCATCTCCCAACCTCCCACAATATTCAAACTCAATTCAATTTGGGTATTAACTTTAAAAATGAGAGAGGAGAAATTGGGATTGAAAATAAGGTTTTAGGATTTGAAATTGAGGTTGCAGATTGTTTGTTTGATGAGGGAGAGAAGAAGAAGAGTGAGAATAAAGGAGGGACACAAATGGTCGTTGCAATGTTTGTTATCCCATGCAACTACGTCTCTCTGCTAGCGTGGAAGGCCAACAATGTGGTTGAAGTGGTAAGGGTAACAGACACATCAGCACCGTTACCACCAAATTAACGTTTTAGATACATTTGACTAACATAACATACATTGAAGAAGTTTTTGATTCATTAATAGACTCATTTGAGAGCGAACTTTCAAAAACCCAAATGAAAATTTACTCTAAAATCAATGATAACGGTGCTTAACACAACTCACACGTATTCTTTATAAAAAAACCGATATTTCCCACTGGCAGTGGTGGTCATCCACTTGTATCGACTCGAATGAAATGAGTTGGAAGGTTCTCCTCCCAATGTCTAGTAATCGACCAATTATAGTTGTCCACATATAATTCAAGTTTGGTACGACTACTATCCATACAAGTTGTTGTAATTGTAACAATGATGAACAAGTTTCGTGGAAGTATCTAGAGAGTGCCAAGTCAAAAAGCAAGTCCAGATTCAGCTCACTCACTTGTTATTAATTCATCCCCCCCGCAATTAACAATTGACTCCACTCCACCATGACTTGTGATTCACGACCTGGTCTCCCTCCCACAAAGCCGCCGCACGCTCTCAGGGCCCACCTTTACAATTACATTACATGATTCTCATTTCACATATACTTTTCCACCGTTCCTTCGACTGTCTTTATCGCCGCCCTTCATTTCACTTTATGCATTTGGAAACTTCTTTTCATCAAAATACTATTTCTTCCTAAGAAAGAAACATTAAAAGCAAAATTCCTGAATATTTCAAACATTATTCAATAAATAAATTACTCTAGATTTAATAATTATACTTAAAATCAGATTCGGTGAATTTGAATTAAATCTATACGTCATGTTTGGCAAACAGAAAACACATGGAGCTACGATTTTATAGACAGGTGGCAACAAAAGAAAGGTTAGAAAATTAATGACGCGGCTAATATTCTGAATTAATTAATCACGCGCCTAAATTATCTCCGTAATCATGCATGACGCGTCCTCTTTGCCCTCTCTTTTCTCCACCTTATATAAGGTCCTCCACTCACCTATACCTCTCTCACAAACAATTCAATTTTAAAACTCTTTCTTTCTTTCTTTCTTCCAGGCTTAAGGTGGCACACAGTTCATAACGCTAGTTTTAAACTGTGGAAAGCTTATTTTCTCTATAACTCATATTTTCCATATCAAAGAAATAAGCTTTCCATAGTTCGTTCATTCAATACATCTTCTTACACTAGCTAGTATGGCTCGTTCTTTCGCTAACGCTAAGGCTTTCTCTGCTATTGTCCTTGAAGGATTCTCCAACACTCTCACAAGGTACCGTAACGTTTCTAATTGTTATGATTATATTTGAGTTATATGATTTTAATATATGGTTTTTTAAAATAATTAAACAGACGTGGTTACGCGGCGGCAACAGAAAGTGTAACGAAGGGGGGAGTGGTGTCTGCTGGCAACAAGATGGGACCCACAAAATCAGGGGAAGATGGTGCTTCGACTTACAAGGTTTCATGGGTTCCAGATCCTGTCACTGGTTACTATAAGCCTGAGAATATTAAGGATACTGATGCCGCTGATTTACGTGCTAAGCTTCTCCGCAAAAAATTCAACAACTAATTTCAACCCATTCAAGAAATATTGTTTTTAAAAGTATATTCATTTATGTATTTTGGGTTTGTGATTTCAACGGTGGATCTCATGAGCTTTTGGGGTCGATTTTAGATGGCTTATTAAAGCTTTGATCGAGTCTGTTAATTGCGAAGATCCTACTCTGTTTATTTACTTTTTTAGTTTTTGGGAACCAGAAGAATGATGATTAGTTGCTGAGCATAAATGTAATGGTGTCTTTTAGTCTAATTCAATGCACTTTATTTTCTTTTTAATAATTGGTTTCAATGTTTGCTCAACAGAGAAAGGAAAACAATACACTCACTCCCTCAAAACAACAGTTGTTTAAAGTTTGTGTATGATTTTTTGAAAAATAATTACTTGTGTTGATATCAATAATAAAATTAGTTGTATCATTTAGTGGAGTGAAAATTCAATAAATAAGATATAACAATGGAAAAAGAAAGAAATATTTTAAGACGAAATAGTTTCACCGTGTGAATGTACGACTAGATTAAGGAGAATTAGTTTAGCTACTTAGATATTATATGGCGTAACAGTCAAAATTGCTCATCAAACTAAGATACTCACTTATTTCAAAAAAAAACTAAGATACTCGCTCTACATTTAAAAGCAATTTTTGTTTTTCTAATTTATTAAAAATTGATTATCTAGATTATATTTCGGATACAACACTTATTTGATAAATCTAAAACAAGTAAAAGTTGTTTATAAATGTGATCGCGGAAGTAAGTGACTTTGTTGACCGTTTCAGACATGTCGATGTATATCTTTAACAATTATATCTTTAATTATGTGTTAGAAAAATATATATATATATATATATATATATAATAGTAGAAGAATATTTATTGAGACAAATTCAACAACTTAAATGTCATCATTTGTCTTTATATAATAGTAGAAAAATATCGTCAAAACAAAAATATACACCAATTAGAAAGAAAGATTCTTAGGGAAAAAGTGATTACTGATTACCGACTGGAGAAGAATGAGGACTGGATGAAGAAGAGGAGGCGGGAAACACCAGATATTCAATCTTTTTCGGTCTGGAACCAGATGTTGATTGCTTTGGTTGTCTCATTGAGGGAGAGGGAGCTGGTTATGAGAAGAGAAAGAGAAATAGAGAGAAGTTTTGTTGTCAGTTCTGAGGGAGGGGTGGTCACGTGGAGCTTGTGTCCTATTGGTTTATTTTGCTATACTAATTAAGGCTACATATAGTTGAAAAATATAAAAGATATTCATTTATGTTTTCATTTTTGACAGGATCTTCATCTCTCTATTCTAATTTAGTAGTATTTGTAACCCATTCATGAAAAACTCAACCTGGAGACAATTTCAACGGCTACAGTTATGCATGCAAGGCAAGAGAGTTTTAAGTTACACTAATTATTTACAATAATAAATATTAAATGATTCAACTATAAAATAAATGTGGACCTCTAGCTTAAAACAGACCAAATTCTTACATTTTTTTTAGAGACCAAATTCTTACATGTTTTTGGTCTATTTCTTTCCTGTTAAAAATTTCAAATTACTAACCTAATATTTACATGTCAACTACCTTTAAAAGAAAAATTACATGTCAACTAATGTATCAAAAGTAAATCTGAAAAG
>Ga0315913_1005449_pt1 | contig 15442 bp, 14 predicted proteins | sample MpolsnodulesMG_FD_207736 | JGI IMG/M metagenome (GOLD analysis project Ga0315913, IMG submission 207736) | Medicago polymorpha root nodule microbial communities from Los Angeles, California, United States - small nodules | ecosystem: Host-associated > Plants > Roots > Nodule | place: USA... | reverse complement strand
GCACATAAGTGCAAAATTTCAGGGGGGTATTTGATCATAACGTAAACAGTTAACGGAAAAATTTGACGGAGGGGTAAATTGATTAACGTTATGCAATTTCAGGGGGTAATTGAAGTTTTGTTAATTGCAAGGGAGTAATTGACGAAACTTACAGTTTCGGGGGGGGGGGGGGAATTGCCTATTTACTCAATTTTTTGTTGAGCAAATGCTCACCTTTAGTCCCTGACTCTCTGCACCACTTCGCTGTCACATAGGTCCCTGACTCAATTAAATACAAAGAAATCTTTGACTCTACACTTCCGTTATCACATTAGTCTCTGACGTTAAATAATTCTGTTAAGTGTGTCACAATGACTAAACTGAAAGTAGAAAATGGTCACTATAGTCCGTGAATCAAAAATCACTATCCCCAACTTAAATCTCAAATCCCTAAATGTCATCCCTAAATCCCTAAAACAAATATACACTAATATGTAACTTTTTTCTCTTGTCAAAAAAAAATGTGACTTTTTTCTAAACATTGTAGACTTTTTTCTTTAGATGTATTGAATATTGTATGTTTTATAAATTCTATTGAAAATTTTATGTATTTTTTTATGCTTAACTGTAAAATTTTGTCCACAATATTAAACAACCAACTGTGCAACAAAAAAAATTATGCTGATATTATTAATCTCTAGTTTTTAATTTTAAATAAAAGAATGCTATATTTTGACAAAAAACAAAAAAAAATGTTATATTAATATTGTCAAATAAGATAATACATTTAGGGATTTGAGATTCAAATTGGGATATTGATTTTTGGTTCAAGGACTAAAGTGACAATTTTCTACTTTCATTTTAGTCCTTGTGACACATTTAACAGAATTATTTAACGTCAGGGACTAAAGTGATAATGAAAGTGCAGGATCAGGGACTTCTCTATATTTAATCCTGAGTCAAGGACCTAAGTGACAGCGAGGTGCAAAGTTAGAGACTAAAGTGACCATTTGCTCATTTTTTTGAGTAAATTGTCATTTGTTCGTGACTTGTACCTCATGATGCAGATATTGATTTTCGGTTCAAGAATTATTTTCTCCTTTTACTTTAGTCTTATGACACCTCATGTATGCCACCCCATCCGTTAACATAAGTTTTTAACGACAAAGATTAAATTAAACTGATAACGAAAGTGCACATACAAGACTACTTTGTATATTATTTTGAGTCAGGGTCCTCTGTGACATCGAGGTGCAAAGTTAGAGACCAAAGTGACAATTTTTTTTTTTGTTGAACAAGGTAAGTATTGTACGGATTAAAATAAAAGTGATTTTAAGATAAAATAATTTAGAGATTATATTTTAGAGATTTTATAAAAAAATCAGAATTTATTTTGTGTTTGTTTACCGTGATAAAAATCACCTTTTTGTTACAAAATCAGTTCAATATTTTGAACCATATTTTCCCTCTCCTATAAAAAAAATTTATTTTTAGAGAAGTTACTTTCAACAACTTCTCGTTTGAAGTTGTTTTTACATTTTGATTTTTTTTAAGTTGTAACCAACGGATGTAATACTCTTAAAAAATATTATTATTTTTTAAAAAAATATTTTTTTTCTTAAAAAAGATATAACAAACGGACTCTTAATATCTCTAATTTTTTTTAACTTATAAAAAAGATCTTGAATGAAATAATTCTAGGTGATTTGAATACGGGACTAGGATTTTAGTGCACCATTGTACTCTAATAGGATTATATTTAGAATCCCTAAAAAAAAAAGGATTATATTTAGAAAACTTATGGGAAAAATTGTTAATAAATAAAGGAATAGTTCCCTAAAAAAAATACCATGGCATAATGCGGTTAAAGTTCATGTAGGAGTGGGATGACGGGATAGGGCGAGGATACCGAAATTTTGATTGGGTATAAGGTTTGGGGTCATTAGGTATATACGAAATAAAGCTACTCATTAAGGAATACTAATGAAAAAATAATATAAATACTAATGAAATGTAAAATGAATTTGAAGACATTAATGTTGCACCTAACATATTTATTTGTCAACAAGAGATATTTTGGTTTCGTATAGATTGTTATTTATAATAATATAAAGAATGAGTGTATTTGAGACAAGACAAGTATCCGTTTTGTAAGAGCAGGAAAGAGTCCACTGTTTGTGAACGACCTTCCTACTTTTGTTGTTTATGTGTTTTGTTTTTGCACTCAACTTACCTGCTTGCTTAGCTACTTGACTTCCACTCTCTTCTCTTCCTAACGGTAACACCATCCATCCCCACTTCCTACCATAAGGTTTCTTTTTCTTTTTTATTTTATTTTATTATAATCATGTTTGGTTTGATTTCTCTTCAGTTATATTATTCATGTTGTGTAAGCATGATTCATCTTCTTTTTAGTTTTCAAGCATCTATTTGAATATGGATAGCTTGAATCCATATGTTCTATTATAGGGAAGACTTTTATATTTTATTTTATGTTTATTTTCTATTTTTTTCACATGAATTTTATATATTTATGTGTTTATAAGAGAAATAAATAAATAAAGAAACTGGAAATAGATAGAAATAAGATGAAGACAAGAGTATAAGCAAATCACTCAATTTGTTGTGTAATAATAACTACTCTTAGAAGAGACCGTATACTAACTCAGCAGGCAAGACAAGTTTTGAATCACATCAGATATAATTAAAGATCTTTTTAAGTGATCTATATACTAAATGTTTTCGGTGAAAATGTGGTGTCCTGGTCTCTTGGTGGTCATTAGTCAATATAGGATGTCCAAGAATTGATGTTAGATTACTCTAATCAAGCAACAATACACCCAATTTGATATTAATTAGCAAAATTGCAACAAGGTTCTTGAATTTAATTTTTTATTCAATATAATCTTTTATATTTTATCCGTTTCAAGTTAGTCTATTATGTTTAAAAGCTTCAACGAAGTTGGACAAAACCTCGTTGCTACTTTTTATGTAAATTTGGTAGTTTTGAACTATATTCGCCTCTACTTACTTTCTTCTTACCCTGCCTGGCAGATTTTCCCTATGGCGAACAAGTATCTGTGGGTGACTTGCTGTTTGTGGGCTTTAACATGCTCACTCCTTCCTTCGTTCTCCTATGGACTTATGAGAATTGATTTGAAGAAGAGAACTCTAGATCTTGATAGCATTAGAGCTGCTAGGATGGTAAGAGAAAAGCTAAAGTCAAGCAAACCTGTGTTGGGTGCATATGATCAGTATACCGGTAAATCAACCGACGATGCCATAGTACCTTTGAAGGATTATTTGAATGCACAATATTATGGAGAGATTGGAATTGGCACACCTCCACAGACATTTAATGTCATATTTGATACCGGAAGTTCGAACCTTTGGGTTCCATCGTCAAAGTGCTATTTTTCTGTAAGTTTGTCTTAACTATCGTGCTTCATTCGTTACAAATATTTATATATACGTGTGTCTTATTGACTAATGTTCTCTTACAGATTGCCTGCTACACCCATCATTGGTACAAGGCAAAGAAATCCAAAACATATACCAAAAATGGTAATGCCATCTTCTCATTACTCATATTCATTTATAGTGACCTATGAAATCACACAAAGTGTAAATTACATGCTGCTGTATGCTATTTAATACGTTCAAATGTCCTTTTTTACTTGTCAATTCAGGAACATCATGTAAAATAGCATATGGATCTGGAGCAATATCTGGTTTTTTCAGTCAAGATAATGTTAAACTTGGCGATGTTGTTGTTAAGGATGTGGTGAGTGTTTCTTTATCTACGAGCTCGTGCATCAAAATATATTGAACAGTTTTTATACAGCAAATCTTGGAGACTTAGTATTATATTGTTCTTGAAACTGTAGGATTTCATTGAGGCTACCCGTGAAGGAAGTATTTCCTTTGTGCTGGCAAAGTTTGATGGATTACTTGGGCTTGGCTTTCAGGAGATCTCTGTTGAAAATGCTGTGCCAGTATGGTATGTTTTTTGACCTATCCTGTTATTTCATTTGCATCTGATTGCGTGTCAGAATTAAATATGGTGAGTCTGTTATGTCCATTAATTTAGGCCATGTTTGGATAAAGAACTTAATTATACATTAATAGCATAAGCATTTACCAAATAAGTGCTTATGTATAAGTTATTTCTATAACAAGAGATAAAATGAAGTCAAACTATTTTCGTATATCCTAGAGAACTTATGGAAATAAGCTAAAAACAACTTACGCATAAGCAGTTGTGAGACTGTATGCTCTCGCAAACAGTCTCACAACTGCTCATGCGTAAGCTCAATTAAGCCAATTCAAACAGACCCTCAGTGATCCATTATACATCACAGGTACAAAATGGTGGAGCAAGATCTTGTAAATGAGCAGGTGTTCTCTTTTTGGCTCAATGGGGATCCAAAAGCGAAAAAGGGTGGTGAGCTAATTCTTGGGGGTGTTGATCCAAATCACTTCAAAGGAAAACATACATATGTTCCAGTCACTCAAAAGGGCTATTGGCAGGTTAGAAAAACAAAATTTAGTTTGATCAGGAATTCTTTTCAAATGTGTAGTTTAATGCGGAAAAACTTAACATGAATATATACCTTTTCAGATTGAAATGGGCGACTTTTTCATTGGAGGTCTCTCAACAGGTAACTTCACTGATCTTCAACAATAAGATAGTTTTATTTTAGTGAATACCGAAAAATAAGGGAGTAATTTAGTGGTTGAAAGGTTTTAAGATATGGTATGGTATAAGAAGAAAACTTGAATTCTAGTGTTTCCTCCTCTCAAATGTACAATGTGTATGTATATATAATTTTTCGTAATTGTAAATTTGATTACAAAGTGCATCTAATTGTGGAACATGTTGAGGTTATTTTAGGCGTTTGCGAAGGTGGCTGTGCTGCTATTGTGGATTCAGGAACATCATTGCTTGCCGGTCCAACTGTATGTACTTACATATTTCCATATATTATTCACTCATAGCTTTTCATTTATACTTTTTGTTGACTGGGTGAATTTCAGACTGTTGTGACTGAAATCAACCATGCTATTGGAGCTGAAGGAGTTCTGAGTGTAGAATGTAAGGAAATTGTTACTGAATATGGAGAATTGATATGGGATCTCTTGGTAGCAGGGGTATGTTCTCTTGACCACCCTTTTTCTTGTTACCCTAACTTGTAGTCGTTGCTTTTTCTGTCACGCAATTTCAACCCTTGAACCTAAATGAGTTTAATATTGATTTTCAGGTACGACCTGGTGATGTGTGTTCACAAGTTGGTTTGTGTGGTGGCAAGAGGGTACAATCTAAGAGGTTAGAATTTTTTTCTCTTTTTGTAAAAAAAAAATGAGCATCTTTATATATCAACATGTTGAACGCCTTTAATTCATTGTATTTCGATTGGTAATAATTTGAAGATGCTGGATGAATCAGTGATTTATACTCTTCGCTGGTTACAATTGTTAGTTTCTTTTTTTGTCACTGGGAAGAGTTTAGGTCCTGTTCTAGCATTGCAATGCCACATGATTTTGACTTAAACAGACTCTAACTTTTCTTTGAATCCTATGCAGCATGGGGATTGAGATGGTGACTGAAAAGGAACAGGGAGAGTTGTCTGCTAAAGATACTGCTTTGTGTTCTTCCTGTCAGATGCTTGTGATTTGGATCCAGAATCAACTTAAACGAAAGTCAACCAAGGATAAAATATTCAACTACGTAAATCAAGTAAGCCTTTTGAATGATCCTATTCAGAAACCTGAGTTGATGTTTCGAATTATCCCATTGCTTTGATGGATTGATTTCGTTTGTTTGATTATTTGCAGCTCTGCGAGAGCTTGCCAAGTCCAAATGGAGAGTCGGTAGTAGACTGTAATAGCATTTATCAATTGCCAAACATTTCGTTCACTATCGGAGAGAAATCTTTCGTCCTCAGTCCAGAGCAGGTTAGCTTTTGAAGTTTTGATAAAGGCTAACTCACTATTAATTTTGTTGATTTATAGTATATTTGTTGGTTCTGAAAATGCTGTGTACTTTTTCAGTATATTTTGAAAACTGGAGAAGGCATTGCAACAGTCTGTCTTAGTGGGTTTATTGCTTTTGACATTCCTCCTCCAAGGGGTCCTCTCTGGTATGTTTCTCTTACAACATTAATTATATGCATACACTAACATTGCATAGTACAAACCAACCATGCTTAAAATAAATTTTGCTCAAAACTTTGTCCTTTTTCTTTTCTGAAGGATTCTTGGCGATGTTTTTATGAGGGTGTATCACACTGTCTTTGACTATGGAAATCTCCAAGTTGGTTTTGCTGAAGCTGCCTAGTGAGACTTGTGGTAGTTTATTGCTAGTATGTAGGAATTTCTTTTCTGAGCATGTTAGTGTGTATTGTAAATAAGCTCGTATGTAGCTACTTTATGGTGCAGGTAAAACTTTATGAATTCTTATATGCATTCTTATACGTGAAGCTATCTCTGTTAAAGCATCATGTATCTGTCTAATGTATTAAGCATCATGTATTCATGTATGTTGTATTAAAGTATCATGTATTTGTCTAATGTATTAAATATTGTGTATCCATGTTTAAGTATCATGTACACGGTACACACTCTTTTCAACACACTGAGATTGGTTGAAATTTAAAAGGGGACCCAATCCAAGTATCATGTATCCATGTTAAAGGTTAAAGTATCATGTAGTTATGTTATCTTCTCCGTCAAAATGATTACAATTAATCATTAAAACACAACAGTAATTAATTTTTATTTTTATTTTTATATTCTCAATATATAAAGTTTTAAGAAACTTTAGAAATAATTCACAATTATGATATATCTCAGTTGAAATAATAATGTAAATAAAATCATAATTTTTGTATTTAATGTTTTTAAAGATTCTCCAAAAAATAATTGAGCTATACTATCTCAGATCTCAAAGTTGAAATAATAATCTAAATTTATTCTTCAAAACTCGAGTCAAATAATAGTGGTTTTGTCTACAAAAGGGTGTATTTTTTTTTTTCTTCTAAAAAATGTTGTAAAAGTAGTTTAAGTTTTTTTTTGTGTGTGAATTATTTGTGCATAACTATAAAGATTAATCGTTCGATCTTTGTGGGACCCAAATCTGCCACAAACTCTTAGAGTTTTAATGCTGTATGCCCAAATTCAAGTTAAAATCCTAGACCTAGGCAAAACTGTTATATTACTAAAAAAAATGAGTATGAATTTTATAGAGCATGGGTGATAAACAATTGAATAAACTTATGATATTTGGTAGAAGAGAACTTAAATTTTATCTATTATTTGGATTTAAAAAATAGAAGAAAAAAAAGTTTACTATCTATGGTAAAATTAGTGAAAATTATTTAATTATTCTTGGAAGGACATGTAGAGTTTACTTCTTTTTTTTAAAAAATTATATTATTTAATAGATGTAATATCAGGGTAGGCCTGGCCGTGATTTGTAGGGATAAAGATCAACTAATTATTTCTAAGGATGTTTTAGGGTATAAGTGATGTTTTTAAATTAATTATTGATTGGCAATGGTGTAATTTGAAAGGATTTTTCCAGCGATACTCTGTTCATTATTTGGTTAGATGCAGTTCAATCTTAATGCTATCCACTGAACTGATATGTGGTTGATTTGGACATTGTTTTAGGGGTTGAAACCATAATGATTCCTGTATAAGAAATTATCATGTTCTTCGTAGTGCATTTGTGGCTTCATTCAAACATGAGAACATGAATGTGTCCACAAAATATATATACAAATTTCCTATTGTTCTTTGGCAGCTAGCTGTTTCTTTAGGTTGAGCACGTCTAGTCCTTGCGATGCCAACATGTTTTTCAGCTTCTCTGAAGCTTCTCTATACTTTATTTTGGACGAAGCTGATTCATCAATTGCTTCCTTATATCGACAACGAAAAGCATCTAGCTTCGCTTGTGTTCCTCGTAGTCTCATTCTAAGCTTAGCTGTTTCATTGATGTTTGTAACTTTATCCTGTTCATAAAATTACAAGGTAAAAAGATTTTACTGATGACCAATTGAATGTTCAAGAATGAAACTAGTATGTAGCTTAAGGTGAGGAATATTTTTGAGTTCATACAAACACATGCATGGCCCGATAACCGACTATGATTGACTTACCGCGTGAATTTTGACTTCAATGCAGGAAATTTTATGACTCAATTCCTCAATATGGTTCTTTGCCCCTGACAGCTGTAAAGCATTGATGTGATTAAAAAATAATATAAGGTAAGTTATCATAAGACAATCCTTAGTCTACCTCATCTTGGCAATGTTTTAGAAAGAGTTCCACCTCCACAACATGTTTCTGTTGATTTTCCATCTGGGTCGTCAATTTGTCCCTTTCCTCTGCGACAATGGAAAGCTTGCTCTTGAGGTTCTGCAGAGTCACCGAGATGATTAGTAAAGCTAATATTGTGCTGATTCTCACATACATCTTTTATCCCTTAGTTCCAAGTTATATATAATGGACGATTAGGCAGTTGTACAGGTAAAGGCAGTGAAGGTGAAACCTGAAACTCAATAAAAAATTCTCTTAGAATTGATAGATTATCTCCTTTATTAAGAGCTTGCACCTCTCTCTGAATTCCATCTTCATTCTCAGGACAGCCATACAGCTCATGCTCGATAGACTGCAACTCAAATTTGGGTTTTGATATCTGCAATGCAGGCCAATGCAGTGACAACTATGTCGTGCACTAAATCATAAGCCTATAAAATCAGTAACAATCAATATTCCTTACTTCTTGGGATTGTCTGTTCGCATCATTGTTTGTTTCCATGTGATCAAAATCTAAAACGTTTTCCCTGTAGCCACAAAATATGACAATACCGAAATAAGCATAGATTATCAGAAAATAATAAATCACCTGGAAACAGTATATAAATGAATAAAGATCACTTCATGCAAAGCCTTGCAATACATAAAGTTGGGCCAATTTAAACAATTTTGAATAAGTTCAACATAGTGATAGTTGCAGGTGTAATATATATAAGTTTAACAAACCTGGATTTTTCCTTGCCAAGCATATTTTCATATGAAATAGTCAGTCTTTCGCGGAAGATCTTGCATTCTTCTCTACAGGATTCCAATTCTCTCCTTACCTAACATTTGTAGACAAATTTTATAAAATTAAGTAAATGATGCAATCAAACTTGAAGACATCGTGGAAAAACGAAGCTGGAGTTTATCAATCGTTTTTTACTTAACTACACTACTATCTATAGAATTGCTCAACTGCTTGTTTCACAGTTGACTATCCCATTTAAATAAATTTTGGGCTTGAAAATGGGATGATACATCAAATTATTTGCTACAGGGTTATATCTTAACAAAATTATACCAAAAGTAGCTGTAAAAATTAAGAATCTTTAGATATTCATTTAATTGTACAACTTCCTAGGTCGATTGTTATTACTCCTACAATATACAACTTCCTAGGCTAGTGCTTACTTATTAAGCATTGAATGCTTTTATTGTAAAACCATTATAAATACAAGGTGTGTGATCTCATTATAGACACAGAATTGGCAGAGCTTTGCATATTTTTACAGTAGCACTTGCCTGTTGCACTATGGGACAGAAAATAACACGAGTTCCATTTATATTTGATGCATTTTAAAAATTGAACATAACAAGATGGAACCAAGAAGAATAAAGGCTAAAACATGCTTCCAATCCTTTATCTTTTACTCAATTCATTTTGGACTTTTGTCTTTGCAGTGTTATGCAAATTCATCTATTTAGCCATCTATTTTAAAAGCAGGAACAATACTAATTCATTGTGCTTTCCACCAAATTCTACCAAAGTAATTAGTAATTTTAGAGTTATTGTTTGGTTATAATGTAGAACTTTTAAAAGGGGTGAAATTGAAACACTTAATCTAGGGCATTCGTGAGAAAATTAATGCTCAGCAGTCAAGCCATATTGTATTGTGCATCAGAAGCAAAAGAAACATGTCCGTAATAAAATTAAAATTTGAGCTTACATGCAACTATTCATGTTATAATTCTAAAACAATTAAAAAAGGAAGAAAGGATTAACACGTTCCAATAAAGGAAGGAGACATAGTAAACTTAAAATATAATGGAGCTTCAAGGAATCAATAAAAAAACAAAAGAAATTAATCAAGGTTTCATAGGGACCAGTTTAGAGTTAGATTAGCTTCTTCCTTATAAGAGGTGCTCAAGTGAGATAATTATTAGATTCTTAAGTTGCAAAAAATTAATTATTGGTTTATACATGCCTATGGAGAATGAAATGCAATTTCTGAAAAAGTTGAGGTAGAAAATCTAATTGCAATGTATATGAAAAGCTGTTATTCAGAAGACTCATAATCATTGCAAAATCATTTCAACTTTTCCGTTACAATTATTTGCTAAAGAAATCATCCATACTAACTCTAAATAGTAAAGCCATGATTCTTACTTCTGCTAATTCTGTTGATAATGATGTATGTTGCTCATTGTTTGACCTAGCTTGTTCTTCAATGGCTAGAAGAGCATCTTTCTCCTTGGCAGAACAAATTGCCCTTTCCTCCTCTATTTCCAATAGGGCATCTGTGAGTTGCTGCAAGACCGAGGATACACAATGAAACAAATTTAAACTAATAAATAGAAATCGCTTGAAAAAGGAAGAAACACAATCAAAAGAAAGAATAGTTGCAATTGCATTACCATTGCCAACTCCTCCTTTTCTTCCGTCAATACTTTGATAGAGCTTTTAAATTTTTCTTGGTTGAGATCAGATTCTTCCAATCTTTGTTTCTGGATGCACAAGAATAAGATGTCAGCTTTGATGGTTGGAATGAGAAAACATATCAGTCATTAAACATTAATTGCTAAAAAGGGAAATGCCAACAAGTGCCCTTAGGGTACTTGTTAAGAAGCCCACAAAATAAATTTTATCTTGGATTTGTGTATTCAACACACTGGAACTTTAAAAATCAACTTTTTGCACATTAAACTTACAAATTCTTTCCTTTTTTGTATCCTTAACAAGTGCGGCACTTGTTAAAATAGTTAGCTGATTGTGTCAGTTTCTAATCTACAAGTGTAATCTGAGTGTTAAAGTAGTTAGCACTATGTAATAGAGAAGTTAACTCTGTTAGAACTGACAAGTGACAACTGTCAGTTGGAAGTAGTCAGTAGAGTCTCTTACACAAGGAGTTGTGACACCAAGTTGGAAAGTCTTTTTTTTTTTTTTGTTAAATATAAGCTCGAGTGCAAATTACTAGATGCATTTATAAATAAGCATGGAGGTAGTACTTGATAATTTTCCGTTCAATCAGAATCATCAATATGTAGACTAATGCTCATAAAACTATTCTCAACTTGTTTGACATCATTGTCACACGCGGCTCATCTCACTCAATTAAGCAGCTAAATATAAAGCTCAACCTGTGTTTGTACTCAAAGAGCTTGGCAACCTGGATTTTCTTAAGAGTAAAAGCAAAACATCATCCCACTGATTCTCTGTTGTTATCTCAAGCAAATATATTAAGGATTCATTGGCCAAAGCAAAGGTATCTATCTCTACTCCCAAGGTTGGTGGCTGCAAACAAAAATTTAGTGTGTATTATGGATCCGATACGTAGTTGAAAAATGGTTGTTGGTTCATTGCATTATGCTACTATAAGTAGGCCTACCCCTAAAACCAGGTTCAAAATCAATAAAGTAAGCCCAGAAGGTCGATCTCTGGCTCCTGAATATGCCAAAGATTACAACCTTATCTATCAGTGGTCCAAGAAACACCAGTTGGAATGCTCAATACAAAAGCAAACTAGAGGAGTGCAGTAACTGGCAAATACAACAGCTGAACAGTTGTGGCTTCACACACTGCTCATAGAGTTGTTAGTGCCAATTACCATTCCATTCTTTAGTAATAACCTTGGCACAATGTGACTCGCAGAAATATAATCCACTGATTTATTCAAGGACCAAGTACATGGAACCAGATTTCAATAAAAAGTGCAGCACAAAAAGAGCTGGAATGTGTGTCATATATCCCCACACGATGAGTAAGCAAATACTCTGACCATGGTACTATTTCATACAAATTATGTGAAGTACGTGACGAACTCAGATGTTTGATCAATTCTAATTAATCCACCCTGAGTTTGAAGGGAAAATGAGTACTTCGCTGTGTCTTGGTTTCTAATTAGTATGTGCAACTCATTGTGTTAGTATTTAGCACTCTCGTCAAGTAGTTTGTTTTCTGTTGAACCGACAAAAGTGGATTGGTTAGTCATAAACAGTTAGAAAAATACTGCATGTAAGATCTCAAAAGATATCAATAGTCAATTTCACTCAATGCATTTAAATTCAGAATCTTTCCCTATCTAAATTTTCTTTCATTAGCTATCATTTTCTCCTTGCCCTTTAGCATCAATCAATTATTTAACATCTGAGTTGAAACCTAAAAAAAACTGTACAGAACAACTTACAAGAGCTGAAATCTCCTCTTTCAAATCATATATTTCAGAGGTTGATGTACTAAGTTTTTCAGTCAAATCTTCCAGTTCTGAATTCAAAGCTTCATTAATAGATATCACCTCTTCTTTTTCTTTCAGCGCAGCTGTTATCTCTTCTTCCAACGAAGTGATTCTTGTTTCTGATTCAAATGCAAAAACTTCCAGCTTTTTGTACTCTTCCTGGTAGGCAATACATGCATATTAGAAAAATCAGTTATCCTAGTCGAATTTTTTTAAAAAAAAAACATAAAGACAAATGATCATGTATGAAAAATAGTACAAGGCTGTATTAGCCAATTTTACCATTTTTCATATAATTCATGATATATAATCACATATTATAGGTTTAAATAGAAAAATCCTTTCTATCATTCCTTGTTGGTGCTGTCAATAACTGCACATAACCTATTGTTGTCGTTATTACAAATTTTAAAACCATATACATTGCAAAATAGAAAATATGCAGAGGGAAGGGATGAGTTTTGTTGCAAAGAGAAGAGTGGGCTATCTTTTTCTCATGCACAAGCGAGAACAGTGGGGCTGCTAGAGTTTATTTTCTCCAATTAGAGCTGTGGTCTTTTGCCGACCCCACTTAGTGGGATAAGGCTTGGTTGTTTTTGTAGAGTTGTGGTCTTTTCTAGGGATACAAAGAGACCAAAATGTCCAAAAACAGAACGGAGCAATAAAACAAAAAATAATTTGGGTTTTCATTCCGTCTTCAATGTTGCGTTGCGACAGCTACATTTTACCGCGTTTTTGGGCTTTACAGCCGCAACCTTAAAAAGCAATGATGCAACTGTGGCTGCTAAAACCACAATTAACTGCATAGGCTGTTGTTAACAAAACATCAGATCATATGTTCTTTTTTCTTGCTACAATCAGTTGTCTACAAAAGGAGTTAAAGGCCCTTCTTAAATAATAAGTAGTAACCACAGTTTCTGCAAACATATATCTACCAAAGAAAATGCAGAGCCCTTTGGTTTTTGAGGATCAAACATCTTTGAACTCTTTTCAACAGTTGAATCACGTCTTCTACCAGCAAGTGAATCACGTTTATTGATATCGCGTTCAAGAAGAGAGTTCTGACCATGCAACCGTTTGATCTCTCGTTCAGCACAGGCTTTCTCACCCTACAAATCATATTGCGGAATAAAATTATACGTCTTTGACAAGTAATAGGTTACAATGAAAGCAAAAAACCCTTGAGTATAACAAAAACAACCTCAAGTTTTGTTTTCTCTTGCATAGCATTCTTAAGCTTGAATTCAGTTTCTTTCAACCTGGTTTTTGTCTTCTCAAGATCTCTTCTTAAAGTTTCTTTTTCCTTGGCCACTGAAGATGATGTTAAACATGATATATCTTGTTCAAGAGTTTGGATATAAGAAATCAGCTCTCCATTTTCCAATTCTTGTTGTCCCAACCGTTCCTGTATTAATAATAAAAAGTTAGTACGTACCATTTGCTGCATTACACAATCAGACAAAATAAGAGATAGTACAGATACAATATTATCAAATAAAGGCCCACCAACAAAGAATTATGGGAGCTCTGAGCATCTAGTTCTGACTCCTGATGAAGCTTTTGAATACTAACTAACTGGCTGTCCAGAAGAATCTGCAACAAAAAAATATTAGACCTACCAGAGAACCCAGAAACGACTAGAAATATATCATAATAGAAAGGCAATTTTACCTTCTCATTCTCAAGATCGGATATTGTTTGTCTTAAGCAAGAATTCAACTTCTGATAATTACTAAAGATTAATTTTTGTTCTACAGAATCCTGAGATATTGAGGTTTTGAAATCCTACATCAAATCATAAAATGAAATCAAAATTGAAAAGAGTCTACACATATTTATTTGGATACAATAATTAGTTGGAAAACAAAAAATAGTTGCTCAAGACTTTATTTAAAATAAACACTCAGCAATTTCATTTTTATTACATTTATCCAATATACAGCCTGAACATTACTTACAAGGAATATATTACAGAGAGTAGAGAAACTTTTAGTTGCATCATCAACCATCAAAATAGCACTTTGAACAGCTTCTTTTGAGTTTTGTACTTCGGACATTATGTCTTCAATCCCCATGGAAACTCTTGTTATAAAGTCAACATTCCCATCCTACATGAAACTTTAAGACTCAGTTTTATAGGATAGGTTGTAGTATGTATAATAACCATATAAAACTGTTAACTTATATAATCATGAAGACATTATAATCAAGCAACAATCTAAAAGTTCATACAAAGCGTCAAATGCATACATCAATGTTGCCCGCAGTTTTACTGGAAATAAGTTGTTCACTCGCCACCCGAGCTGCCTCCCGTGCTTTTCTAAGCTCTTCATTGAGCTAAGCACATGAAACAAAACTCAGGAATTAAAAATTGTGAACAAGGAAAAAAATGAAACAATTTTATACATCACCAAGTAGCTCCATATTTGTGTCTGCAAAATACAGTTTAGATAAATTGTGGATGCCATATTTAGATAAACAATGAATACTTTCCAATAATTAAATAGAGGTCCATGCTAACAAGTGCCCTTAGAGCATCAAAAAGAAGAAATTTATATTGAAAAGAGCATTTTTTATACTTTTAAAGAGTTGACTACACAACTCGAGTTGTTAAATGGAGCTTATGGAATAACCACTCCTTACTACCATATTTTGTCACAAAATAAACTTAATATGGATTAAAAAAATTCAATAGACCTTACAAAAAGGCAAGTGACTTTTACTAATTTATCTTTTTTTCCTTTATTTCACTTTTCATACTTTTGCATGTGTAATGTAGTTTTTTGGATTTCTATAAGAGGAAAACAAAGGCATATGAACATTCTTTTGGATAGCAAGGACCAGCTACCCTACCTAGTGGGAAAGTTAGAGGCAGCACAATCAACTAAGGTTGATTTATCTGTTGAATTTACCTTGATATCTTTAGGGGG
>Ga0315913_1005448_pt1 | contig 15442 bp, 9 predicted proteins | sample MpolsnodulesMG_FD_207736 | JGI IMG/M metagenome (GOLD analysis project Ga0315913, IMG submission 207736) | Medicago polymorpha root nodule microbial communities from Los Angeles, California, United States - small nodules | ecosystem: Host-associated > Plants > Roots > Nodule | place: USA... | reverse complement strand
TATCATATATATCAATATAAATTACATAATGTTACTTATATATTAGCCTCAAAAAATTGGCGTTACAATTTCGACCCCAAAATATACGACGGTGTAATTTCTACCAAAAAAATGGACTAACACCGACAAAAAAATCACTCATTAAAGACCAAGTGATTGGGGAAGATCAAGTGAAATAGAATCTTCCTCATCTTCCGCAATAACTTCAAATTGTTGCTTTGGTTTTTCGGGAGTGTCCAACAAAATAGGCACCGCTTTGTTTGACTCCTTTTGTGGTTGCGGCGGTTTGTTTCCACTTTCAATAACCATGAGCTTTCGGAACAACTCATGTTGATCCAAATACTCATCTTTCCAAGTTACCGCATCTTCTTTCTTGTGATTGTGCCACTCCATATATGATGGAGGTAGTGGACAACCATTCTTCAAATAAATAAGCACAAAATGATTCGGAATTACCCCAAGACACATGATGAGAGTTTTTTGCTTAGCCGGCGGTGGTGACCCTCTTAGTGGGAAAAAAGATTCCGATTTTCCAACTTCAAGATTTGTTAACACGACCACACACCTTTTGTAATAATTAGCAACAATGTGTCCCATGTTCGGAAAATTCAACCACTTATCAACAAGATGTGCACAACCTTTCATATTTGCGGGAGGATGTAAGCCATTTAAAATGTAGTTATAACGATTCTCACCCGCATATACTTCAACATAATCATCTCTATGATCTTTCAACTCTTGAATAAGATGTGTACGAATCATGATATGACTTTGTTCGGTCAATCTCATGAACTCGGCTATAGCCTGAATTCCACAATGTCCATCGCCTATAACATCCATCACTTTCTCAATAAATGGAAGCATGAAGCGTGACATATATTCAATAGGCCTCATAACCGGAATAGGTTTAGGCTTTGGATACCGAGTAGGTGGTGGAAGTGGGGGAAATGATGTTTTACCAAGACGAGCACCTTTTTTTCTTTTAATTGATAAAGTTGTTGGTGATGGTGATGGTTGACTATCTGGATTTTGGGAGTCAATAGCCTCCCACGAAGAAGGGATTCGACTAGTCGATATAATTTTTCCTTTAGACCTCGCAATGTCCATTTTTTTCTTGGATCCCTTGGTTGGTACTTTTCGTGGTGGTGGAGACATCATGGTGGTTTCAAAAAATGCCAACTACCGCAAAACCTCTTTGACTTAAAGCTTCATTTGGAAAGGGAGTTTCTTGAGACGTTCTTGAATACCTTTCAACTCATCCTCGACAGAAAAACCATCTTCATTAATTTCTTCGCCCATACGTAACCTATGCCAATGATGGTGTATCTCATCTAATAAAATTGGCTTGTCTTCAAGGATTTTAGTAGCAATTTCGCATGCACATGGAAGCTCGTAAGAAGTCCTTTAAACACAACCACAAATTCTTGAGCTCGTTGTCGCATGCTTATCTTACTACATAAGTTATACAAGTGGCTCCACCAGTGGAGAGGAAAGAAGATGACGGAGAAGAAGAAACCAATGGTGCCTGATAGGACATACCAGTAGCATTGGTGTTGGAGGGAAAACAGAGGGGGCACAGGGGCCTCTAGGGAGCAAGAGACCATGATGGTCAAACTTACGCCCAGACAGATCAACCTCACACCCAGACTGATCCCTTCCCTATTTACCGATCATATGACCTCTGATGAATTTCCAAAGAGGCCTCTTTCTATGAAAGGTCAACGATGGAAACACATCGTTGTAGAAGGAATAGGAGAAGAGGAGAAAGAAGAGGGTGTGAGAAATTGTGAGGAAATGAAGCATATTTATAGGGGAGGGAGGGACCAAAAACGGTGGGAAAGGCATCAATGCAGTCAAAAAACGTGTAACCACCGTCCAAAAACGTTTAATAAACGTTTTGTTTGTGGTGCAGACCACCGACCAAATTCTTCTGGTGCGTTCCGGAATATGTAATCCGGATTACACATGGATTCCAGATTACGTATTCCGAAAAAATACGATTATGGGGTGTACCAAAGGGAAACTTGGAACTTTATGTATGGTGAGGGTTAGTTCGGAATTTATAATCTAGATTGCTTTAACATTGGATTCTTTTGTGTGTCCCACATTGCACCGACAATTTTTGTGATCCACAGCGCCCAAATACCTCTATAAATAGGGGTCCCTGTTTTCATTACAAGTAAATTACACCAGAAAAAAATCATGGAATTCCCTGGCTTTGATCCAAACACCAAGCTAGCGATAGTCTACTACAACGGTGGAACACCACCCCATCTGTTTAGGATTCACAACGATGTCACCCTCTCCGGGCTGAAGGATGAGCTGGATCAAATCAACCGGTAACTCAACCACAGAGACACGAGAAGGGTGGTCGGTGTTGAATATCAATGTCAATTTTCTGTCTCAGCCGGATCTCTTCGCTTCAGCCTGATGAAACTCACGAAGGACGACGACGTGAGAACCATGTTCTCTGTCTTTGATCAACACAGTACTAGAGGACCAATCGAGTGGGACGCTTCGTTGGTTAGATCTGCTGAACAAATTCTAAAAAGTTTGATCCGGCCCAGGAACTATGAAGAGATCAGGGCACTCCTGGAACCACCAGACGAAAAAATTAGTTTAGATGATATGTGATAATGTGCTATGTTTTAATTAATCACGTGTTTTATGTTGTTTTAATTCGTGTTAGTTATGTGTTGTTGAATTAAGTTGTTGCATTATGTTTTGAATAATATATATTATTTAAACTTTCATTATGTTTTAATTTACGTCAAAGATGTCCATTTATTCGATAAAATAACCGAAGATATGCTGTCCGGATTATGAAATTCGAATACACATAGGGCGTAAGTGTATTCCGAATTTCGAAATTCGGAAAGCTTCGGCATAGGATCCTTTTGTATGGACGACATTACACCAAGAGTATATGTGGCCCACAACATCCAAGGACCTCTTTAAATACACTCTATCCGGTTTTCAGCTTCAATACCAGCAAAACACACAAACACACCAAAGAAAACCATGCAAATTTTTGTCATTAAGCTGAGGATCTTTCTCACGCGGTCGCAAATAGATGAGTTAGCTCTCTATTTGACTGTGTGATGAAGATCTTCAGTCTGCTGTCAAAAATACAAACAAACACACCAAAGAGACCATGCAAATTTTTGTCATCAAGCGAAAGATCTTTCTCACGCGGTCGCAAATAGATAGCTCTCTATTTGACCGCGTCCGCGTGATGAAGATCTTGCGCATGCTGGCAAAAATATATAGATACATTTATGGTTGCTCTATATTTGAATATCAAGAGGTTTCTATGAGTTAGATCTTGCTGCCAGCCAGATGAATATATCATTTGGCAAGGCAACATGATCTAGCTCAGAGAAATCCTCTTGAAATACATTGTCTTTCTTCATTATGTTGTAGATCTAAAAGATTCATCATTTATGTTATTATGATTTTTTTAACTTTTTATTTTTCTTATGTTGCTTCTTTTTATGTTATGTACCTTTGTTCTATTTTTTTCCAAGCCATCCGCGAAGAAAACACTCCAAATAAAAGGGCCTGATGAAGTTCAGACTTTAAAATCTGGAAAAACTTCATGCTATCTTGATTATACAATCCGGAACACCTTAGTAACAATTTGGACGGTGACGTTTCACCAAAGGTTTGGCCGGTTAGTGGAGTTTTAATGCGTTTTTTGGACGGTTTTGAATGAAAAACACGTTTTCCTTGACTTCCAAATGACCTAGGACTTGTTTTAGGCTATAAAAAGGCTTGGATCTTCAACATTTTCCTTCATTCTTCTTCACCTCCTTTCTTACACTTTCTTCAATTTTTTTTAGTTTTTTAGGTAGCTTTTAGGAGTGTTTGTGGTGTCATGGTCATTGCTGACCGCTCATACGACCCCTGCAATTGCAGCTTATGTGGGGTTCGTATAACGGTCAACAGAGACCCTTGACATCAAAGAAAGACACAAAATTTTATAGCGTATGCATCCGGAATTTATTTTCTGGAAACACTAACAATCTGGTTCGGAAAACGTAATCCGGACCAGAGATATTTTTGGAATTTTTGCAGGACGCGCGAGAAGGCAGCAGGGTGGAAAAAGTAAAACTCTAGTTCAATATTTTATTTTTGAAGGAAGTTCAACATTATTTTTTAAACCATGCTCACGTGATTAATTTTGAGAATTTGGAGATTTTTTAATTTTAAAAAAAACCTAAATGAAAATGTTCAATATTATTTCTATCAACTAGCATCTTATCGTATTATATCATAATAGTTTTTTTTGTAACACAACCAAATTATTATTTTTTTATAGTTTTTTGTGCGTGTCTTTTCCGAAAAAAATAGATTATAATGTGTCAAGATATATTGAATAATGTTTTAAGAGTTTAATATTTTTTTTTAAAAAAGTTAAATATGTTTTTAATGCTTAAAAATTACTAACAATTGTTTTGATTGTTAGAATTTTTTTTGTCGGCTTTTAGTTCCAAAAATGTTTTTCATCAATACTGTTGGTCATCATATTCCCCAAATTCGGTTGCGTGACTTCGAATCCCAAAACCATCAATACAATGTTTTTAAAAGGCCTTGGAGTAAGTTTAGTGTTCTTGTTAAAACCATGTTCACACAATTTGATTGTCAGAATTTGAAGATATTTTATTTTAAAATCCTGAATTCCAACATTCAATATATTTCAATTATGATTTGATTGTCAGAATTTGAAGATATTTTATTTTAAAATCCTGAATTCCAACATTCAATATATTTCAATTATGATAATAAACCAAACAGTTAAATTCAAATAGTTAATAAATTTCACCAAAGACGAATTCTTTAAAAGAATTTGAGTTTGATTTTTTAGTGTAACAATTATCGACTAGACTCTACTTATCTTCTGATTGAACTTTGGATCATTATATCCATTTTTCTGGAAAATCAGATGGTTAATGCCAAAAAAAAATTCAATTATAATGATAGCCAATAATAAAATTAAATAAAAACACCGATAATAAGAAATCTTTCAGCGAAGAAGTTCACATGGTTGCCAAGAGAACTTGCATAAGTTTTTTTGGTGGTGGCCGGGGTTTGAATCCCAGACCTTGCATATATTATGCATTTGTCCATATTAACTGAGCTAAGCTCACAAGCACGAACTTGCATAAGTTGCATTATGATCAACGTGTTGATGAAAAACATTTTATAGGAATTTAAAATTTCTCTAACCTTTGTCCAATAAGTCCTAACTCAACCGATAAAATGTTGAAATTATTAGACCGGACACACGGAATGGAGTTCGAACCCCAACACCTCCACTTATGTGTGTGAGTTTATAACGACTTTCTCATTTCATCTATTAAAAAAAAATATCTCTAACCTTTTTTTTAAGGAATATCTTTAACCTTTCTTAAAAGTGATTTAAGAAATATATACTTTACCAGCATTTTGAATATGATTTTTGGAATTGAAATCATATATCTCTATTTCTCTCTCTTCCCAATGCCCTAATAAAAATACGACACTTGAGGAAATAAATTATGTGAAAAAGAAATACTAATTTCTAAAGTGAAAGGAATAATTTTTGGTTTTATTTGAAATTTTCCCTAGTACTAATTAGCTTAATATAGACCAAACCCATTTAATCAATGCAAACTTTGCTTTTAATAAATAATTTTTAGAAAGTGGTCATTCAGGCCGAATTCAATTAACTTGTGGATATGGTTTACCAATTTGCTTGAGTAGGAAGATTACCATATAAGAAATGCTAACTTATGCCTTAAGATACAAGTTAATGAATTAAAAATGAAAATAATTTGTTATAATCAATACATTTGAATTTATTTCTTTATTTTATCTTTGATTAATTGAATACATAAAATTTAAGATAATATTTCTACTTTTAAATTACTTAACATGTGCCCTTAAAGTATAAGTTAGCATCACCCTTGCCATATTTCCCTTCAAATTACAACGGGCACATGATTAATTTCTATTTTGATCAACCTTCCCTTCTCAGTAGCCAACAATTGCACAAAATTATTCCCTCACAAACCCACTTACCTGTCATGATATAGTGAATGCCAAATGTTTATGACTAGCTTGTTATAATTTTTAATTAGAAATAACATTACCCGCAATTTTTAAAAAGACATTGAATTATTCCAACTAATTGCAAGGATAGGGAAACTAATTCATCTTTCATCTCAAGATCACACACAGTACTATTGTTTGTATAAACGGTGTTGCTTTAGTTTCTAAAAGACTCCTAAAATTAGTGTTTTAGATTTATGGCAAGACAACATGCAGCTAGAGTTTTTAATTTGTTTTTCTTCTTTTAAAATAATTTTCATTGATATTCATACGGTTTTGTGTTTTCTTCTTCTATAATACTCTTATCGTAATTGTGTTTATATAACACAATTAAAACTATATACTCATATCTAGCACCTCTAAAAAAAACTCATATATAGTATGTTGCCAATGCCAAACATTATTACTAATATATACATCGCTTATAGTTATATAGACATATCTTGCATTATATCATATTTACTCTAACTAGTTGCAACCTCCACTTCAGAGCAGTTATGTATCAAATTATCGTTTATAATTGTGGATATAGCAAAAAAAACAATATTTCTTGATAGAGCAATGATATTTGTATAACCATTTTATGATAACTTTTATGACAATATTCTATTTCTCTCTTCTTATTGAGCAAAACCAATGGAAAGAGAAAAAAAGAAGAGAGATGATAAAAACATAATATAAAAATATGAGAGAGAAAATTGTTCAAAAATTATCAAAAAATTGTTGTACAAATATTATTTCTCTTCAAATGACGCACTTGCATGACGGATTGTTGTAGTGCTTGAGCCTATGTACGAGCAATGCGCATGCATTAATTCCACCAAAACATTTTGTTTTTTAATTTTACTTTATATTATTATTGATGAAAAGAAAGATAAAATTACAAACTCAACCAAGGCAAGCTACGGCTGTATACATTATAATCAGCTATTAAAATGCTTAAAAGAAAGAAAAATATCAAAACTGTTGTACCCAATCAAAGTAATTAATGGATAAAATAACATTAATTAGCTTGTAAATTTGCCCAATAGTTAGCTTCTATAATAACACACGAATATCATATATTCTTAATGCCTAATTTCAAAATATTTTTTGTTTTTGTTTTTGAAGGAGCCTAATTTCAAAATATTGTTTGCCCAACTTTTTATTTATTTAAAGTATTTAAAATTTAAAACAACCTACTATATATTATTTTGCCAAAAAAAAAAACCCTACTGTATATGATAAAATATGATTAAACCCAAGTGTAAAATTTGATTTCGCTAAGTGATGACATATTAGTATGCCTTTATGATGATATAACTTTCTGAAATACTATGTTACCATAAATCATATAACCCAATGCTGACACAACAAAGCACCAATAAACTTATTTACTTTAACTAGTACGTGGCTTCTTATATAAATGTGTGCACGGGGGAGCTAACAATCATACTCATCAACTAATTAAATTATATATACCATCAAAACTACTAAACATGAAAGGAAATCCAATTTTATTGATATTAATATTTTACTCTCTCTTCCTTCTTGGAGAGTCAAGATCATACTTACCTACTAAATCAAAGAATGACAATCAAGTTTATATTGTGTATATGGGAGCTACACATTCAACTGATGGTTCCCTTCGTGAAGATCATGCCCATATTTTAAACAGTGTGTTAAAAAGGTACTTAATTAATTGTGTGTGTATGTATATATTGTGAAATGTGATTAATTAATTATTGATGATATGTGAATGGTTTAGGAATGAAAAAGCTCTAGTACACAACTATAAATATGGATTATCAGGCTTCGCAGCTCGCCTAACAAAAAATGAAGCAAATTTAGTTGCTCAACAACCTGGAGTTGTGTCTGTGTTCCCAGATCCTATCCTGAAGCTCTACACAACACGTTCTTGGGATTTTCTCGACTCACAAACTAATACCGAAACTGACAATACACTCTTCAATTCTACTTCTTCATCATCAAACGTCGTAATCGGCATGTTAGACTCAGGTTCGCTATTTCATGGATATGGCCATAAGTGGCTAGTTTTCCACACCAAAAAAACGAGTACTCGATTGATTTATGTTTCATCATTAAACAATGAATTATTCAGGTATATGGCCAGAAGCAGAAAGTTTTTCAGACAAGGGAATGGGTCCTATTCCACCCGGTTGGAAAGGCATATGCATGACATCAAATGACTTCAACTCATCCAACTGTAACAGGCAAGTAGAAAAAAAAAAATGTTAACAAATGTTTCTAGGACATTGTTTAGGAAATTAAAAGAAGTAATTTTTGCTTAGAAAAATGATGTAATTATGATTTTGACAAATATGCTTGATTTATATTTTTAAAATAAATATTTTCATTTATGTATTTCTTAATAATTCTATGAGGCACTTAATTGCTAGCATAACCCAATAGAAAAGTCCAAACCCCCAAAAGAAAAGCAATAAAAAGAAAATAAACTTAGGGCTATAAGAACCAAACGAAGTGTTTCAGTGTTTTTCCTCCAAAAAAAAGAACCAAACGAAGATCCAACAACCAAGTGATCAAGTTCAATAAAGTGAGAACCTCTTTTTTTGATGATCATTGGATTAAGAAAAAAGTTTCAATTAATTTGCACAGTTAGTTCAAACCAATTAATTGATTTGATGTATATATATTTTTTATATTAAGTTCCAATAGAGTAACAACTGCTATAATTTATTTTATTTATTAAAACTTGTTTTCCTATAATTTTTAGGAAGATAATAGGAGCAAGATATTACCGCCTTGATGAGGATGATGATGATAATGTGCCGGGCACAACAAGGGATAAGGATGGTCATGGAACCCACACAGCATCGACAGCAGCTGGGAATGTTGTGAGTGGTGCATCATACTTTGGTCTTGCGGCAGGGACGACAAAAGGCGGGTCCCCTGAATCGAGGTTGGCAATTTATAAAGTGTGCAATGGTTTTTGCTCAGGCTCGGCCATCCTTGCGGCATTCGATGATGCAATTTCTGATGGAGTTGATGTGCTTTCACTCTCTCTTGGTGGGTTTCCGGATCCTGAACCTGACTTGAAAACCGACGTGATTGCAATTGGAGCATTCCACGCCGTGGAGCGCGGCATCGTGGTGGTTTGCGCTGCCGGGAATTCTGGACCAAAGAGAAGTACACTTACTAATGATGCTCCTTGGATATTAACCGTTGCTGCCACCACTATTGACCGTGAATTTCAGTCCAATATTGTCTTGGGCAATAAGGAAGTTATCAAGGTACAATTTTATAGCGCTCACTCTACAAAGTTCCATTTTTATCTCTTTACTTTGAAAAGTGTCAACATTTTTGGGAGTTTACCTTTTAAAAATAAACAAATAAATACATATTTACAGTTAATTTGATTCATATTTAATTCATGGTTTTTTCAAACGAAAATTTGAAAATGAACTATCTCTCTTTGCTATTTTTAACTCTAGGGTCAAGCCATAAATTTTTCCCCTCTTTCAAAACACGCCAAATATCCATTGATAACGGGAGAGTCTGCCAAGAAAACTACCGCTGACTTAGTTGAAGCAAGGTATATACTCAAAACCTTTCAAAAATGAAAATCCTATAACCACAATGTTTTAAAGTTAGACAAACTAACATTATTTTTGAAATGCAGGCAATGTCACCTAAATTCATTAGATAAGAAAAAAGTCAAAGGAAAGATTGTCATTTGTGATGGCATAGATGATGATTACTCAACCAATGACAAAATTGAAACGGTGCAAGGGATGCATGGATTAGGTCTTGTTCATATTACTGACCAGGATGGAGCTATGATACGTAGTTATGGAGACTTCCCAGCAACAGTGGTAAGATCAAAAGATGTTGCCACACTCCTCCAATATGCCAATTCAACAAGGTATGCATTTTAAAGTTTTTATTTGGAAATCAATAATGGCAGCTTATTAGTAGTTTATTTTATTTTATTTTTGCATATGATTAATCTGAAGGAATCCAGTAGCAACAATTCTACCAACAGTTACAGTCATAGATTCTAAGCCTGCACCTATGGCGGCATTCTTTTCAAGTAAAGGCCCTTCGTATCTTACAAAGAATATTCTAAAGGTAATGATATAGATATGATTAAAAATAACGATCATCAATGCACATCATTGAACAAGACCAACAATTCTTTCTTTTTAGCCCGATATTGCAGCACCAGGTGTTAACATTCTTGCAGCATGGACTGGAAATGACACAGAAAATGTTCCAAAAGGAAAAAAACCATCACCATATAACGTTGAATCAGGGACTTCCATGGCATGTCCACATGTTTCAGGTCTTGCAGGAAGCATCAAATCTAGAAATCCTACTTGGAGTGCCTCCGCAATTAGATCAGCCATCATGACCTCAGGTCAGACTTTTAGTTTTTAATTATACAAATCAATGTCCCTAGAAAATGTAATCCTAGATATGACATATCTATCAACTCATAAATTATTTTTTTCTAAATGCAGCAACTCAAGTTAACAATATGAAGGGTCTCATTACAACAGATTTAGGGACAGTTGCCACACCTTATGACTATGGAGCAGGGGAAATAACACCAACTAAATCATACCAACCAGGTCTTGTTTATGAAACCAATACCATTGACTACTTGAACTTCTTGTGTTACGTAGGATATAACACAACAACTATTAAGGTTATTTCAAAAACTGTCCCTCATAATTTCAACTGTCCCAAGGATTCGACTCGTGATCATATTTCCAATATTAATTACCCTTCCATAGCAATCTCCAACTTCACTGGGAGAGGAAGTGTGAATGTGAGTAGAACTGTTACAAACGTTGGTGAAGAGGATGAAACAGTCTACTCCGCCATCGTCGATGCTCCTAGTGAGGTGAAAGTCCAATTGATTCCTGAGAAACTCGAATTTACAAAAAGTAGCAAAAAAATAAGCTACCAAGTTATTTTCTCCAATTTAACCTCGCTAAAGGAAGATCTATTTGGATCCATTACATGGAGAAATGATAAATATAGTGTTCGAAGTCCTTTTGTACTTTCTATGTAACTAAATGAAAAGAAATGATAAATAAATACAAGCAGAGTTCTTGTAGTTGTTTATGTTATTTACACATTTTAAATTTTATTATAATTTTAATTTCTCAAAATTTACTTTCTAGCTACACTTCAAAATGATTTAAGTTCACATGGTTTAATTTCGCAATATTTACTTCTAGGCCAGGATCCACTCTAGCACCAAAGTTAATCTCAAAATCCATAATAGTCATGCATAATGAATTTAATAATGTGAACCAAACATGCTTTGAGTCAAATAGAAAAACAAAATACTATAACAATCAAGTCTTCGTTCCACTCCCACAAAGTGAGTCGGATATACAGATTAAATAACGTCACAATGTTCTATCAAATATCATATTTCTAATGACAGCCAAATAGGTTTTGAATTAAGCAGTTCGAATGACAACTCCTCGGAATTCCAAAATCATGGTTTGAGGCTATCCAAAGGAGAAATCAATCATGCTACAGTAATAGCAATTAGAAGAAGAAAAGAATCACAAGAACTAATTAGACCAAATCATTTAAGTAGCAATTTAGGAATTTCTTTATGTTGCATATGCAAGAGATGGCTTCAAGCAAAATTTATCACTCATGTTGAACTTTAGATAGGATCCAGTAGAAGTAGTGGGACACTACATGTACACAATCATTTAGATGAGGCATGTATAGAGTCTGAGATTAAAGAAAAATGAGATATATTTCCAACTCTATTGCTTAAACCTGACATTAAAATTCCAAAAAGTTATTCATTCTATTCAGATTTGGTTTGATCAGGGAATATAAAGTTGGTTTGGTTGTTGAAGTGAAAGTGTTGAGTGATAAGGTGGTCGATAATTTGATCAATACAAAGAACATTTTAAATCGTCAAATTTTTTATCCATGTTTTATAGTCTTTTAAATTTTTATCTATTGTCAGACATCCGGTGTTTTTGTTTTAGATCAATAAATCCTCAAAAAATATATAATTTGAATTTATTATCGATTGATAAAATGGTAAACAAAATCAACTGTAATGATCTAATAAATGATTTTTCATTTTAAATAGTCAATTTTTTTTTTCTGAACAAAGATATAGTCATTATACTAAAACATTATATTTAACTTTAAAAAACCTCATCTTTAAACTTGTGTGTTTATAAGTTCCTATGCGCTGCTTACCATCTTTAAACTCTTATAATAATTAATAACAATAGATTAATAATGTCGATGTGTTAGATATTGAGAAACATATACATGTACCTATATATCCACTTAATTTTGCGAGTAACTATCTCCTTGCCCATACCTATAATAATGCGGACTTTTACCCTACAATGTGTGTCTGATAGTTGCTGCAAAGGACGGTGAATTATTTCAACTAGTTGCAAAAGATATGGAAACCAATTTGTCGCTCAGCTGAAAACAGCATGATATTATTGTTAGTATCAATGGTGTTGCTTTAGTTTCTAAAAGACTCCTGAAATTAGTGTGTTACTGTTAGATTTATGGCAAGACTAGGCATGCAGCTAGAAGTTTTATTTTTTTCCTTCTTTTAAAATGGTTATGTGTTTTCTTCTTCTAAAATACTCTTATCGTAATTGTGACTGTATATCATAATTAAAATATTTTCTTTCATATATAGTATGTTGCCAAACACTATTACTAATATATACATTGTTTATACAGACTTTGCTTGCATTATTTCATATATATGTACTCTTACCAGTTGCTACCTCCATATTTCCATATAGCTATATGCCTAAATATCTTGAAATGGCACACTTTGCAAATAAGGAATGCGCTATGTTGATGAAAATAATTATAAAATTACAAAATCAAAGAAGGCAAGCTACGACCCTTTACGTTATTATCAGCTAACAAAATGCACAAAGAAAGAAAAATATCATCCCATTGTACCCAATCATAATAATTAATGGATAAAATTACATTATTAGCTAATAACTCTGTGCAATGGTTAACTTCTTACTTTTCTTAAAACGTGAATAACAAATGTTCTCCTAGTAGAAGAGGAATGATCTATTGAAGAAGAGACTGGATATACACATTAGGCCACGGTCTACGGATGGGCATGAATCATATTAGACAGTTGCTTTTTTGACATACAAAACTTCATAATAACACATAAAAATGACATTTTTACTCCCAACGGTAGTTAACTACCGTTGTATACCAATACAGTAAAAAAAAAAAAAAAAAAACTCCAGCAGTAATTAACTACGGTGGAGTATCAAACTTTTTTTTGATTATTATGACATTGCCATGTTCTCATGCATTTAAAGTGAACTCGGTTTTGAGCAATTATGTGTTTAGCAGCTATCACAAGCAAAATGAAAAAAAGAGGATGCATTTAATATTTTTTAATGTAAAACAGGTCATGAATGAATAAGAGACTACATATATCACATCTTTAAGAAAAAAAAAGACTATATATCACATGTGTTTATTGACTAGACAATAATATCAGAACCAATCTTGTCTTCTCTGTCATAGAATGACATTGACCAATGAGCAAAAGAAATGTCCTATAGAATATCTGTCATATCATACTTATTCTAAAAGCTAATCAGGTCAAGCAATTGCTTAGCCCTAATTGCTATGTTAATTTCCCTCCAAAACTTAACCAAAGAGTGCTTTGCAAGCTAATGGGGACTCATTAAATGCTGATGGATGGTTTGAATTTCGAATTTCCCTCCTAATGAGCACATGTGACCTTTGTTATTCCAACTAGGCGTGTCCAATAAGCCATTGTGTCTCATTAATGTTGTCTGCTAATTCAAATTCAAAATTGAGCTGCCAACTACTTAACTAAATGCATCATATCATGTTTACACTTCTCATGCATGCCTCAATAATCAATGTAGCTGGCTCTATGAATATGGAGGCCATACGCATGCAAGTATGCCCAACTCCTTCATTCTATTTGCTTATGTGTTATCAAAACATAAGTCAATCATGTCTTTATGTTTTCATCGTTGTTGTAGGGCTATGTCCGCAGCTTTCTACTAAGTGTCATCTTATGTGTCGTGTGTTATTGTTAGTGACCATTGTGCCAAGTTTTGTAACGATTTATCAATTAAATGAAGTGTTTTTTCGTTTTATGTTCATTACTTTTATCTTATATATTTGACCCTATAATCTTTATATTGACGATCAAAGTTGTCTACATTTTCAAACTGCTGGTAAGATTTCTGCTCTACACAAAAACAAGTAATATTATAACAATCTGCAATCTCCTACTCATGAACAGAAAGCAAGGGATATCATAAACTGTAATATTTTCGACCAAAATGCATCCTTATAGAGCAAATGTATGACGATAACCACGAAAGAATGTGCTTAATTAAGCTGGTATAAAATCCATGACTTATAGCTTATGTTTTAATAGTTTATTACTTTTAAAGTTTGTAAAATTGCCATTAAGATTTATTTGCTCAGTAGTTCTCTAAAAGTTTCATTTAATTTATTTTACAAAACACAATTACAATTTAGTTGGTTTAGTCCATGTATATCTAATATCTAATTGATAATTGTATATTGAGCAAGTTAAACTTTATAAGCTGACAACCTGATTATGAAAATGCTTATAATTAAGCAGGAGATTTGACTCAATTGTCATAATATTTGCAAAAGTTAATTTTAAACATGTGATATAATATTGAACTGTAACGTGTGTGTATAATATTGCATGTGGTTGTTGGAATAAATGGTGTTTCTCAAAATTACCTCTTGAGTTTTGATAATAATAAGGTATTAAAAATTATCAATTGGATATGCTAAACATTTGTTCAAGTGTACAGGATCCAAATCAAAGTACTATTCATAAAGATTCTGATTGAACATGTCAAAGAGCAAAGGAATTTTATTGAAGCTTAGAGTGTCTGAAAGAAATGCGTCTGAAAGATATGCGTCTGAAGAAACGGGTCTAAAGAAAGCGCTCCTGAAGGCACGTCATCAGAAGCAATGTCATCAGAAGCAAGGTTATCAGAAGCATCTCATCATAAGCTATTTCACCAGAGTTGACAAAGTACAGTGTACGAAGTGTACGACCACTAACTCTGCGCACGCCTCTGCAACCACCATCTCTGCAACTTGTCTCTACATCAAGACAAGAATAACAATAATATTGCTGCAGACGTTGTTCCGTTTCAGATGGAATGAATTTGAAATTAGTTTTTCATAGGACAATTATCAAATCAGGCAAAAGATCAATGGTGAAGAATCAAAGCTTCAAGCAAGACAAGTTGATGTAACGGCTAATTCTCAACGTCTCTCAAATCCTCTATATATAGGGATAAAGACT
>Ga0315913_1005447_pt1 | contig 15443 bp, 4 predicted proteins | sample MpolsnodulesMG_FD_207736 | JGI IMG/M metagenome (GOLD analysis project Ga0315913, IMG submission 207736) | Medicago polymorpha root nodule microbial communities from Los Angeles, California, United States - small nodules | ecosystem: Host-associated > Plants > Roots > Nodule | place: USA... | reverse complement strand
AACCGAACCAACCCAATAAAAAAACCGCAAAACGAATCAACCCAAATTGAAAACCGCAAAAACCACATTTGGTTCGGATATATTCAGATCATTTTTTGACTCAACCACATGGTTCGGTTTGGTTTGCGCTTTTTATTTTACCAACCAAACTAAACCGAACCAAACCGCTACATAAGAGAGCACTAATTAAACTTCTGTCACTGAGCCAAATGTGTTCAAATATACATGGTTAATTGAATTATATATGGTTTTCAGGTTTTCAATATAGATGATATTTATTAACCATAATGTGTTCAAATATACACATAAAAGTCGTGGTTAATAACATTCAAATTGTGGTTAATTGTATTATGTGAATGATGAGTTTTGACACCTTGCTTTATTCATTAACCATGTACTAAACCTAATTAACAATGTTTTTTGAATAGCATTAACCATTCAAATTGTTGTTGAATTTCGTTGTCTGATTTTGTGTTAAAATAATACACCTCTGATTCAATGGTGTGTTGTGATCTAATCCTATTTATTGAAGTGTTTTCAATTATCTTAATGGAACTTTCAATTATCTGTTTTGAATGTTAAATTGAAGTGTTTTGCTCATTTCATCAGTCATTGCATTAATTTTGGTTCAGTGACAGATGCATGCTTGATGAAAGATTGTGAATATTCTCTTTGACAGGGTGGATAGAATTTTTAAAGAGATCAATAACAGTATATTAGAGGGTTCACTTGTTATAACCTTGTCGCTCAAGAAGCTTCCACTTGTTTTGTCTAGACTTACGGCATTGACTGGACTCCTGGTAATTCTTCTGTTGACTATTTTGTATTATGAAATATGATTTTATATATACTGTTTCATGTTTTCTCTGATCTCTCTCTTTTTTTGGTAGTTTTCTTTATCTTATAATCTAAATTTAGAAATACTCCACCAATAACATAGAAATAACTTGATAAATAATGTAGAAAATCATCATTAGGGTATTCCTGCTATAATATTTGGAATGATATATTAACCACACCTCACTCCTCAGTGTCAGCCTCGAAATGATCCTGCACTTGTAAAAGGTGCTGCAAAAGCTGTTTACGAGCTGTATGATGTTGTTACTCATGACCTGGTGTCCTCAGATTTAAGGTACATGGTTGCATAAGTGAAATTACTTGGCCGTTTTATAGACTACTATTTTTTTGTAATATTCTTCATTCATTTTATTTTTTATTTCCAGGGAGAATCTTGATACATGGAACGTTTTGGCAAGGGCTAGGGAAGAGGGCCGCCTTTTTTCTAGGATACAATGGCCTAATGATCCTGAAATTGTAAGTCCCCTATATTTTTATACAGGTCGTCCTTATTTTTAGAGTTTATACATATACAATAATTGTTCATGTTTGTTGTAGAAAGAGCTTGTGAAGCGGTTGCATCTTCTGCTTACTGTAAAGGACTCTGCTGCTAATGTTCCAAAAAATCTAGAAGCCAGAAGAAGACTCGAGTTTTTCTCAAATTCATTATTTATGGATATGCCTTCAGCAAAACCTGTCAGTGAAACATTGCCATTCAGGTATATGAGTGCATATGCATATACTTTATTGTGTTAACTCTCTCTCTCTCCCTCTCTCTCTCTCTCTCTCTCTCTAAATATTAACATCTGTCACTTGTGTTTTATTTGTTATAGTGTTTTCACTCCATACTATAGTGAAACTGTGCTTTATAGTACATCTGAATTGCAAAAGGAGAATGAAGATGGAATATCTACTCTATTCTATCTTCAAAAGATATTTCCAGGTATTGTTTCTTTTCTCTTTGATTCCCCTTTACTCTATTTATATAATTCTTTCAGTTGAAACAGTTAGTGTTAGTTGAATTTCCGCTAATTTTTTTTAAGCATTATATAAATATTGTACTCTATCACTGAAAGAATCAACAATACAATCATTTCATTCATCACAGAATTGAACTTTGCTCTCTTCACTCAGAAGAACACTAATACAATGTTATATTTCTCAGATGTTGATTGAATGCAGGCTGTTTCTGTCCTTGTTGTATTTACTTTTGGCTCTTAAGTTTTTTATCCATTAATCGTTATGTCTTGAGACATCATTTTTTACCCTATTGTGTTCCTTTTCCCCATTAGACAATTCATCTGTCAAGATGGAACTGTGTGAAAAGCTATAGCTGTTTGCTAATCTTCGTTATGGAATGGATTTTGTTCTGACGATCCTTGCTATTTTGGGGTTGAAATTGAACAATTGTATATTGCAGATGAATGGGACAACTTTCTTGAAAGAATTGGGAGGCGTTCGTCTACTGAGGATGCAGAACTTCAAGAAAATTCTAGCGACTCTTTGGAACTTCGTTTTTGGGTGTCTTATCGAGGGCAGACTCTGGCTAGAACAGGTTATAAATTCTTGGCAAATCCTATTTGTCTGAGTTTATGTTTCCACTTGACACAAGTTGTTGCGTAAATAGTGTATTTCCAGTAGTTTTGGTTTCTTCCCTGAACACTGTGCTGATGTTTCTTCAATTCCTTCCTCTTTGAATTTGCAGTGCGTGGTATGATGTATTACAGGAGAGCTTTGATGCTGCAAAGCTATATGGAGAGCAGATCACTGGGAGGTAGTTAAATAAAAACATTTGTGCTGCACTGTGATCTCTGTTATTATTGTTCCATTTAAGCTTGGCATGTATATTTGCTGACATCTGCTGTATCAATAGTGGACAATTATTCTCGGAACAACTTCATTTCAAGTCAAGGTTTTGAATCATCACGTGAATCACGAGCACAAGCAGATTTGAAGTTTACTTATGTCGTGTCATGCCAAATTTATGGTCAACAAAAGCAGCGAAAGGCACCAGAAGCTGCTGATATTGCTTTGTTGTTGCAGAGGTATCAAAATCGTGTGCTCATATTTTCCCTAGTACTTTTAGTTTCAAGAATGACATTATGATTATGTAATTTATATGGGCATGTGTGTGATAGTAGCCTTGAATGTGTGATAGTCAAACATTACTACTGTGAGAATAGATCATTAGTGCTATAAGCTTTCACTTGTATTCTGTTTTCTTATATTCTAGCACTTGCCAGCTGTTGCCAGCTATGTGTAACTAACTGAAGATAAGCACACGGTATATATAAACTGGTTCTACTTCTTATCAATGTAACAATTCACTTTTCTACAAACCAGTACAATAACTTTTTCTCTCTCCTCTCTCTTATTTTCACACTAATAACTACTTTCCTAATGTTTGTAGTGTGCTTTATATGCCACCTAATGTCAAAATATCAATTGCATATTTGAAATTTCAGGGCATCTATCTTCTTTTTCTTGTTTGTATTTGTTAGTGTATTGCATATTTTGCTGTATCTTTTCTATTGTGATATTTTTGCATGTGCCATAATTGCGACAGAGTTGTCCAAAATCGTTGCATAGTCAGTTGCAGTTCTATTGGGAATCTAAAACCACATTCAATAACCTTTCATAGTGGAGCGCATTAGATAAACTCCTTTTTTTTTTGAGGAAATCATTTCCTATTAGTATCCATCCTGTGGTGTTAACTGCAAACATTGTGGTTGTTACTTTGTTTGTTTTAAAAAGTTTGTGATGTAAATTCTGTTATAACTTGAGAGGGTGTTGGAGCCATCTCATCCGTGGTATTTTAGATTACAAAATGTGATTCTGATACATATTTTAAAGTGAAGCCGGTATTGCTGAATTATCTCTATCGAATTTTATTTCATGGTTTTATCTGCTTTTAGAAAGAATAATTTCTTTGTTATTGTTTGATTTTTTCAAAATATTCTAACTGACCTCAAATTTTTGTCTTGGTTATCAGGAATGAGGGTCTCCGAGTTGCTTTTATTCATGTTGATGAAAGTACAACTGATTCAACCGCCCCACGGGTGTTTTACTCAAAGCTTGTCAAAGCCGATATAAACGGAAAGGATCAGGTAGAAAAAGCTTCTACTAATGCCATTTTTCACTCATTATTATGCATTCACTTGTTAGTGGCGTTACTGTGTGTTTTTTATGTTATATGTTTGCGTCACGGTCTATAAAGCACGAACACCGGCACAAATAATAATTTGAGAAAATGACATATTTCAGAGTAATCATAGGTGTCTTGTGCTTCATAGGTCATGGTTTGTGCTTTAAATTATTTGTTGAACTTGTGCAGCTCCTCATTTGGCTTGGGTGATGCAGTAAATTTTTTCCCATTTATAAGATTAGCATATTAATACTATTGGTAACTACTTTTATGCCTAAAATTTGATGAATTTGTCTGCGTTTTTTTAGAATATGAGAGATCTGAAGTTTCATTCTATGAATATTCTGTGAATTGATTTTCCTCAATGGTAACAGAAAAGAGTACAACAGTATATATAGGATTCTAGTCCTACACTTCCTAAGGAGTTAAGGCACACCCCTTGTTGTAACTAACTGTAACAGAGTTGCCAGCTAGCATAGACTCTGAATAACAAACCAAACAAAGAATAACTTAGAGCAGAAATTAAATTAAAGAATATCCATGCACATAAACGACAAATGCAACTCACAGATATATAAGGATTTGGATAGAGCCAACCCCTTGGGGCTGTGTTTCGGAACCATTGGCTTAGACTTGTACTAGGTAGTAACCGGATGTAGTGCGAGAGGAGAACAGAGACTTATTACAATTATGTGTTGACTCGCACCAAAATTGAGAACCCATGGGTTACAGGAAGCTGACTGGATATGCAAGCAAATGAATTACCAGTTTGTACAATCAAAATAGCAGATACGGAGAAGCCGACGATACTCTACCCACCGTAGAAAATCTTCGTAGTTGTCAGAGAAGCCTGGGGACTTGGGGAGGATCAGTGGACTGATGTGTAGGACGACCATGCACTTTCCAATATCGATCAATAGTATGTCATACAATGATGATAATGCTCACACTTAGGATGAGGTTCGGAGGTGGATGGCTGTCCTTGAGATTTAAAAACAACCATAATCAGTAAGCAAAAGACCACAGACGGTGCTTTGGAACTGTTAGAGAAAATGCGTCCGAACGCGTGTAACCGTGGCTTGAAAAGATCCGGAGCCAAAAGAGGAAGGCAAAGTCTAACGAAGGAAGATTAGCCCTGAAACGATGTCAGACACACCGTCATGTAAATTTCTGATATTGAGAGAAAATGAAAGAGAGAAACGAGTGTCCCTGAATTGTGCAATTGTTCGAGAGAAAATGAAAGAGAGAAACAAAAATGTCCCTGAATTGTGCAATTGTTCTTATGAGCTTTAAGTTCATCAACTCCAAGTTATAGTATATACAGAAGTCCTGAGACTCAGTAACTGACTGCTAACTACCCCTAAAAGAGTACATAACAGTAGTTTGAATCCTATATATACTAGAGAAAGTACATAAGCTCAGCAATATCCTATTCAAAGAACATACAAAACCAAAACATACATGAACTCGTTTAACACTTGAATGATCCTGGCTTGTTGCAAAAAGAAAACACTTGAATGATCCTACACAATGATTTCCTTTGAGATTACTGAAGATAGTTTACATCCTAGATAAAAGAATTTTTACCACGCTTTGTATCTATGCATTTTTGTTATAATTTAAGATACTTTTGGTCCTGTTTTGTTTGAGAAATCATTTTCAGTTTGCATTTGTTTTGTTTTCACGCTTGTTTACCAAATTGTGACCTTATTTTTGTCATGTTTTCTGTTTCTAAACATTTGTCCAAGGAAACTGTGAAAGTAGTCACTGTGGAACAATTATTGTTTGTTGTTTGTAACCTCTCTTTGGCATACTACACATGATTATTTCTACGGCTTTTACCTCTAACTCACTGATATGCATCTTTTTTTTTTAATATTTGTGTTCACCTTTTTTTTTTAACTCACATGATTATTTCTTTGGCATACTACACATGATTAGGATACATTATCTTAATAAAACTTTTTTTATTCAAAGAGATTTATTGTTGATTGTTTGCTTACCTCTTAGGCCTCGATGACTCGATTCCTTTTTTTGGTCTAAGTTATTTAAGTATTTTATTAATTTATTTCTTGATATTAGCGTATGTGTAGCAAAATGTCTTGTAATTCCTAAACTCTTTCTTTCTTCTTGCTTTTAATTTTAAGTTGCATTGCTGTCTTTTGTTCTTGGATTGGATGCTTTGTTAATCATTATTGAAATAGAAATCATGGGCTATTTTGGGACATTATATTCTTGCTTTTAGGATTACTAAGTTGTCATTAAAATATTGTTGATCAATTACACTTTTTTCCCTTAAATGTCGTGTTCTTTTCCTTGACGGGATCTTTATGCCTTTCTTGCACAAAAGGAAATATATTCTATCAAACTTCCTGGGGATCCAAAGCTTGGTGAAGGAAAGCCTGAGAACCAAAACCACGCGATAATATTCACCCGTGGTGATGCACTTCAAACTATTGATATGAATCAGGTCAGGACATTGTCTCGTGGATATTTGCTCATTCTGCTCTTCAACATTTATGTATTTTCATTTGTATATTTTTTAATTTTAAAATGGTGATATTGGGGTATGTCTTGTAGAGTACTGGTTATTGCAGTATGATAACCAGAGTTTGCTAACGGTTAATTATTAATTTATTAACTGTCAGCAGTTAGTTAACTAGCAAACCTCTTAAATATTACTAATTACAAATTGCAATCTAGAATCAAATTATGTTTCCATTTCCACTCATGAATTCTCCTTCTGTATGTTGTGTGTGTGTGTAGTACCAGGTGTGACAAAACAGGTCCAATGCGTTGTGCCGGCCGGTTTAACCAGCCTTTTCTGGCGGGCTGGGCTGAGGTTTTGAGCCCACCCCTCTAGTTGGCCCATTCCTGTTTAACCTGTCAACAAGCAGGCCTTGGCAGGGCTGGCTCGTGGGTCATTAGAAATATTTCTATACTTTTATTGTACCAGTAGTCGATAACAAGTGACTCAACTTTAGTAGTTCATAGTTATCTAGGTGTTTCATTTAAATAACTAAGAAGAAGGTAGGGTTTCATTCTTTGCTAGAAATTTTAACTCAATTAAGTACGAAAGAATACCAACTATTCTATGTATCTTAGAATGCATCTATAAGTACCCATTGTACTATCTTAAAGATTAATTCAATATAACAAATTCCATTTTCCCTCTTTCTCTTTCTCTCTCCTCTAACCGTTTTCTCCAAGCTTCAACCATGGCAGTTCTAAGCTTCTAACAGTCAATATCTTTGGAGGAGACATATTTGTATTAGCAGTGGTGGTGGCCTGAGACCTTGCAGTGTGCTCCTCTCAAGGTCTTAGGTTCAGTTCTCCTCTGTGCCAATTTCGGTGGGCTAATTTGGCTCCTTCAATTTTTTTTTCTTCCTTTAAGTGGGATTAGAATTGGAATAAAATGATTTTGTTGTGTTTGTCATAAACTGAGTTATGTTGGTGGAACCCACCTTTTGTATGTTAGATGGGCCAACCCGCCTTTTGGCGAGGCGGGGTGTTTATTTTAGCCAACCTCCTCAAGTTGGCCTGCCCCACTCCGTTTTTAGCGGGCCAAGTCTAAACAGGGCGGGCCGGCCCACATTGACATCCCTATATAGTACTGCAGCAATGAACATATTAAAACTATTATTAGAGTTCCACATTGAGTAGAGATGTGGCCTATGTAATGCTTAAAAGGCTTGGATAACCCTAAACACACTTTTGGGGGGTTTGAGTTAGCAATATGTCCAAATTTTAAGATGGCATCAAAGCTTATCCTGGATCTGTTTTAAGGTCAAGATCTTTGTTATTGAGCCCACATTTGTCCACGCTCCAAATAGTCCTGTGCTTGAGGGGTGGTGTTGAGATCTCTGTTATTCCACCAGCATCACTACACTCTTCATATATTGAGTCCTGAGCTCGAGGAGTGTGTTGAGAGACACACATGACTAGATATATGGCCTAGGTAGTGCTTATAAGACTTGGGTAGTCCTCACTGTACAAGTTGGTTTTGGGGGGTTGTGTTGGGCCCCCAAATTCTAGAAAAAGAATTATCAATGAAGGAAGAGAAGGTTTTCTCAATCCTAGTCTGTCATGTTATGGATATGTTTCGCTATGCCTTCTCTCTGTATCTGTTTTAATATTGCACTGTTGCATCTTGTGATAGCTGGGGTTTCCACCGTAAATTGTAAAAGCTTAATTAACTATGTAAGATCTGGTTATGTTTTTACATATTCAAGCTTTATGCAATCATGATGTTGAACAAATTACTAAATTATGAGGTGCCCATGGATAATTAAAAGTTGAAACCTTTTCACAACTACTTTTATTTAACCTTGGCACAACTGGTAAAGTTGTTGTCATGTGACTGTAAGGTCACGGGTTCAAGTCCTGGAAACAGCCTCTTGTGTAAAAACAGGGTAAGGCTGCGTACAATACACCAAATGGTGGGACCCCTTCCCGGACCCTGCGTATGCGGGAGCTTCAGTGCACCGGGTTGCCCTAGTACTTCTATTTATTACTTTTATTTGAATCCAGTACTTCTATTTATTCAGACCAAAATAGATGATTTAGTCACGTTGACATTATATGTTGCAGTCACGCTCTTTAGCAGATTATATCTTATTGTACTTCACCCAAATTCTCTATTTTTGCTTTTATAAGCAAATATTACTTCTCCTGTTGTATAATCTTTGGATTTAGTTGAGTTCTCACTCAATCCTAAAAGCTATCTGAAGAGACGAGATTTATTTAAGCCTTATAAAGACTACTTTGGTCATATATCTCATCAATGTGGCATCTCAAACACAGTCCTCACGTCATACGTTTGAAACTGAAGCATGGACAAATATGGGTGGCCCAATAACAGATCTAGGGAAGGCTTTGTTATCTTTTTGAAATGAGAATCTTACAACCCTCTGAAGGACTACTTGGCCATATATCTAGTAAATGCAGTTTCTCAGGCATCACTTACTGATCTTGGATAATATTTGGTTCGCTAGCCTATGTTAGGTGTTTGGGACTAATGATATTTAATGGATAATAAATATTTCGTATTCCGTCAAATATATGTTTGTAAATGAAATAGTAACTGGAAACAGTTTTACTAGACATATTTATTGGATACATTTTGTTTTCCAGGACAATTATCTCGAGGAGGCAATGAAAATGAGAAATCTTCTTGAGGAGTTTCATGCGAATCACGGCCTTCGCCCTCCGAGCATTCTTGGAGTCAGGGAACATGTTTTTACGGGAAGGTATGACATTCACCGTATATAAATTCAATAAATGAAGTTACACTATTGGGTTTTAGCTCCCCCTCATTCGCTTATGTATTGCATGCTGATACTTCTGCAGTGTCTCATCCTTGGCTTGGTTTATGTCCAATCAAGAAACTAGCTTTGTAACCTTGGCCCAACGCGTTTTAGCAAATCCTTTGAAGTAAGTTGTGTTTTGTGTTGAGTGCTGATGGTGTGTGCATTTAAACAATAATAGAAGTGATTGGTTAAGTCATAAATTTATTTATTTTATTATTTTTACTACACCTTCTAATCTTAGGATGGTGCTGGTCTATCAGTAAACATGTTTCATGGTTGAATATTTGTGTCAATTCCACTTGGTGGGAAAAAGCTATATCGGCAAGCCTCAAACAATTTCAATACGTGTTTGATTTATTTTCAGAAATCCAATTTATATTTGACTATTCAAAGCCGGCATAAGTAAAGATAACATTATATTTGACCAACAGGGATTGGGTCTAGCGGAAGGGGCTACGTTCCCACAAAGTGGCGAACCACGGTTCAAATCCCTAATGGAACAAGTATCCATATTTAGTGCCTAACATGCCTCAAATAGAATTCCCTCCAGTGGAGGGAACATATGGGAAACCCAAAAAAAAGAAAGATAACAAAATTATGACTTTCAAATCCCGGTTGATGTTTCTGCTCTTATGTCTCAATTTTAGATTAAAAAGATTTTAGAGCTTTATCCGGATGATTTCAAATGGAGTCTTTAGCTTTCTAGCAACTATAATATCTGTTATATATAGACCCCGGATCTAGATGCTCGAGATGATACATGAACATATTTATAGATGAACAAGAGAAGAGAGAATACAGTTTAGTTGAGGTGCTCAAACATACACATGTCCTGTAAGAAAATTTGCATTACTATTTATTTTTTGTTTTAGAAATTCAAGACAACATTAATTAATATATTGTCAACTGTACCCTTATTCTCACGTGGATAAATGCACATAATTATCGAGAGAGAGAGAGAGAGAGGGAGAGCTTTTAATAAGAGATAATTGAATATACGGACTTTAATTGAATTTCTTAATTTGTAGGTTACTTAATCGTGTGTTACTTAATCTTGAAACTTGATCCGTTTTTAATTTTATACTCTTTCAGACAATGCTAATTAGAGCTTTTATTAATTTGGATTGTTCCTTCAAAAAAAAAATTTGGATTGTCATATATACCGACATTATGTTTGTTGGGAAAAAATCTTGCAGAGTTCGCATGCACTATGGGCACCCAGATGTATTTGACAGAATATTTCACATAACTCGCGGAGGGATTAGTAAAGCTTCACGTGTTATTAATATTAGTGAAGATATATATGCTGGTGAGTAAAGAATCGTCTCTGTAATCCATATTGATTTATGGATATTTCCTTGCTGGGTAGTTGTACAGCAGAATAAATAGTGTAACCAAGAGTATTAATCTGCAGTGCTTAGCTGGCAGCAGTTAGTACAGCTTTCAAATAGTTCTTAGTTAAGCCTTTCTGACAATAATGTGTTGTAAGATAGAAAATAACTGATCATTATACTATTTTCAGGCGATACATTTTATAAACCACATCGTCTAAAATTTGTACTATAAAATTCACTTGGATTGGGGCTTGTCTATTCTCGCCATCTGTCTAGGACCATGATTGTGCAATTTTTTATGATTAATCTTGTGAAATTGAGAAATAAATACACTGTGCAGGCTTCAACTCTACGTTGCGGCTTGGAAACGTCACACACCATGAATACATTCAGGTTGAATATACAAGTACACCGTGGATACTTTCTTGTTTAAGCTCCATGTAATTTTTCCAATTGTTAATTGCTTTTCCTTTCTTTAGGTTGGAAAAGGAAGGGATGTTGGTTTAAACCAGATTGCCCTCTTTGAAGGGAAAGTAGCAGGTGGTAATGGAGAGCAAGTGCTTAGCAGGGATATTTACAGGCTTGGACAACTGTTTGATTTCTTTAGAATGCTTTCTTTCTATTTCACGACTGTTGGTTATTATGTTTGTACCATGGTATTGTTCTTAAGCTCTCTTTCTTGGAAAATGTGGCGATGTTGACCATTTTTAGTTGTCCATTAACCTTTTCTTAATCTCTTACAATGCAGATGACAGTCCTCACCGTATATATATTCCTATATGGAAGAGCATATCTGGTAAATTGTTAAGTTTTGTTTGATTATCTGCTATGTTTCACGACTTTTTTCTGACTCTGAGTGGACTATTGTTTTCTTATTGTAGCTTATTTACAAAGGGTATAATATCTTCCTAGTTATTGTAGTTATTCTTTCCTTTTCCAACAATTTTTTGTTCAGCCCTCAACTAGAACTTTAGGAAAATGAATTGAAACTACATTGGAAAGTGTTATTAATTTCCGTTTCTCCCTTGATAAGTAATGCTCAAGATTTTTAACATGTATTACTTTAAGCATGCACTGGCTTGTATGATAGGGGTCTTATTGCAAATATGGGACTTTTCTCATTTACACATTGTCAGTTTCATGAAACGTGATAGTTAGGTGACCAGTTTTTTTTCCCATTGGGTTTACATGTCATATCCAGAGTTGTGCCGCATGCATGATTTCTAAAGGAAAATATTTTTGTTGAAAAATTCAGATATTTCCAAATCCATATTCTTTGGACTTTCATGATCTTGGGACCATTTTTTTGATGATGTGCTTTCTCTCAGGCGTTTTCTGGTCTTGATGAAGCTGTCTCAGAAAAGGCAAAACTGTTGGGTAACACAGCACTCGATGCAGCCTTGAATGCACAATTTTTGGTGCAGATTGGTGTTTTTACTGCAGTACCAATGATAATGGGTTTTATACTTGAGTTAGGATTGCTGAAGGTTAGTCTATGTTGTCAGAGCCATATTTTTTTTCTATTAATCTCCGAATCTTGATTGGTTTATCACTTTAATTGGTTTTGTTTTATTAGTAATAATACTGGCTGAAAGACGGACACTAACGTGCCCGTCTGTTCGCTTTTCTATTGTGCTTAATTGTATATCTATTTTACTGCATTTGGTTATAACTTATAGCTTTTCAGGCATATACCACAATCAAATAATTTTGGCAATTAAGATCAAAATAAGCTCCCTCTTACAGTGCCCGATATTGTTACTATTATGGTGGGATTGTTCATATAGTAATGGGATTTAACTGGTTTCTTTAATTAAAAGATTTAAATAATATTATTAAAAGAATAAAATTTATAAATACAATTGTTTAAATGAAGGGTGTGCTTAGAAGAAATAGTATTACGCTAAAACTAAGTATTCCCTTTATATGTAGGTATAGATAAAAATAAGAATATTAAATGTTAAGGTATTGCAAAACATTATTACTTACCCAGGAAGCCTGGATAGTTAAAACATGCTAAAGTATCTCTATTTGGCCCATATTTGATACAACTCTGCATATGATATGTCCAAATACGTATCCTATCCGTATTCATTATTTATTTACTTTTTTTTTTCAAGAAAAAATATCGAATACAGTTTTGAGAAGGCTTCATTATTCCTAAATATGTTTGGATATGGCTAGAATGCCAGCCAAACATCAAAACCATAACACAGTAAGCACATCATTAAAAAAATAAAACTTGACAAAGAAGATGGTGAGAGAAGAATAATGCGATGCTACAGGAAGGACGAAGGCGCACAAGAAGAATAAATGAAGAAATCATGGAAAGACGAGACAGAAGAAAAAAACGAAGATGACGGAAGAAAACGCGGCCAGGAAGAAAAAATTAACAGGCGGTAGCTAGCTCTTTTTGTACGTTGTTAATATTGTTTATGGGGGACTTGAGGTTTGGGTTGTCTAATAAGCTGCGTCCTGGGCTTGTTTAATAAGTCCATTTGCTGCTTTCTCCAAACCAATAACAATTTAAATGTCTAAAAATTGCAATTATAATAAAGAAGTCTAAAAAATGCAACAATTAAAAAAAAGAACTCAATTGCGCTTTACAGCTTAGTATCATGGAGTAAAATGGAAATACAGTACCACTGCGCTACAATGGTTCTTGTGCTAGATGGGATTACTTTTGTAGTTAAAACAGTTTTGGATATATGTAAGCTTCTTTTTAGACATAAAATTTTGTTTAATAAATTAATATATCTATCCGTACCCATATCCTGAATTTTAAAATTTTCCTACATGTATCAATTATATTCAATTTCATACTTTCATCCATCCTTCCATTTTTCTTTCCTCCTTAATCCCGATCCTATATCTTCAAACTAGATATTCTGTTCTTTGTGGCCTTAAATATTGTCTATATTCTGTGAAAATGTTTGCAGGCTGTTTTCAGTTTCATCACAATGCAACTTCAGTTGTGTTCTGTCTTCTTCACATTCTCTTTGGGAACTAAAACTCATTATTTTGGGCGTACTGTTCTCCATGGAGGTGCCAAAGTATGTCTACTTTATTATTATTATTATTATTATTATTATTATTATTATTATTATTATTATTATGTTCTGCTAAAAAAATCCTTTAATATGTTTGACGTTTCACCATAGTACCGAGCAACTGGTAGAGGGTTCGTTGTCCGTCACATAAAATTTGCTGAAAATTATAGACTATATTCTCGAAGCCACTTCGTCAAAGCGTGAGTCAAAATTATAGTTTGTTTATAATTTCTTTTATTTTCGTTTTGGCTAATGTTGAAAGAAATCCAGTTACATTGATGATATTATATCTGTGTAATGCAACAGGCTTGAAGTCGCCCTGCTTCTTATAGTTTACATTGCATATGGATTTGCACAGGGAGGTGCTGTGACATATGTTTTGCTAACTCTTAGCAGTTGGTTCCTTGTCATTTCTTGGCTTTTTGCTCCATACATTTTCAACCCTTCTGGTTTCGAGTGGCAAAAGTAAGTTGCTTGGTGTTTTAATTACTTGGTGCTATAAATAATGTAAATACGGTAATTATAGTTGTTCAGTCACACAGAAATATACTTAATAAGGTAACATTAATTTTTATCTATTGTGATTCAATATTTTAGAACAAGGTAGGCTATGAGCGAGTTTATTTATGGGTATTAAATTAAATGGACAACAGGGGGTGATGCTCAAAGTCCAAAATAAGTGTGTGCAGGGGACACTAGTTTGGCCAAATGCCTTGACATTTGATTTTCGATCCATTAGTAAATTTGATCCATTTTTCATTGTTTTGAGAGATGATGAATTCATTATAACTTATTTTATGTGAGCAAGTGTGTAAGTTTATGATGAATTCTTACACAGGACTGTGGAAGATTTTGATGATTGGACAAGTTGGCTCCTTTACAAAGGAGGAGTAGGAGTGAAAGGAGAAAATAGTTGGGAGTCTTGGTGGCTGGAAGAACAGGTAACATTTATGTTTCACTTGATTGTTTGTGTAATTTTCTGGTCAAGATACATCATTGCTCTTTTTTCTGTTAACCCTCCGGTTCCTTGGGGAAGGGGCCCTAGTGATCTGGAGTTCGGCCGGGAGGTAAGTAAATCCTGGCCAAGAATTGTTCCACACAGGAATCAAATCAAGTTGTCCCGAACGATTTGTCCTTTGGTGGAGCTCATTAACTACTTGAGTCCCAATCACTTGGTTTTTATCAATAATATTCAACCTAAAAATCCCATAACTTCAACAACATGGACCAGTTTAGATTTTGACTTTTGATAACTATAGGTGTGAACCCAAGGTATACTTGAGCTCATATACTTTTATCTTGGTTACAGAGGTGCTTACGAAACATATCCAAGAAACGGTGCATCCTTTTTTTGATGGATATAGTCACAAACATTTTATAAATAACAAAAACTAGATACTAATAACCCAATCAACATCTATAGCCTTCATATTGATGCTTCCTCTATTAGGATCTGATGACAATTACTCTTTCTGTAGATGCATATCCAAACTTTGAGGGGTCGTATCTTTGAGACGATTTTGAGTGCAAGGTTCTTCTTGTTTCAATATGGTGTTGTGTATAAGCTACATCTTACTAGAGATGATACATCACTTGCGGTAAACATTTCGTCTCCCTCTATGTATTTGATACTTATCATGTAAATAGTCCTAACAAAAAAACATAATACAAAATTACTGCTTTGACTCTGTAAATTGAGAAATGCTAGCAACACACTTTTGATTGGTTAAAATTCACATGGGACCCACAAAATTTATATGGGACCCAC
>Ga0315913_1005443_pt1 | contig 15454 bp, 11 predicted proteins | sample MpolsnodulesMG_FD_207736 | JGI IMG/M metagenome (GOLD analysis project Ga0315913, IMG submission 207736) | Medicago polymorpha root nodule microbial communities from Los Angeles, California, United States - small nodules | ecosystem: Host-associated > Plants > Roots > Nodule | place: USA... | reverse complement strand
AAGCTATAAGCTCTGACTTAGCTTTCTCGAGGGCACCAGCCAAATTTTCAGGCTTCCTCCCACCAGCCTGAGCGAAGTTGGGCCTTCCACCTCCTCCACCACCACATAATTTTGCTATCTGTCCAATAAATTTACCTGCCTGAATTCCCTGACCAACCACCCCTGGAGTAAAAGCAGCCACTAGACTAACCTTCCCTTCACCTGGACATGAGCCCAGGACAATAGCTGCTGGATCTGCTATTGTTTCCATTAAATATTCTGCGGCACTTTTAAGTGACTCCGCATCAACATCATCCAAGCACTCAACTAGTATCCTGGAATATTTTCAACAATTAATAATAAAAATGATGCATCAACTTAAAGACCATGCAATAATTACATTTTCAACCATAATTTTTCTTTTCTATTTCCAAGTCCTGTATATACAATAGACGCACAATGAAGGAAAGCTTTTGTACAATGGTTAGAGTTATTGTTGTGTTGATTACAAGGTCAAATGTTAGGTGCCAGGAAAGGCTACCTGCAACAGACCTGTTCGTGTGCAAGCCTTCCCCGTATCCCACCACGGGAACTTTATAACACTACGATTAGGTTACCCTTTATCAAACTCCCAATGGGTCTGACTCCATCCTGAAACCCACAAGGGTGCGGGAGTTTTAGCACCAAGTCACCCTTTTGTGGAAATACACATATGAAAGACATCCTCCCATGTTCTAGTTATGTCAGCAGCATTCACAGAAAATATATTCGAGGGAATATCAATGATGTGACGCAAGACCTCTGCTTCTTTTTTTCCGGCAGAGACGAACCCAGGGGAGGAGGGACACGCATGTGTGTAACCTACCCTTGTCCAATGTCATTCTACTTTTATGACATGGCATATCATTCCAGTCGGTATTACTGAAGTTATATGGACAACCATCAGAATAGTTTGCACTCAAACACGCACAGATCCAAAACTATATCATATGAGGGGTCAAAAAATATATAATTATAAATATCACATGAATATTAATTTATAATAGTTAAATAATATTTAGGGGGCCATCCTTTGAAACAGATGAACTTTGGAGCTTTACTGAGTTGGTGAAGGTGAAAAGCTTGTGCTCCTCTAAATAGTTGATAAAGATTTTGTCGTTGGTGGAGTTTCCTAAAGCAAAAGCGCACAAGCCGGGAGTGAAAAGTTAGACTTTTATATCTGAAGCAGAAATTTCGCTTCTAGAATAGGAATATCGCCTTTCACCCAGGAGGTTGTATCTGCAAACAAGAAAAGGGGAGATGGAAGGGGCCGTGCATTTCCCTTTCCAATCTGTCCCTGTGCTCAGACAACTTTTGTTTTAGCAGTTATTGGGCTACCTTTGAATGGTTAATTTAATTAGGAATAAATTAAATTTTAGGTTTTATTGTTTTAACAATTATCAACGCCAATCTCTTGAATAATCCTAATTAGAAGAAAATTAAATTGACTAAGTATATGCAGATTTATATGCTCAAACAGTATACATTAGCTCAATTCATCCAAGCTTTTGGCATCTATTAATTTTATTCACAACTAGCCTTTTGTATGGGAGTTAAATTAATCAGCTTCCATTCTTTTCCTCCTAATTACATGAACTCTTTTTTAACTTTAGAAATAGAGTACCACAACACTTATAATATAAATGCTATTGGGAAAAAATAGAACACCCATTAAGCCTTCCTCCGTTGCAAACTTCCCTAACGAATTTAGAATTTCGAGCTGCTATATTTTGAGCATGTATGGAGTTCATTAAAAATTTATTATTAGTTTTTTAATTGTATTATACTGTTATAATTAAATGTTTATTTAATATTTATTTGTTAAACTTATTTTGGGCTCCCTTTTCATAGATATCTGGATCAGTTTCCAATTGTTGGATTTCAGTTGGTTATGACATGACATTATATCAAGGAAACATCTTTCACCTTCTTCCCCAGTTATATACAATAGTTTGTGCCTTACAGGCAGAAAAACTTTTTTTGGTGTTGCTAACAAGGGAGAAGGTCCTCTCCCAAACCCATATCAAAGTAACAAATACTACAAGATGGAGAAGTATTACCTGTACTGTTTTGAATGCCCCACCAAAAACGCTCTGCTTGCAATAACTGAAGCTTTGTAGACTGCTGCTTTTGCACGCATAGCCGAATTTTCGTTTCTTGCTACCCGTATCTCCTCTAAAAGGTTTTCTATCCTCACAGTTACTTCTTCAGGTTTAACCTTCAAAAGTTGATTATAAGTTATTCAAGGAAAGAAATGGTACCAAATGCAGAAAATATCAAAATCTACAATACACCAAAATGGTGGGACCCCTTTCCCGAACCCTGCGTATGTAGGAGGTTTAGTGCACTGGGCTGCCCTTTTTTTTATTAAAAATTCATATTATAGATTATTATAGACATAAAGGAAATACTCTATGTATTTGAGCAACACATGCAACAAGGAACCCCAAATGTGCGAGCATGAAAAAAGTGAGACAGTTCCCTTATCTTATGTGTAATACACAGGGAAACAAACTAGAAAAACTTTGTAAGGCATGAAAATATCGTAGTAAATACTTTGGTTTTGGTAAGGAAACGCTGTAATTAGGGCCTTTGACACCTCAGTGGCTCCACAGAGTATCACAGCAGACTTCGGTCCTTTGGACAAGCAATGGGACTAATCTCCGCTTGAGTGCCTAGGTTGCAGCTGAAAGCTCTTCACCTCTCCCCAAGAGTGTGTTCTGCGGGGATCGAATCTTGGTCCTCCCCATAAACTCAATGCTACATAACCAACTGAGCCAACCCGCATGGAAAACCCTACCCATATTGTGATCGAATCCCATCTTGTAAAAAATATGATGGTTTGTCTCTCAACCCTAATTTTGCTGCATACTCAACCCCAATAAAAGGCAAGGAGAACAAACAAATACCTATAAAAGGCATCCCGGTGCACTAAAGCTCCCGCATACGCAGGGTCTGAGAAGGGGTCCCACCATTTTGGTGTATTATACCCAGCCTTGCCCTGTTTTTTGCACAGGAGGTTATTTCCAGGACTTGAACCCATGACCTTTTAGTCACGTGACAACAACTTTACCGTTGTGCTAAGGGTCCCCCTTAAAACAAACAGATACCTATGCGCACAAATTTATATTATTAAGTATTGGTCATATTAATTGCATGACTCATGGATATTAACTACTGTCTGCACAAAGTTATACTATTTGCACAAAATTCTGAAACACTAAAATCAGGAACATACTTTGAGAGTGGAACATAGCTGTTTCAGATATAAATCACGGGCATTGACATATTCAATGAAAGCTTCCCCAGCTACAGCTTCTATTCGCCTGACACCAGATGCAATACCCTGCTCTGAAATTACTTTAAAACCACGAATTTCAGAAGTATTACTGACATGAGTCCCACCACAAAGTTCCATCGATACTCCAGGAACCTCTACAACACGTACCTGCAGCACACCAAATATGATTACACAAGAAGAAATGGGATAAACATCATAACATTCATGTCTCAGATATGAAACATATATAATCACATTGGCAACTTTGATCCACTAGCTTACGGTGGACCTGACTTGTATATAGTGGATTTAATAACTACAGTTGTTTGATAAAGAAACTTATCCCAATACTTTATAGCATTACTTTTTTTTTGTTATTTCATATAGCATCTGAGCCTATAGTCTGTATTGTATTATTTTCTTTTTATTTTTACTCTGAATATATTAGTTATATACTCCCTTTAAAACAAAAGAATCCTAGCCCCTAGAAAGTATATATTTTCCTGTAAAATCTTAAAATTTATATAAAAGAATTATGTGTACATGTCATTTTGTTTGCATTATCACATTTTGTTTAAAAATGAAAAGTATATTAAATAAATTTAAGTATTAAAAGCGATAATAATTTACAAATCAATATTATACATAAACACAATTTATACAAAAAAAAATAGACAAGTCATTTTATATTTATCAGCGAGTTAACCGCTAACTTTATTAGACACTTTAAAGTCAGACAGTTAGCATAGCCACTTTTAGCTATAAGCCAAGCTGCTAACAACTAGCTGCCACTAATAAAAAAAAATTGCCAATCAAAGTCGTAACCAAAATTAGATGTAGACATGGTTGTGGGCTGTTAGGATTTACATTTGGTTTGTACTGTTTCAGAATTTTTCACAGCTGGATGCTCTTATTTTTTTTCTTCAGAATCTAGTATATTGCTATGCCGTATATTTCACTACTATAGTCCATGCGTAGGTGCTGGTACAAGTGATAGAGAGAGAGATAACTATTGATGCATCTGAAATCACAATGTAATTGGATTCTAGCAATAGTAATAGTAATGTTGGAATTTAGATCAGAAGACATGATGATTCCTGAAGATTAGTTGCAATCCATCCCTGAAGGTCAAAGTTCTGAGCTCTTTTGAAGTACACACTTCATGTTTAAAACTACCAAAACAGAAGTAAGCTAAATTAATTTCAATGTTAAATATCAAAAGCGTTTGTAGCAAATCCAACCTCTTCCCCGTATTTTTCTCCAAACATTGCAATTGCTCCTTCTCTTTTTGCATCAGCAAGAAGCATCACTTTGGTCTGAAGAAGAATCGCATCCTCAATCCATCCGTTGATCAGCAGTTCAATTTCTGCAAGCTCGCTATCAAGGAGTGGACGGTGGAAATTGAAATCAAACCTGAGACGATCAAATGCCACCAAAGAACCAGCTTGAGAGGTCTCCTGACCGATGACCTTTTTAAGCGCTGCTTGTAGTAAATGAGTAGCGGTATGATGAACCTGCAAAGCACCAATCATATTTACTGTAATCTTGAACAACTTGTAAGCTTCGGATTTGAAAATAGGCATGACTATGATGATGTAAATTTTTGTCTGTATCAAATTCTGTTATGACTTAAGATTCACCAAAGAAGTAAATAAATAAAATGAGTGGGTACACAGTTTTTGTACCTTGGCTCGTTGCCTCAACTTTACATCCACTGTTGCTTCCACCTGTTTGCCAACCTCTAGAACACCCTTTTGGACTGTACCCTTGTGAACAAATATATTACCAAAAGACTTCTGAACATCTATTATCTCCACGACAGCCTTAGGTTGATTCTCACCGTCTGATATATACAGAAAACCATGATCTCCAATTTGTCCTCCTGATTCAGCATAAAATGGAGTCTTGTTCAGCAAAATTTCCACATTACTCCCTTCACTAACCTGTACAGCTGGATCACCATTTACCACTAGGCTTGCTACAATTGCTTTACAATAAAGACTTTCATATCCAATAAATTCAGTGTCAGGTACATTGTCTGCAATATTTGTCCCACTTCCAATGGCAAGCTTGACAATATTGTGTGCAGCTTGAGATTGACGTCTTTGCTTCTCCATCTCAATATCAAAACCATTCATGTCAATACTCACACCACGTTCTTCAGCCACCTCTTTTGTTATTTCCATAGGGAAACCATAAGTATCATACAAAATAAACACATCTTCACCAGCCAAGCAAGGTACGGTTCCATTTCTTTCAGCACTTGATATAGCATCAACAAGCTTCTCCTCAAGCAATTTCTCTCCTCTCTCCAGCGTCTGCACAAATCGAAGCTCTTCTCTCTTCAACTCCTCAAGGATACGGGGTGCTCTATTCTTCACATCAGCATCAATGTGAGTGCTTAACTCTAATACTTTCTGAGCAATTATAGGTAAAAATGCTCCTTCAAGGTCTCCCCTACCATCACCTTTTATACCAAGCAACCTTCCCGTACGAACAACTCTTCTGATAAGCCGTCGAACTACATAACCCCTCCCAACGTTTGATGGTACAACGCCATCAGAGATGAGAAACACAATTGCACGCATGTGATCTCCTACAATCTAAGTAAAGAAAAAATAGCATAAATTCAAAGTAATAAGAAAGGCGAATTGAAATAAACTGATTAAAAGTCTACTGCAACTTGTATGAAGATAGTCACACTTACTTTCAGATACCTTTTTGTCTGGTCATCAGATATGCCATATGAAATATTTGCTAATTCAGAGGCCTTCTCTATGATGGGGAGAATCAAGTCAGTTTCATAGTTGTTTGGAGCCTGCAATGGATAATGAATAAATATAAAAAGGACTTGAGAAGCAAATGAAAATGAGAGTACTGTGAGTAATGTTTCATTCACACCCTTTTTCCTTGCCCCACTTTTCTCAACAATAAGCAAGGATGTGGTGTAGGGTGCAGAAATATCATAGTTCTAGTTCTAGTCTCCTAGAAACACTTGTAAAAGTACAAATACTCACTCACTTTTACAACAATTCAAAAGAATGAAATACCTTTTGAAGGATGCGAGCCATGCGCTCCAGACCAAGCCCAGTATCTATGTTCTTCTGCTTTAGAGGTTCGAGAGAACCATCATCTTTTTTGTTGTATTGCATGAATACTAAATTGTAGAACTCTATAAACCGTGTATCATCACCAAGATCCTGCTTTCAAAACCCGAGTCATAAAACATTGTCAGTGAAGTGATTTGAAATAACTGAATTTGGAACAAGTATATCATACTACTTACAGCATCGGCATATCCCCTCTCAGGATGAAAATCATAATAAATTTCAGAGCAAGGACCGCAGGGACCGGTGACTCCGCTTGTCCAAAAGTTATCGTCTTCACCCAACCTCTTAATTCGGTCAACAGGGACACCAACCTGCAGAGAAATGAAGATGTGATGAGAGGAAGAGAAGCAGAAGAGGAGGAGAGGGATGTGATGTAATTTTACCTGTTGAGACCATAACTGGAAAGTCTCATGATCGTCTTGGTAAACACTAATCCATAATCTTTCTGGAGGCAAACGAAACTCAATGGTAGATAAGTCCCATGCCCATTGAATAGCTTGTTTTTTGAAGTAATCACCAAAGCTGAAGTTACCAAGCATCTCAAAGAAGGTATGATGTCGTGAGGTATGACCAACATTGTTGATATCATTAGTACGGATGCAGCGTTGTGAAGTAGTAGCACGAGGGACTTGTCTAGGAAGTTTACCAAGAAAGATAGGTTTGAATTGAAGCATCCCAGCAATGGTGAGGAGAACAGTGGGGTCATCTGGAACGAGAGAAGCACTGGGAAGGACCTTGTGACCACGGGAAGCATAAAAACTAAGAAATCTTTCCCGTATGGAATCTCCACTCACACAATTATTATTATCATTGTCTTGCGATGATGATGATGTACAGAAGGGAAGAAAACGACGACGACGACGAGGACGACGTAGTTGTAGTTGTTTGAGAGAGATAATTCCTCCTCCTCCTGCTGCTAATGTAATATAATTCATATTCATATTATTATGACAATAATAACAATTAATACGAAGGAAGGAAGGTTAATTAATTACCCGTAGAAGTAGCAGTTGGAATGGCGAGTTTTGGAAGCGGAAGCAGCAATGGGAAGAGTGGAACCGCCAAACCTGAATAATTATTAATCAAGGACAAGGAATGGATAACCATATCTTCTTCTTCTTCTTCCTTTCTCACTCAATCACTTTTCCCTCCTTACTGCCAGTTGCCACATATTATTATTCATCACCCAATCATCTTGCCTATTCACAAATTCTACCTTTCTTTGGGTTATTTGCTTCTTTAATCCTAAGGACACAATCCTTCGCATTTTCCTTTTCTTTCAATTTTATTATTTTTTTCCTGCTTTCTCTTTACAGTTTTTATTTTTGTTTTTGCTGTAATATTTTATATATTTCCAAACTTTTAATGTAGCATTTAAAATCAATAAACTTCAAGAGTTTGTTATAATAGTAAAAGGCAAAGTCATTCTTCCGTGAGCTTAACTCAGTTTGTCTCGTGAATAACGTTGAACTCTCTCAAACCAAGGGTAGAACTGAATGTCTTGAATACGATTATTTCCTTTTTTTTTTTTTAAAGTTCTTAATATTTTTTTTCCAAAATTTGATTACATAGCTACTATTGTCAAATTTTTATAAAATTTGGTGGAGTGGAGTTGATCCACTCAATAAAAACTTTTAATTCAACCGTTAATTAATGAAATCTAATATCTATAATCAATTAATCCCTCCTTATATATATGTATAGTTTAAGATAATTTTAAAAAGTATGCATTTAAAAAGAAAAATAATTTATGGGATTTAAAACCAAAACTAAAAGAAAAATACCAACAAGAGACCTAACACAAGTTAAGTATGTAACAAAAAAAAAAGCACATGTTAAATAACTAAGGGTATGTTCGGTGAACAAGATAAAGAAACATGTTATAATAAAACTATCATGTCTTATCTATATCAATTATTTGGTACAACAATAGGATATGATAAATTAAATCCATTACTAATCTTACCCTATATCTCCTTTGAAATTTTAAACTTTGATTTTTTTGGTGGGTTAGCAACCTGATCGGATTTCTCAAATTCATCATAAACGAGTCTTCCCTTCCCTTGTATCTGATCAGTGTAACCCTACCGAATCGTACATCCACCACGCTCATGCCTTATGTTTTTGCCTCCTACCTCTCTTCATTTGAACATATAATGGTTTAATCCATCTAAAACCCATTTGCAACACAAAGTTTTCACCTTTTTTAATCCTTAATCGATGATTAAAATCCAATTGCTTCACTGGGTTGATTGTAAATCGCACCATCATTGATTATCTGCTTCTGTTTGAAAACTCAGTTGCTTATATGGGTTAATTGCAAATTGCATCATCATCGTCAGAAAACTCGATTGTTTGTTCTCAATTTGTTTTGTCATTGTCATATCCTATCAATATCATTATCGAGCTATTTATCATGTTTTATTACTATCCTATCATGCACATCAAACAATGCCTAGAATATTTAGTCATACTTTAAGAAACATATTTAGCACTACGTATCTTGAGTTCAAATTTAAGCACTTAAAATGCACCGTCGTTAAAGTTTTTTTTTTTTTTAATCGACAAATAATATTGAGCAAGGCTAGCTTAAGGTGCACTTAACCCGCTAAAGGGGGAAAAAGAGTACAAAAAGGCCTTATAGTAAATGGCCCCTCAACACCGCGAAAAGCTAACCAAAAAACCTCCTAAAGACCTACTTCCAAAACGGAATAGGTACCAGTACAAAAGCACACGCACCAGCCAAAAGGCCTACGGCAACCAAACTAGAAAAAAACCAGGGACCTGCTACAAGATACAAGTAACAAACACCATGACAGAACTAACAAACAGCCTTTACAATTAAATCCAAGGACCAAAAAAGACAGCTCCTACTGGGAAACCACCAACAGTAACGAAACAACCCCCTTCAATCAGACGAAAAACACCACCTTCGATCCTACACCAGCACCTCGACCAAACAATCACTTCCTCCCAAGACAAATTTTCGAATGCCATCTCCACTCATAATACATACATGAAGGGATTTTCAATCTGGCCATACTCCATCTCCACGACAGCAGCTTGATATCCTCGACTGTTTCTTCCGCTTTGAAAACACCGTTGTTAAAGTTCTTAAAAGTTTTGTACTTCACATAATCCTCTCTAACTTGAAGGATCTACAGTTGTGTTCAGAGCATATCCAACATATACTATAGGGATTAGGGAGCATATCAACGAGGATGAATATTTTATGTTGGAGTGAGAGAGTTATTATCAACCATTAAGATCAAAATAAATGACTCGTGTGCCTCTGCTTCTAAAATTTTCACGCGTCTTGGTTTCTATTGTTCCTTCTCCATTTTCTTCAAACATCAAGAGTCAAGTTTTTCTATTTTCGGTTTCCACTCAACTGGTATAACCTTGATGTGAAAGAGCCAATTTATAAATTAATAGTCAGAAGCTTTTAGACTTGGTGACAATTTAGAAACTAAACAGGATCCAGAATCAACCACCATCATGCAGAGTCACATTCACACACCCTTAATTCAAAGATGCAACTATCTCTTCGATCTATTTTGTGTTTTGATCTAATACCCTCAGACTGATTTCAATCTTACTTCTAACTTTAATAGGCTATACAAATTAGGTTCATACAAATGGTATGCTTTGTTAATTGGAATTTCTATGAACCTATGACCTATCCTTACATCCCAAATCTTGTAGGATCAAATACCCACACCACATCTAGTAGCTATGAGTCAATCCTTGCATTTAAGTTTTCAAAGATCAAATCAAATGATCTACACAAATAGGCAATTCTATTTTGTTGACAAGTCGATCATACTGATGGGCATTTAAATTGAAAGAAAAGTGGGTTAGAAAAACAAGTGTGCTGATTTAAAAAGTGGAGAATATTGAGTGTATTTAAGATTTGGAAGTAATTGATAAAATGAAGAGTACATAAGCTTATTGGTTGTAGTAGGAGGAGAATCAAAGTGATATTCCATGAAAACAAAACAATGTTTGTAATAATAATAATTTACAGAAAGTATATATAACTCATATACTACTGCTTACAAAGGGAGTGAGAAAGAAGAGTGTAATGAGTTAATGACAACTTAATCATGAATATGAATTTGAGATGGAAATGCTATGCAAATGACTCCGCCAAGCCAAGCCAAGACTTTATTCATTCACCATTCACTCAGCAGCAATCTGCAAATGAAGAGAAAGAATTTTGTAAGATAACAAAAATAAATAAAAGATATACTAAATTAATATTATAAAGGAGGAGGGAGAGTGAGTGAGTGACTTGATTAAGAGGATTGTCAGGAGATTTCTTCCAAAGCTTCCAAATCATGTCCTTGTATTGTGTGTATGTAAGCCCTGGTTTCTCTTGCTTCAACTTAGGTAGTTCAGCTTCTTCAAATGCCTGATGAATGAATGAATGAAATCAAATCAAAATTGAAAAAAGAAAGAAAAAACAGATAAAACGATACATACCTTGAAGGAAGCCTTGAGGCGCCTCTCTGGATGCCTGTCGGGAGGTAAGTTGTTATCGATACTCATCTTAGCGATGGCTTCGTCAAGAGTACTCGCTTCGATAATTGAATCATCGCGATTCGTATTCGACACAAGCACCACTCTCTCGTACTCCTCCTCCCCAGCTGTCCTCTTTTTCGCTTCCTCCGCCTTCTTCATAGCCATGGCTTGTTCCTCCTCCCGCCGCTTCCTCAGCTCCGCCTCCGTCACCTTCGGTACAGGGATCGACACCCTGTTCGCCTTCTTGTCAGGCTTTTTAATCATCTTCTCCAGCTCTTTCTCCTCCAGCTCCGCCAATCGACGCACCTCCGCTCGTCGTGCCGCCGCCTCCGCCTTCTTATCCGCCTCTTCCTCTCTCTTCTTGGCGGCGCGTGGCTTTGAACTCTCTGCCTCTCGCCAGTACTGCTCCTCCTTCTCTCGAGTCTCCCGATCCTTTTTCTCCGTTTCCGCGGCGCCCTTGCGGGCCCTCGCCGCCTCGGCCTTAGAATTCACACCCATCTTTTTAGGCATCTTTAATTCACGACTACCGTAACCCTAGTAGGGTTTCGCTCGCTGGTGAATGAAATCAGCAGTTGCTGCTGAAAGGAAAGAACCGTGTCCTTGTGTCTACACTCTACACGTACACCGCACGCATTCATCAAATCAAATCGAATCGAATCGGATCGGATCCAATAAGTAACCAAATCAAACAATCCATGGGCTTTGCCCCACTTCATTGACATTAATAATTCCTTCAAAAAGAAATTGACATTAATAATATATGTTAATTTAAAAAAAAAAGTGACTATGTAATTCAAAAAAATTATTATTTTTTATTCTATAACGTATGTGAAGTTCAAAAAAATTGTTTGGAGGTTAAAAAATTTCATAAGTTTTTTCAAGCATGCTTAGGATGTTAAAATATGATCTTACACAAAAAATTATAATTTTTCGTCTAAAAACGAATTGATAATGAATTTTTAAAGCGACAAAAACTCAAAAAACAACACAAAGGAAATCTTGACCTAAAAAAATAATTAAGAAACAATCAACCTACGTTAGTATGTCACTATCATTCTACAATCAGTAATGCCTCCCAATCTTGCAAGTACAGCAACTAAATTCTACAATCACTTATGCCTCCCAATCTTGCAAGAACAACAACCAACGTAGAAGTATAAAAGATTCATATAAACACAAGACAATGAGACACGATTTTTCTTCATAAAGTTCAACAATGGTACCTACTTATGCAACTATAAAGCATGAGTAGTTATGTTTGTTTTTGTGATAGATTATGGTTTGCAGTGATAGAACAAATACCTCTGAATCACCCACAAAGCAATCACCCATGCACCCCCGATAAACCACCACCAACAATATGCAATGTTTCACAAGCTTAGTTCCTTCTCGACCCCTTGCCACTAATTTGTGTATATGAGAATCATATTTAATAAACTCTATCTTGCACGAATGTCTAACCCTTATTAAGACTTCCCACGTGACAATTACTTTCGGGTATGCTTCATTTAATCCATTTAAAGCTTGAATGTAAGACGTGTAGCAAACAAACATCCAACGAATGAGATTTTAAGCTTAAAAAAATAAACATTTGTCCCTAATTGGTTTCTCTTAGATCCAGTCTCATTTCTTTATTATATTAACTAGAACGTCCACCCGTGCTAAACATTCCTTGCAATGCAATATTCAACATCACAAAAAATTACAACAACTACAAATCCAAAAACAATACAAATGACACGTTTTGATAAATCTCTTTATACACCACATTTGAAGTCGTATTAATGCATTTGTCATATTCATCGGTGAACAGAATTTTCAAATAATTTCATGATGTAATGTAACTCTCGATATTGCAAAATACAGTTGATCATGTGAAAACACAGACTGAGGAAGGTATGTGCCAATCCTTTTAATGTAACTCATAAAATTGCAACATGCAACTGACCATGTGAAAACATATACTTGGTAAAAATTATGAGTTCAGGCCTATCCTGATCTTTTATTGCTTTCTTTGGCTTTTATTAAAAAAAGTAAGAACATATAAGTTAACATAAAAGTCAATTTATTTGCATAAGCTAAAAAATAAATCAATCCAAACGGACACTTATAAAAAAAATAGCGAAAGTGAAAAACGTTTGGAAAGAAATTATGGACAATTATAAAAATAATATTGGTAGATTTTTATAATTATTTATAGGGTTAATTAAGTTTTTAGTCCTATAAATATTCACAATTTTGTTTTTAGTCCCTACAAAATAAAATCACACTTTTTAGTCTCTGTGACATTTTCCTCAAGCATTTTAGGGGCCAAAACTGTTGCTAGAAATTTTTTACAGGGACTAAAAGTGCTTATGGAAAAATTTATAGGGACTAAAAATGCTGATGAAAATTTTTATAGGGACTAAAAAATGTGATTTTATTTTGTAGGGACTAAAATTAAAACTATGAATATTTATAGGAACTAAAAACTTAATTAACCCTTATTTATAAATAGACACAACGTACGTACGCTTGTAATTATGTTTGGTTTTGGACAATTGAACACAAACAAACACCAAGCGCAAGCATGTATATAGCAGGCTAGCAGCCTACCAAAATGCATAACTTACATACTAAACATAAATAGTCCCACAATAAAGACCATGCAATGGCAATATCCAAAAAATTACATCAAATATCAAATGAAGTCACGTATGAGGTATTGTAAATAATTACAAAAGTTTTGAGACAATTGGCCCCAAGGCTAATAAGAATACATAGAATACACCAGTGAGCACGACCACTCCTAGATAAGATGTTTGAACACAATATATACTCCAGTGGAGCAAGCTGATACCAACTCCTTCAAAAAAGAGGTAAATTATACTGCATGTTCATAACGCTTATACTTTATCATCTTTCATAATATATATATGAATGAAAACTACCAATGCAAGTTGTGCATATAATTGCATTCAGTCTAATCTAAATACAGTAGAAAGATTTGGAATTCAAAATTTGTTTATCAAATGTCTAAGACAAACTATACCAAAGATATATTTGAAACAAAATATGCTACAAATTCACCAATAAAATGGTATTGAATGATATTGAAAAGGACATTTGAGTAATTAAAGCCTCCACCAATTCATCTTAATTAGACCGGTAATCATTTAAAATAAGATATAGTATTAAAAAGGCAAACCACCTTTAGGCATGTAGTAGAAGCATGTAATCAAATTTCTATTATAAATCATAAAAACATAAAATGCATGACAACACAAACATGTCTGCATGTGCTTTTTCAAGATCTTTCAAGAGCAATCATTCAATACTAAAAAAATAACAGTTTGAGATATCAGAAAATAATGTGATGCAGCTCATAATTGTGAATAATAAAAAAAAGAACACCAGGAAGAAATCACAATTTGGGAGATCACTTTATTAAAATTGAAAAAATTAATGCAATCACAGTTTGAGAAATTGATAAGTGCTCAAAAGTAACATATTTTGTGTTAATCTAGGCATTTTAGTGACTTGTTCTGCAAGTTATCTAAGGAAAAGCTACCAATTGATTGTATTTGTACCATTTATGTTTTACATGCTTGATTCTACCCAATTTATGCATGAAATGACAAGCAAGGACTAAGAAAGAGCTCTTGCGCAAAATTAGTTGTTCGCTTACGCGACCATAGCTCGCGTACGCGAGAAAGTTCCAGGGAGCAACCCTTTTGTACGCGTATTGCACGCGTCCTATTCGCTTATGGAAAAGTAGTTGTTCGCTTACGCAACCTCAGCTCGCGTAAGCGTGTGCAACGTCGAGAGCAAAAGAAAGTTCGCTTACTAGCACACGTCCTGTTCGCTCACGCAAAATCAGTTGTTCGCTTACGCCACCTCAGCTCGCGTACGCGTGCAAGTTCCAGAGAGCAGCTCAGATGGTACGCTTTCAGTTTGTTTCCCGCACGCTTGAGCGAAGTTCATCAAACTCAGAGGATAAGGTCCCACGTGGCAGGTTCTAACTGGCCAATGGAAGATTTCCTGGTTGTTCGCGTAAGCGAGCGAGCTCGAGTACAACTCATATAAATAGTTTTCTCTTCTCTTTCCATCCATCTTTTACTGTTTTATTTCATATTTTTCTGGTCTTCGAGAGAGAATAGGGCATTTCTAGAGAGAGAAACACTAGGCAAGGTAGTTAAGAGTATATTTAACCCAAGATTTGTTGAAACATCATGAGTCTAGGCATGAAATCTTCATCTTTTCTTCATCATTTGCCAAGCTATCATAGACATATGTAGCTATATCTAACCTTGTGGGGTTTGAGGTATTCAAACAAGTTATTATGAAAACTCTTGATCTTTTAATATATGGTTCTAGCTTATTTATTCAATATTGTTGTTATTCTTGTATTTAAAGCTTTATTGAGATTTGAAATGATATTGACAAATACTTTTGGATCTAGGAATAGAATAACAATCTATCTAAGTTTTCATTCTAGACATAGATGTTAATCTTTGATAATCACTTTTAATCTAGAACTTAA
>Ga0315913_1005438_pt1 | contig 15457 bp, 11 predicted proteins | sample MpolsnodulesMG_FD_207736 | JGI IMG/M metagenome (GOLD analysis project Ga0315913, IMG submission 207736) | Medicago polymorpha root nodule microbial communities from Los Angeles, California, United States - small nodules | ecosystem: Host-associated > Plants > Roots > Nodule | place: USA... | reverse complement strand
GAGTAGTGATATTTGTACAACTCTTTGGTACAACTTTTATGACAACTTTGGTTTTCTCTTCTTTGATTGGTCAAAAATGATAGAGAGAGAAAAAGAAAGAGATAGAATAAGAAGATAATGTGAGTATAAGAGAGAAAGTTGTTAGAAAATGGTTGTACAAATATCATTTCTCAAAACTTAGCATATAAATTCACACAGATAGCCACACCCTTGCAATACATATATTGATGTGGTATTCAGTGTCAGTGAATGGAACGACGGCGATAATGGAATTTATGTGGCAAAAACAGTATACCGTGCTATAAACATTATTTTGGAAAAATAGAACCTGATAATAAGATTAATGAATTCCATCGAGTAACTGTTGCAGCTTCTATAGTTTGGCTTGTATTGTTGCGACAAAGTTAGGATTTGGATGTTCCCCGGAGTTCGCCGTTGGCGGAGGGGTTTTGTTGAGAGTGTGGTCTATGTTAGTTTTACCGAGGTTCCCACAAACGACGTCAACTGTACTCGTAGTGAGTACAATATTAGAAACTAGGATTTAGACTGTGTTTATCTGATGCCTTGAGAATGATCTCAAGAGTGGCATTTATAGCCCTTTCTGGGCTTGTTTTCCCCTGACTTAAGCCCCAAGTAACATGGGCCTTAAGTCATTTTACCATGCTCTAGATGCTTCTAGAAGCATATTGAGGCGACGCCTCTAAGGGAACGTGCCTAGGCTTCAGGAGCCCTACTGGAGGGCGTCTGAGTACTTCTAGAGGGTATTTATGCCCTTATGAATGGATTGACGGTCCATATAGGTTTGTCGAGAATCTGATAGAAGTTCACCAAACATCCAACATATTTCCAAAACTACTCCACATTCGACGAAATCGTTAGTTGGAGTAGCAATATGGCTGTCTGAATGCAATGATAATGTCACTATAAAACCTTCCTCGTGCCATTTCTATGCGTTTTCGTTTCAATCACGTCGAACAAATTGTAATGAATGAGTTCATATAATAAAATCTGAAATCCTAACAATCTAGTTTGGATTATACAATATGAAATATCTCAATGTAGATATTGTCCCATTTTTCTCATTTTGTTTTTGCACTGTTTCAGTTATGGATGCTCCAATTGATGCCCCCTACTTTGGCACCTAACATTCGACCTCCTATTGTGTTGCCGACCTTTTCACCCAATGTTTTGGATGATCATGACATTGCCAAAGTTGAGGTTCCTCCACATCTAGTTGAGAATCCTTCTGGCAATGCCAAAGTGGAGGTGTCTCCATTTGAGGTTTCACCTCCATTTGTTGCACCGGTTTTTTCTATTGATCATCGAGCTCAATTTAATTCTAAAAGAAAGTTGTCAACACTGGCAGAATTGTTGGTGTGGGTTCGAGAAAAAGTAAGGAAGTCAGTTTTTTCAACCTTTATCGAAAAGTTAGATAACGGTGAAAATGACAAAAATGCATTTGTTATATTGATATGAAGAGGAAGTTCATATATCGAGTACAAGAAGTTGTCCAAATATAAGATATCTAGTTCGGTGAAATTCGAGTGTCCATTTTGTGTGAGAGGTTATTTGTTGATTAGAGCCTTAAAGTTGGTAATGGAACACACAACCATGAGATGACAGTTGAGTTGAAAGGTCATAAAACTGTTGGACGTTTAAACCCAAATGACAATAAACTCATCCGTGACTTGAGAGACTTTATGGTTCCTCTAAGACATATCATGTCCAATTTAAGGAATAGGAATGGTCGGACTGTAACCAACTCGAAAGTCTTTGCATTATACACATGCATCATTCTCTCACCTATTTTTATTTTATTTTTAAAAAAAAATAGATTGTTTTTTCTTTTGGGTACAGTAGAGAGAGATAGTATTTTACATTTGAAAAATGAAATTTTAATGGAAAAAAACCAACACATTCTCAATTGATATTAAGTAACAAGAAAGAAAAAGTGACCAATATCTCACAGGACAAATTTAAGCTTGTTATCTCAGTGTGAATATCAATCAACCTTGTTTACTTTTTCTAATCTTTCACTTTCTTCACACTGTTTCCTTGAAATTTCAAACGCACAATAATAAAAAAAAAGTAGATAAAAACCTTGGCAACTTTGTGCAAAAATATCAAAGATACGTTAATAATAGTCATAGTGGGTCGCTTGTTGACTTCACAAAGTCTACACAAAACGTCCCCTTCCCCTATTTGTTAATCTTCTTGCTTGATACTAGCAACAAACGAACACTATTCCATTTGCATTTAATTAGTTAGAACTTGAAATATGGCTGAGGCTGTCATTGAAGTTGTCCTCAATAATTTGAGCTCCCTTGCTCAAAAGAAGCTTGACTTATTTCTCAGTTTTGATCAAGACTTGAAGAGTCTTGCCAGCTTCCTCACTACAATCAAGGCTACACTTGAAGATGCTGAAGAGAAACAATTCACCGACAGAGCTATCAAAGATTGGCTGATTAAGCTCAAAGATGCTGCTCACATCCTTGATGACATCTTGGATGAATGTTCCACTCAAGCCCTGGAGTTGGAGCATGGAGGATTCACATGTGGACCACCACACAAGGTACAAAGCTCTTGCTTATCCTCTTTTCATCCTAAGCATGTTGCTTTCCGTTACAATATTGCTAAGAAAATGAAGAGGATACGAAAGAGGTTGGATGAAATTGCTGAAGAAAGGACTAAGTTTCATTTGACTGAGATAGTGAGAGAGAAGAGAAGTGGAGTATTTGACTGGCGTCAAACCACGTCAATCATTACTCAACCTCAAGTTTATGGAAGAGATGAAGATAGGGATAAAATTATAGACTTTCTTGTTGGTGATGCTTCTGGTTTTCAGAATTTATCTGTCTATCCAATAGTTGGTCTAGGTGGACTTGGAAAAACAACACTGACCCAACTCATCTTCAATCATGACAAGATAGTCGACCACTTTGAGCTAAGAATTTGGGTATGTGTTTCTGAAGATTTCAGTTTGAAGAGAATGATAAGATCCATCATAGAATCAGCATCTGGACATGCAACAGCTGATTTGGAACTTGAGCCACTACAAAGAAGACTTGTAGATTTATTACAAAGAAAAAGATATTTGCTTGTTTTGGACGATGTGTGGGATGATGAACAAGGAAACTGGCAGAGGTTGAAATCTGTATTGGCATGTGGGAGAGAAGGCTCTTCAGTTTTGGTCACCACTCGCCTTCCAAAGGTTGCAGCAATCATGGGAACAAGGCCACCTCATGATTTATCAATTCTAAGTGACACTGATTGTTGGGAAATGTTTAGAGAACGAGCCTTTGGAACAGATGAGGATGAACATGCAGAGCTTGTGGTCATAGGGAAGGAGATAGCAAAAAAGTGTGGGGGTGTACCTCTTGCAGCAATAGCACTAGGAAGTCTCTTGCGTTTTAAAAGAGAGGAAAAGGAGTGGCTCTATGTCTTGGAAAGTAATCTATGGAGTTTACAAGGTGAGAACATAGTCATACCTGCCTTGAGATTAAGTTACTTGAATTTGCCAATAAAACTGAGACAATGTTTTGCCTTTTGTGCACTTTTTCCAAAAGATGAATTAATAAAAAAGCAATTTCTAATTGATCTATGGATGGCTAATGGTTTTATTTCATCCAATGAAATTCTAGAAGCTGAGGATATTGGCAATGAGGTATGGAATGAATTATATTGGAGATCATTTTTCCAGGATATTATGACAGATGAATTTGGAAAAATTATATATTTCAAGATGCATGATCTTATACATGATCTTGCTCAATCTATATCAAAAGAGGTTTGTTGTGTTACAAATGACAATGGCATGCCTAGTATGTCTGAACGAACCCGCCATCTTTCAAATTATAGGTTGAAATCATTCAATGAAGTTGATTCAGTGCAAGTTTGTTTCTGCATATGCAAGCATTCCATAACATGTTTAAGGAGCCATGATGCCACAACAAATATTCAATGTATGTTTGATTTGTGTCCAAGGATCCAAGACGCCAAAGCAAAGACACTATCAATCTGGTTACCTGCTGCCAAATCATTAAAGACTTGTATAATGCAAGTGAGTGCTGATGATGACCAACTGTCACCTTATATTTTGAAATGTTATTCTTTAAGAGCGCTTGATTTTGAGAGAAGGAAAAAGCTATCATCTTCAATTGGTCGTTTGAAATATCTAAGGTACTTGAATCTTTCAAATGGTGACTTCCAAACTCTTCCAGAATCCTTATGTAAGTTGAGAAATTTGCAGATAATTAATTTAGATTACTGTCAATACCTCCAAAAGTTGCCAAATAGTTTGGTACAATTGAAAGCCCTTATACATTTATCGCTAAGGGCTTGTCGCTCACTCTCAAACTTGCCCCCCCACATTGGAAATATGGCTTCCCTGAGGACTTTAAGCATGTATGTTGTTGGAAAGAAAAGAGGGTTACTTTTGGCAGAATTAGAACAATTGAACCTTAAAGGAGATCTTTACATCAAGCACCTAGAGAGAGTAAAATGTGTCATGGATGCCAAAGAAGCCAACATGTCGAGTAAACACTTGAACCAATTGTTGTTGTCGTGGGAGAGAAATGAAGAGTCTGTATCACAAGAAAATGTTGAGGAGATTCTTGAAGCGCTTCAACCTCTTACTCAGAAACTTCAAAGTTTGGGTGTGGGAGGATATACCGGTGAACAATTCCCACAATGGATGTCTAGTCCGTCTCTCAAATATTTAAATTCCTTGGAGCTTGTGGATTGTAAGAGCTGTGTACACCTTCCACATGTAGGGAAACTACCATCTCTGAAGAAGCTAACAATATCCAACATGATGCATATAATATATGTACAAGAGAATTCAAACGATGATGGAATTGTTGGATGTTTCATGGCACTAGAATTTTTGTTGCTGGAGAAGCTGCCCAACCTGAAAAGGTTATCATGGGAGGATAGAGAAAACATGTTTCCACGTCTTTCCACACTTCAAATAACTAAATGTCCTAAATTGTCGGGCTTGCCTTGCGTTCCATCTTTGAATGATATGCGTGTACGAGGAAAATGCAACCAAGGTTTACTAAGTTCAATTCATAAACATCAAAGTCTTGAAACCATTCGATTTGCTGATAATGAAGAGCTAGTTTACTTTCCAGATAGGATGCTACAAAACCTCACTTCTCTGAAGGTATTGGACATTTTTGAGCTCTCCAAAATTGAGAAGCTCCCAACTGAAATCGTTAGTCTTAATTCCATCCAAGAAATATATATTTACGGTAGTAATAGCCTCAAGTCATTACCAGATGAAGCTTTACAAGGATTGAACTCTCTTAAGATCTTAGATATTGTGAGGTGCCCAAAGTTCAATTTGTCAGCAAGTTTTCAGTACCTAACCTGTCTTGAGAAATTGATGATTGAGAGTTCCTCAGAAATAGAAGGTTTGCACGAGGCTTTACAACATATGACTTCCCTTCAATCGTTAATATTGTGCGATCTTCCAAACCTAGCATCCCTGCCTGACTGGTTGGGAAACCTAGGTTTGCTGCACGAATTAATTATTTCTAAGTGTCCGAAGTTGAGCTGTCTTCCAATGAGCATTCAACGCCTTACTCGTCTTAAAAGTTTGAAAATTTACGGGTGCACTGAGTTAGGGAAATGCTGTCAAAAGGAAACAGGTGAGGATTGGCAAAAAATAGCTCATGTGCAGGATATTGAAATACAGAACTGGGTAGTGCACATAATCAGAGGAGGAGGAGGAGGATATTCTTCTGCAAATTTATTTTAGATCTTTAACAGGTACATTAATTGTATCTTTATAAATAAGGTTCATACTGACATCTAATTCTATTTTACCATTTTAACATATTTTCATGTTCAAAGTGTTTATACGAACTCAGTGATCTTGGAATTGGATGAAGTTTGTTGATTATCCTTCCCAACTGTACGCTACCGTATTGTATGATATCAATTAGGAAAAATTTCCCTATTTCATAGTATATAAGAGATGAACATTTGTTAATTACTTTTTCATGACTCTACTGTTTTCCATGTTATTCTATGTCATTCTGATTGTTGTGACATATTATTTTGCAGCTGCATTGTGTGTACTGTCACACTTTCCATTTCCATTACCTTACTATGCTCTAAGTTGGCTCCGATCAGCAATGCTTTATATGGTTATGTAGCAAAATATTGCTATGATTAATGGTTTAAAGTTGTATTTCATTTAGTGTAAGTGTGTAACTACTCTTTCAAAATAGATGTCATTTCCCAAAATTCTTGGGGGTAGAATAAGACCAGACTCAGAATCCATCTTGATGTAAACTGAACTTTCTATACTCAGACCACTTGAATAGATATTTTCTGTTTTATGAATGGCATTGGAATCCCAACGAGTGTTTTTCGCGTCAGTGGTAAGGTGTTCTGCAGTTTTGAGAGGCTGAGGCTGTCGTATGCGTTGTCTGTGTGTGGTTTTAGGCTGCTGTCAGTTTGTATACAGCAGCATCAGTTTTGGTGTCTGCAGTAGGTGCTTCGGTTGAGGCCTATTTTTGGTTTTCGGTGTGTTTTTATGGGTCTGTAATGGGTTAGTCTTTGGGGGGTCTTCCGATATGTCGGAAACTTTTGTACTGTTATCAGGCTTTCGATCTGCTGTGCGCCTTGCACTCTCTCGTTTATTAATAAAATTTTGCTGATTCCAAAGAAGAAGAAAAAAAAGACTAAGCTGAATATGACTAATCTTGTGATAATGATTGATCATGATATCAGGTTTGGTTTAACTTAACTATTTCTCATCTTTGAATAATGGTATAAAAAGAAATTCCTACATATTTTTGTTTTTTGTCTACTTGCAGAATTTCAATTCCCTTATGTATTAAATTGCGCGCAACTTCCCAATCGGGTTGTTTTTCCTCTGAATTTCCAATTTAACCTGAATAATGAGCATGTCCTTGGAGAATGGCTTTGCATGTGCAAGTGAAGTGCTCAATACATTCTTTAACACTATGATTGATTGAATTTCATGTAAGCCCCTCCATTTTGGAAATGACTTCCAACACTTGGGAAACATAACTCCCAAGAACTAGTGGGACAATCAATGTTGAAAAAAGAATATTAGAATGTGTCACAAGTGCTTCTCGATATTTAATATACACGCCTTGCCGCCTTGGGAGGGATTCAGATTATATGCAATAAGAAAATCCATGCAATAACACAATTTACAAGTCTGGACTGTTCAGGCTTGATTGCACATTTCAATTACAATCTGAACCGTGCATACTTACTATGTATTCTGAGCCGTCACATTCACCGACATGTCGACTGCAAGATCAAAGTTTGAGATGTCCAATCAAGATTGGATTGCCCTGAAGTCATAACTAAACTTCTAACTTGCTAACCGTGTAACTGCATAAAATCACATTCCCTTACCGCATAAAATCTGGAACAACCTTTGGAGAGAGTGCATTAGACTGAGAAGCAGATAAAACCATTCTTAATTTTGGTTATGCATCTTTAGGAAAATATCTCTTGCACAGATATGTATAGGTTAGAGTGAATGGGTGCTTAGAGAAACAAAAGACAAGTTATCAACAACAACAAAAAGCAAAACAAAAGAGAAGCTATTGCATGTACGGTCCAAGCACATTTACACGTATAAATATAATGTGAAAAGGAAAAGGTAAAAATTACAAGGCTTAAGATTACCATATGTTACCACCACCACACAGTAAAAACCTACCAGACTCGATTCTACTTTTTAGCATCACCCTATCAACCAACAAGCTCTCAGCTGATGATTGGAGACTATAGTCACACATCTCGCCATAATTTGATCTCATAGTTGGCAACTTTGAAACACTTTTTTCAAACTTTTTTATATATTGTTGGATATCTTGTTGAACTGTAGTGGCTTCAGATGGCTTCTGCGCAAAGGAGAAGCAGGGTTTAGATTCAGTTTCCTTGCTATCAGCAGTTGAACTGACTTGTCCACGATTAGCTTCCTCAGAATCAATGCTGGTTAGTGGCTGCAATGTGTCATAATGGATATCATGAAGTAGTTCTCGAGTGCCTGATTCCTGTAAAAATGTAAAAAAAAAAAATTTGAATATTCATCATGGAACAAGTTTACATAAACATGTACGATTAGTTTAGAAGTTAATGGATTCAAAAACATATACATTGTCCAAGAATAACAAGATGCACTTGTTAAGTAGTAAATAATTACTTTCAAAATTAGAAACTGAAGAAGCATTTGAACTTGCCTCAGTTAAACGAGATGGAGTAGGTGGGCCGACCATACTAAGTGGAGGATCCTCTTGGGATGAAAAGTCCGAACTATCGAATGTCGACAGCGATACACACTCATCAAAATAAGCTTTGGCATCTTCTGCAAGACGTTTTGACATCCTTTTTCTTTCAATGCTTGACTGCCAACATGTTTTTGGTTCATTAATAATGGAATAAAAACAAATAGAACAAAAGCATGCACACCAGCACAGATAGTAAGAAATTGTTTACTAACTGTAACAACTACAATTCACCTGAGAGATGTGAGATAAATGAGTTAAAATATATATGATGCATACAGTCAAGTTCTGTGCATGTCTGAAAACATCAAGGATTCATTGAGAGTTAGAGGGGGAGGGGAAGGGGAAGGACAACTGGACAAAGGAGAATGCAAGACATTAACAGGTCTTTGCCCAAGTAAAGCACCGATGACATAATTACTGGCATCGCACATCAGCTTAATTGCTTATCCCAATCAGGACTCAGGAGCAACAATCACAGGTGCAAATATTAAGGCCTTCTTCGAAGTTTCAAAAGTTTCCATTCATTCATCGGTAATTCAAATGATCTATCATGCTGCACCAGTTGATATAGAGGCTTTGTTAAGTCCACCTTGCTTTTTTTTTGTTAATCGGGCTAAAATCCCATACGGGGAAACTCAAAAGATGAATTGGTGAACTTTGTACAGCTTTGAGAAATTCCCCAAATTCTTTCCCTATTCTCATTATACTCTCAAACATTAAATATTAGTCATAGAGTGTCTTCTTGCTCCCCTCCGAAAACACTTTTGGGAGAGATAATTCTCCGGTCTGCTTCCCTTTTCTTCGCAAACCCCCCTCCCAAACAAACCCCAAGAGAAACATTGACATCGACAACACTTAAAATGACATGTGACATATGCTTTTAAATATTTTCAGATTTGTATGCTTTTAAATAATATTTTATTTATAACTTATAATACCACAAAAGTGTGTTAATTTTCTACCCGTCCATGGAAAGTTTGCGTACGAACACATTTTTTGCAAACTTTACCCCATTCTTTTTGGTTATTAACCAAGAGCCCTCCTAGGAGAATCTTTCCTCCCTACACATGTCAAGTGTAGAGAGAATATGCTTCATGCACAACATAGAAAACACACATGCTATACATGTTGTGGAGGCATAGTATTTAAGATAGTCACCCAAAAAGTTGGAAAAGAACCATTTAAGTGAATAAAACGTGAAATAAACCTACTTTTCTTGATGGACGAGACTTTGGTATATTAGGGGTCTTGGGATATGGAAGAACTTCTCTCAAAATTCTATCCAGTTCTCGTACTCGATGTTCTTCAACTGCCAGATCTGCTCGAAGACGTCTAGCTCGCTCTTCAGCCTGTAAGTATCATAAGTTCTACTCAATAGAAAGCAATATAAAAGAACAAGAAGTCAACCATACTTCATCTACAAGTATAAATGGGAATATTACCTCTTCAAGCTTTTTGGTATACTCTCTTCTAATCTCAAATGCTAATTCTACTGTACCAGGGTTCAGCAAGTCAGGATGAATATCAGCCATGTCGGTAACACTAATGGCTGCAGCATTACTCTTTTGAACAGCCTATAATTTCAGAAAGCCAGAAACAAGTTAGAAAATAGCATTGAATTTCGTTTTACAATTATTACAGAAACATTATAAAACTAGATATACATGCATAAACAAACAATAGCACAAAACTATGTGGACCTTGTGATGAGGAACTAGAAATTTTGAATATATAAGAAGGCAAAAAACAAGACATATAATGAGTAAATGACCTCAAGTATGCATATTTCACAGACGGGTAAAAAACCAAATGATATTCATAAAAATGCACATATTGCTAAATTCATGTAAAATGCAAAGTTGTATCTAACTAATAGGCCTAGATCTGTAATATTTTCAACTATGAATATACATTGAAACCTGAATAGTTTTTTATCCGTTGATTATTAGCTAATAGTTGGATCATTCATTCCCTGAAATCAACTGCCATGCTGCTTTTTAGGCTGATTTGTTATACTGAAAAGCCCAAGTCTAAACCATAGTTCTAAATTACGTTACGATTGTGAAAATAGTCTTCGTGATACTAGGAATTCATATTTGCACCAAAAAATGAGATCGTTGCAGTGTGATGCAGTCTGTTGTGATCAGCTTTATTTTGATGTGCCTATCGAGGCCATACGTTACAGGCTACAGCCCATACTTGTGATTTAAAATTATTCCACAGTAATCTGATACAGTTGCGGCATTCTACATCAGTTGATGTGATTTACAAATTACAGTTCAGAAATCAGAACCATGTGCATGAAGCTACTTGATAGAAACCTAAGTATGAGGAGATAAGGGAAAAAGGGGCTATTATGTAATAAAGAGTATGGTGAGGTTGTATGGTAAATGAAGAGTGGGTTAGGATGCTTAGTTGGCAAGTTTGTTATGCCTAGTAGTATAAATTGTAATGGATATCGAAGATTGTTACTGGGACCATTATGGTTAGGCAAAGAGAGAGTGTTGTCTTTCTTTGAAGGAGCTTTGCTCTGTGGGCATTAGAATATTCATCCTTTTGCAGTTATCTTTTAATTACAGAAATAATACTCTGTTATTCTATTATTTGTGCATTTTAATTCCCTATTCTATATTCTGTGCATTTACCTATTATACAGGATTAAGTGGTTCTCTTTGCTTCATTTTTTTTCAAATTTTGTGCATAATGTGATAATCACCATCAATGTTGTCAATTGCGGATCCCAGAAAATAACGGGTTGTTCAAATTCTGCTATGCAAAAGTGCTATAGCACCGCTATAGCCCGTACATCACAATATTCTGTATTAAATAGCGTATCACGGGACAATAGAGATTTGTTCATATTCCGCTATGCAATAGTGCCACTATTTAACAACACTGATCATCAATGGTCATAACTTCTATCAATCCAAATAGAGCTCGTTAACTTCAAGCTGGCAAGAAGAAAGCCATGATCTCATGAAACTTACACTTTCGAGGTCAATCTGAATCTCAGAAATAGCTCGCCTCACTTCAGAACGAACTGTTTCATATATATCACCGGCTCCTGGCTGATCCCTTTGTATTGACTGCAAAAGTGAAGACCCAAGTTCATACAAAACATTATCTATATATCATCAAGAACACTGGCTAATTTTCGGCGTATTGAGTGTAGAAGCATTAAATTTTCACCCTGTGGAATAACTTGTTACAAATTGAAGCTTCCTGAATTTAGGATACTGTGATCTACATCAAAATATCACAGCAACAAGTACTTTGTCCATTTCAAACAATTGTGATTTAAAGTTTTGCATAAGAAATAAGAAGTCATCAGATACCTAGTTTTAGAGAAATAAAAGTCTTTTTATGAAATTACCCTTTTCCTCCATTAATGATTCCACTTCACAGAAATTCCAGGAGACATGGATTAAATTGATAATCCTTCTAGGTTTTTAAAGTGACATACAAAGTGGAAAAAAAGTTTTTTGAAACGAAGCGAATGTCATTTTCAAGCAAACATGGATAAGAAAATGATAACAATAAAGACTAGACGATTTCCTATAAGGTTATAACTTACCTTCTGTTCACAAACTGCTTTGATAGTTTTCTCATTACAAGCAAATCCAGAACTTGCTGTAGAAACCGCATCATCACAGTTTTGAGTTTGCAAACCAGACTGTGAGACAAGCATGAATTGAATTAAACAATCGAGTAATCATTTCATTCCTCATCTCAATCATTTTAACATTCTTCAAATACAAACTGGAAAAGCAAGGAACATACTGAAGTTGAAGTGAAACAATCTGAGACCTCAACGGCTGAATGCTGACTAGACCATCTGCGCAGATCTTTCTCTTGATCCATCACATCTTTATCAGTTCTTCCAAACAAACCACCTTTTCTATTACTCCCACCTAACTTCAGACCATTCCTATCTTTACAATCAGCTTCACTCTGCTCAAACATCAAAATTGCAAAGTCAGTAGAATTCTTTACATACTCTTGTTTCCATGTTCCTCGTGGAAACAACAAACAAGAGTGAACTCGGTTAGTGGAACTGGAGATGTTTTCTACTTTTAGAGACAATCACAGCATTTTCTTTCCTTTCACTTTATTCTCAGTTTGAACTTTGAACAAATATTCATGTACAAATATTTTAAAAAGGCAAATAAAAAATAAAAAATCATCTGATATTTTATCATTATTAGTGAAAGAAAATATAAAAACGTGACACCTTTTCATAAAACGAACAGCCTTGAGAACTTGTTCGATTAGAGAAAATATTTCGATTTGGATCCAACTCATTAATCTTATTTTCACTCACAATTACAAAGTCATAATTTTACCTTCATTTTTATTTCTAGATAACAACGAAAAATTGAAAATATCTTGTTGTGTTAACTATATCTTTTCTAAATTTTAAAAAGAGCATAATTGGTATGCAGTGTTAGTGTAAAAAAGTTGTACCCATGCATCATATCACATCAACTTATTGGATGACCGTGTACACAAATTAAATTGTTTTAAAAAGATGAAAAAAAACAAATTTGTCCTTTTTTTCTAGTTATGAGTAGATAGTCAGAGACAATAAATATAATACAGAAAATCATGACCTCAAAGGGTCTAAACTAACATTCAAAATCCCGTAAAACATAAACAAAAAAAATAGAAGCTAAAATCTCAGGTGGATCACACTCTGTATACCCTGACATTTCCTCCATACTTATATGCTACGTAGCATCGACACTTTAGAACGAAGGTAGGTATGTCCGGAGTCTGACACATGTCAGTAACATTCAATCACTTATTTTCTTGAATTAATACCGGAGTGTATAGAATCATTTGATACCAAATCAAAAGAAAAACATTTAAACTTACACCACTTAGCAACTTGCTGCACGAATCCAACCAACAAATCATTGAATTGAAAATTGTTATGAAATGGATAAAATTTATAAAATCTCATCGAAATCGAAAATCATTTCATACATAAAATCTCATAATTTTTCTTTTAAGATATAATGTGTCCCCAGTCGCAAGTTCTACGAAGGACCACCTTCGTAGACCAGTACTTGAAATTCACCTGAAACTCCAATTATGATCGATGCCATCTAAAAAAAACAACAGAAAGCATACATCTTTGTTTCAAAACCAACTTCATATTTAATTTCCCTTCCTTTTGTCCAACTGGCACCAATCATGTCACCACGAGCTTTAATTACCGGTCCACAGTCATGTATTTACAATACAAACTAACTAACTAAATTGTTGGTGAGTTCGACTTTGAATCGAATTAAAAATCACATGTAATGCCACATTTTAAAGACTAATTGAACAGAAAAGTATGCTATACCTCAGACGTGGAATAGTTAAAGCTCCGCCGGGAAACCGGGCATTGCGAAGCGGAACGGGTTGAGCGTCGACCGGTATCGACCCGAGAAAGACTCCGACCCGGTTTATTTCGACCGGGTTCAACATTTCGCGCCACGGAACGTCCCCTAGAGGTAGAAGAAGGCGCGGAAGTTTCCAGAAAAGGAACCGTTTCATTTGATTTGGAAATTTGATCAAAGAGAGGGTTATCTCTTTTGTTAAGAAACTCAGTGTCGAAAGTGGTTGTTGTTGTTGTTCTTGAAAACGCGCTGACACTTCTTGACCGTCGGATTGGAGGAGCTTTTGTGGTAGAAGTGTTTGCGGAAGATGACGATTCGTTGTTGTTTCCTCTTCGTGAGGAGGATTTGAAGGCTGAAACTGCCATCTCACGAGAAAATGCAGGAATATGTGGGAAAATAAATGTTTTTGTAGGAAATGTGTTGTAATGACTTTGTTTGCATCTTCGATTCAATCGTATCCAGGCCAACCAAGCTGCTTTCTCTTGTCTTGTTTATTACCTAAATAGGAAATGAGTAATTGCAGATAAGTTGCAAAATAATGGGTGAAGGTAGACTCTATTAGTTAATTTAGTCCCTGAATACAAATTTTGTTAGTCACTTTAGTCTCTTAACGTAGACTCCACTAATCACTTTAATATGTGAAAGTGACAAACAAAGTCTTCATTCAGAGATTGTTTTGCAATTTCTCTACATCATGGACTAAAGTGACTACTCATTTCTCATTTAGGGACTAAAGTGACTAATTCTCCTAAAATAAACTAAGACATTTTTATATGGGAAAATTTGTATTCTTTTTGTAGATTTTGACTAGATTTTTTTTTTCTATATGGGAAACAAATTTTGACTTATTTTAACATAAAAACAAAGGTTAATAATGTAAATGATCTCTATGAATATTCAAAATTTCATTTTTAGTCCCTACAATAGAAAATCACAATTTTTAGTCTGTAAGATTTTTTTAGTTCTTATAAAAAAATTTCGTCAACATTTGTAGTCCGTGTAAAAAAAATCGTTTGCATTTTTGTCCCTAAATGCTAAAGTAAAAATGTTACACGGAGTAAAAAGTGTGATTTTTATTTGTAAATATTAAATACAAAATTCTAGTAATCGTGAACTTAGCTTGATGGGTAAGGGATAATGCATATTATATGTAAAGGTTAGAGTTCGAAATCCGGACATCTTACTTATTCACCTTTAAAGTAAATTTCTCTAGCTGCTAGACTACTTAAAAAAAAATGTAAATAGTTATAGGAACCAATTAGTTAATTAACCATAAACACTAATTCATCTCCTACATGAAATGCGAAGAACTTATTTGTTTTATTTTTAACTGAAATATGTCTCAATAAACTTTTGAAGGACAACATAACATTGGCCCTTGTTATTATTTAATATTATTTTATTGTTTTTATTTTAAATTTTGTAGTTGTTTTTGTGTCACCTTTTGGATTTCGATTTTGTTTAGAAATGTTTATTGGTTATCATCGTGATCACATGTTTTTACAGCAAACAAAAGGTTAAATAACTGTTTGATTGAGTGAGATTTTTCAAGATTCTTTCTATGTAAGCAAGAAAGCTTGGTTTTGTATGACTACAAATTTACATATTAAATATTGGTAACTTTTTTTTGACAAAATTAAATATTGGTAACTAAATATATGTGTTTGTCATAATTATTTTTTTAGAAAAATGATAGAACTTTTTCCAATTTATATTTTTATGATATACTACCTCTCCTTAAACATAATATACTTTTGAGAAAAATAAAGATATTAAGAAAGTTTATTG
>Ga0315913_1005433_pt1 | contig 15465 bp, 7 predicted proteins | sample MpolsnodulesMG_FD_207736 | JGI IMG/M metagenome (GOLD analysis project Ga0315913, IMG submission 207736) | Medicago polymorpha root nodule microbial communities from Los Angeles, California, United States - small nodules | ecosystem: Host-associated > Plants > Roots > Nodule | place: USA... | reverse complement strand
GTCTCCACTTTCCAAGGACACGTGTCATGCATTTAATGGAAGGGTTGTCAAACTCACAAAAAAGAGTGGCATACTTAATTTGAAAAGAGTGGTACTTTAGTACTTAATTTTGAAAACAGGTGTAACAGTGAAAAAAAAGCCTCTTCTCACATGATTCTTGTGACATTCAGAATTTGCATACAGATGATTAGGCATGATGAATTTCTCAACAACCTCTAAATTCTAAACCAATTACCAAAGAATTCTATTTGAACTACTATTGTTCCTGTTTTCTGCTCACAATAACATCGTATCTACTTATGTTTCTGACAGCAAACATGTTTTTCTTATTTGTTCTAATAATAATCAATTTGATGTTCGTCATTTTCAATTAGGACACCCTCCTTCTACTGCTGCCTTGCAATAGCTTTGTAATCAGTTTCCATATATTTTCATTGATAAAAAGTTGATTTGCTATGTGTCATTTGTCTAAACAAGTTGGATTACTTTTTCAAGTTGGTGATATTTATACTTCTCATGCTTTTTATTTGATTAAACACATGAACGGTTGGGGTCCTATTGGCGTTTCATCTATTTAGTTTTATAGAAAATTGGAATTAACTGAAAACATGTGATTTGGAATAACAAGGAGATAATTCTTATTTTCTGAGAATTGTGAATATTTTTCTAGACATACTTGGATATTTCTCATGTAATCTGTGTCTGAAACAATATACTCCCTCCGTTCCATGAAAATGTATTTTTCTAGGAATGGTTGTATATTTCTGAATCTACCTTTCCTTATACTTCTATTCTATTGTTGACCTTCTTGTTGTTCAAATATCATTACTCCTTGTTATTCCTACTCATGTGTCTTCTGTTAAATCCAATCTTTTGTTTGATTATGATGCACCTATATATTTTCCAATTTCTACTGCAACATCACAACCTATTGTTGATTCTGCAGCTATTTCTTCACCATCTGCTCCTATGCATTCTAATTATTCTTGTGTTTCTGCTAATAATGCACGGGATCTAAAATGTTCAGATAGACTTGGATATCCACCTAAATTCTTACATGATTTTCATTACAATGCTTATAAAAATCTATATACCACTTAATCAACCATGACAGTTCTATTTCAAAATCTATATACCACTTATCTGAAGTTCTATCATATAAAAATCTCTCTAATGCACACGAGCTTTATGTTTTTTATTTCTACCCGTTGTGAGCCATCCACTTATAAACAAGCAATAAAAACATGACTCTAGGATCCAAGCAATGAATTTTGGCTTCCTAAACCAATGCCCCAAAAGCACTGGTTAGCATTAGTCATGTGACATATTCACCTGGATAAGAAACTTCTTGGTTGTAAATGGGTTTATAAGATCAAATATAAAATTAATAGCACAATAGAGGTATAAAACTCGTCTATAACTAAGGGTTTTACTCAAATTGAATATATTGATAGTTTTTAACACATTAGTCATGTGACATTTGTTATTTTACACCCACTTATTTTTCAGAATATGTACATTAGCAAGCTACACCTTCGGATGAATTTAACCATTTTTTAGTGATAACTTGCTAATGCCTAAAGAATAAGTTGATGTACAATATCAATAAATCCACAAATTTCTCAAATAAATTGAATGTGGTTCTAATGAGAACACCTCTTAAATCAAGGCCTTAAAAATATATATGATGGTCGAGATAGAATTTGGGGACCAAAAGTATTTGACGGAAAATAGTTCATAAATCGGACTAAAATTGAAAGTGAGTAATTTTATAAGGACTAAAAACATATTTAACATGCATTTTGATCATTGATCATTTCATACGCATAAGATTGCAGTCAATAATAATAATTGGAAACAAAAAATTAAGTAAAAGAAAGTGATTAAGTAAAAAGACTAAACTAGTTAAAATGATTTTTTCCTACATGGCCACAAAATTACAAAGCATAATACAACCCAACAAACTATATCAACAAAATTAAGATATTTTCATTTCTCTCGTGACATAATAATTTTCACATCCCTACAATTTTTGTCCTTTTTTATTTCAATTATTACTTCTCTCCTAATCCTACACATTAAAACAAAAATGAAAGTGTAGGTTCACATGGTCAACAAGAACAAGAAATGCACCTGATTAAACCACTCTCATTACAATCCGTACAAGTCTTAAACCCACCTTTCTCCGCATACACCTTACGCGCACCGGAACACTCCCCACAAAGCACAAACCTATGATCACCGCACACGTGGCAAACTCGCGAATCCGCTACGGGCAATCCTTCGAGAAGCTTCTTCAGCTCACCATTCTCGTGCAGCCACGTCACTTCTTGTGCCCCACCTATGTATCTTCCGTTGATAAAAACACGTGGCAGTTTCAACCCGGTTTTATGACCCGTTACTAAACGAAGCTCCGAGAGAAAACCTGAGTCCATTGACACGTCACGTTCGTCTAATGAGATTTTGAAACCGCGTAAGATGGAACGCACCGTTTTGCAATCTTCGTAGGTTGTTCTGACCACGCGCAGGGATGTGAAGTAGATTACCACGCGCTGCTGTGAAGAGGGGATTAATGAAGGTTGGGCGGCGCGTGGATCGTTCGGTGCGAGAGTTGAAGAGGTGTAAGTGAGTTTGGGTTGATTTGACCAAGCTCGGAGGAGTGAGTTAGCGAGTGTGACTCGGTGGAAGATAGAGGTTTTTTTGGGTTTGTTGATTGTGGTGGGTTCTTCTGAGAAGAGGGTTTGAATGTCTTTGAAGGAGGAACAAGAGAAAGGAGATGAAGTTGATTTTTTCCATGGTGGCCACATTGAAGGTGGGAAATGGGTTGGAACAAAGTTTGTTGTATTCTGATTTAGGGTTTTGTTTTTGTTTGGTTGAATTTGGGTAAAGGGTGGAATTTGATTGTTTAAAGTTTGGATTTTGGTGAGTGAGGAGTGAGATGCAGAAGTGGGTGATTTTGCATTTTTGTTTGATAGTAAATGTTGTGTGTATGAGAGAGAGAGAGAGAGAGAGGGTAAGGAAGGGAAAAGATGAAATGGAGTGTGGAGATGGGTTGAAAACTTGAAGTGGAGAGAGTAATTGTGGGGGTGGTTAAGGTTGTTGAGGGGTTGTTTTTATCTTTTGCTATTATGAGAGGTTTGGGATGGTGAAAGCATGAATAATGAGATTAGAGATAATCTTTTTATGCCCAAAATACTCTTTTTTTTTTAGTATATACTTCCTCCTCTAATTACTATTATATAAACAAAATTTTCCCTAAAAAAATAATATTATAAACAAAATTTTATTTTTTATATTTAGTTAATAATTAATGTATCTGGTTTGTAATATAGACTAAATATATTAGTTATTTTATGAATTTGAAAAGTAAGATTTAGTTTTTTTTTTTACAATCAAGTAAGATTTAGTTTATAATAGTGACTAGATGAGTAGTTGCTGGAGATTTACTCTTTAATGTGGATAAACAAAGAATCTAAAATTTAACCTTAAGCTCGGACATTCAATGCATCAATTTATAATTAAATTGAAAATTAAAAGAGTTATTCATTGAGATGATTTTTTTTACAAATGAACCACTGCATTGTTCTTTGTTTTAGAAATCTAATGAGACATTTATCACTTTTTAATGTTATCGATAAAGCAACTTCAATCACAAGTTTATAAGGAACTTAAATTTGGTTTCATAATCACTATTGTGTGACTCTATCAATTTCACATTACGCTTATGATTCAAGCGTATTTTATTTCAATAACAGAAAAATTAAACAACTTTTATGAAATTCACTCTTTTATTTACATCAAACTTTTAATTTGATGATACGATAACTTATTTAATCTACTTCATTGTTATCTACATTGGCACACAAGGACGGGCCCACATACACTAGTATGTGGGCCTTAGCCCTCACTACTTAAAAATAATAATTAAAAAATTAATACTTGTATGCATTATGGACCAAAAAAAGCAATGATAATGAAGTTTGACTAATTCATTAAGGTTCATGCTATAAATTATAAAAGAAATATATCAAATTAATAATTGCTAGGTTTGATACCGTAATTGAATTAGAATATTTAGATCTCCCACTTGTCTGTGTATTTTCAAATGGTTATTGTTACTTCGTTTATCTAAAACAAAAATTAATAATACTTTATTTTTACCAAATTCACAAATTGCAGATTGAGAACCCCAGTTTCAGTAAAAACAAAAATGAAAACTCCCAAATTTCTCAAGGCTAAAGAGAAGAAAAATCCCCTCGATCACACACAAAATCTGGAGCTTTAATTTCTTTCTCAATTTTTTGATTTTTATTGACTTTGAAAATGAAGAAATCATTTGAAGTTTTCAAAGAGTGAAAAACCGTAGAGAATAATTATAATGTATAATGATTTTAAAAAAATGAAATTTTATATATAATTAAATATAAAAATATTTTACTTTTTCAAATTTTATATATTTGACCTACACTATTTAAAAAATTTGGATTCGTCCCTGCTGCCACGTAGTTCCTCAAATGAGGAGAAAAAACAACAAAAAAAAAATAAAAATCATTATTCTATAAAATTCACTTATATACCCCGTTAGATATGCTCTTATTTTTTTTGTTACATATGCTCTTATTCATTTAAACAGTTACTAGTGTTAAGGTGATCAATCATAAATAAAAACAAAAAGATACCATAAATTAATACTTTTTTTTTATATCAATATGCTTTGAATTTTTTTTTTATAGATTAAATTTCAGGCGTGGACATGGTTTCATTGACACGTTTTTACTTATAACTATGAATGGACTGTTTGTCAAAAAAACTATGAATGGACTGATAATTAATTATTTTCATAAGTTTCTTGCATTATCTTAAAAGACATTTAACGACTATAAAAAAAAGACATTTAATATTAGACGCAAAGAATATTAATTTTTTGTATAATTATACTATATGGAGTAAATATTGAATCGTAGTTGAAAAACAATGACATGTGTTGTTGTCAAAAAGATAATTAATAATGACATGTGTAGTTCATGGAACTAATTATTTGTTCATAATCTTATAATAAATTTTGTAATAAAATTAGAGTATATTCATGAGCAATTTTTTATCGTTCTCTATGATTAAATTAAGAAACTACGGGCTTGATTTGTCTTTTTATCCATATAATGATCATATTTTAACATTTATCGCAGATGTTATCTCATTTCAAATAATTTGAGCTTCCTTTGTAAAAAACAAATAGTAATTTAACTTATTAAATCAGGTACACATGCACGCTGAAGAAGCAGTTAAAACTAGGGATGCAAATAGATATCTATGGATGCGGATAGTGTGATATCTGTGTCCGCTCCGTTGGATAAATATGAAATCTGTAATCTATTCATATCTGTGTAGATATCCGTTTAGCGGATAATCCACGGATTTTGAGCTATCCGCGGGTTTATACAGATATCCATGGATAACATTTATAAAAAAAATATACATATAGATATCCATGGATAACATTTAGCTGAAAATTAAAAACTAAAGTTCATCACTTGCATTTTTTTTATTAGCAAAACATAATATCCATACACTACAACAACAACAAAGATCATTAACTCAACAAAAACATAAATAAAGTTCCTTACATATAATAAATATAAAGTTCTTTAATTTAACAAAAACATAAATATAGCTCATCTTATTGAACAAAAGCAAAGCTTTTTAGTTCAACAACCCCGACCACTTTCACTTTCTTTTAAAGGAGCGTGATACAAATTTAAACAGTTGTGTAATAACTAATAACACTCACAGTACCGAAGTTTTTTGCTTATGAAGTTGAATGATATTAAGATACTTACGTAATTTACTCGATTTAATAGCGGGTATGAATATTTGCAGGTGTGGATACCATTAAATCTGCACCCATATCCATTAATTAACGGATTGTTAAAATATCCATTTATTTTATCTATGAAAATCCATTAAGATATCTGACTCCGTGTCCGTGACAGATTTTATCCGCAGATATCCACGGATGCGGAATTTTTTGTCATCCCTAATTAAAACCAGTACACAACTTATAGTAATAAGTACATGTCCTAGTTTCAAGATGGAAGGAGGGACCAATTATTGCTGCATAGATCTTTCCTAATGCAGCCATGCTTGTGAACTTATTGGGCCCATTTTCATAAAGAAAATGAACGTGTGTTGACGACAAATATTTCTTTTTTACTCCCTACAGTTTTATTTATAAGAAACATTTAATTTTTTTGGTTTATTATATAAATTATGTATTTGGTCTATATTTTAGACAAGATATATCAATTACTCAATGAATCTAAAATGTCAACTTTTTCTTATAAATAGGACTGGAGGGAGTATTTATCGAAAAGCAAATGATAATTTATTGAAAAGCAAATGATAATTTATTTTGGCGCCAATTCTTTTTTCACTAATAAGTGTATGAAATTCAGTTTAGTTGACAATAAGTACTCATACTCCATCTTACAAGAGTATTAGTTCAATTTTTGCCGTTGAAGTAAAAACCTTAGGGTCTTGCTAACGAATGCCTCTAGGACGCTTTTTAAGCATTTTAAAATAAGAATTATTCTATAAAAAAGTTAAATGTTTCAATTTTCAATACATTGATTACGTAAATTTTCAAAAGAAAAATTACTACCTTTTAAAGGTCTTGAAGAGTGTCCCAAAAACACTCGTCATCATTTCTCAAAACCTTATTAGTCTCCAAAAGAAGTCCTTTTGACAGAGGTGAGCGGCTTAGACCAACTCATCTAAACTATTTTACAAGGAAAAAAAATAACCGAAAGGTCTCTTTGCAGCAAATACAAAAATGTAATTATTATTTGAATTTCATTACTAAATTATTCATAGAATTAAAGGTAAAAGAGAATGAGAGGGAGTATGCATTCAAGAAAATGAAAAGGAAATGCAAATCAAAATTTAAAATTTACGGCAGAGTGAAGTGAAATCTGCTACAAAGGAAAGTTCATCAATATTGGAGAATGACTTGAGAGGAGAGTGTGATGCTTTGAAGCTACAACCCCATTACTCATTAATTGCACGGATTGACATTTGCTTGCACTATCTCTCTACCAACAGACACATGCAGCACAACCAACAACAATTAGGACTGCACATATTTTTATTTTTTTTAATTTGCTTAACTATATAATTATATACATTTCACACTCAAATAATTCTTATAAATTTTTGCTTTTTTTAATTCGTTTAGCTATATAAATATATACATGCCACACTCAAATAATTTAAATAAATAAGAGCAAAATAAACTTCATTTAATATGTTGAATATTATTTCTATTGTAGTGATCACTGTTCCTATTCAATGTAATTTTATTAACTTTGCAATTAATAATTTAAATAATATTATAAAAAGACACAATATTTTAAATGAAGAATAAAAAAGAAATAAAAAAATAATCTTAAAACAATGTATTATCTTTATACTCTATCCGTTCCTTAATGCAGACACCCATTGCCCTTTTCACATTTCTTAAGAAATGTTGTCAGTATAATAAATGTGTCTGTTTTGTGTGTTAATATTACCAAATTGCCCTTTATTTGTATGTGTATTAAATTTGACTTTTCATATTTCAAGACAAGTTAATAGTATTAATTATGGGTATGTTTAGAAAGAAAAAAAATGCATCTAGTAATTTGAAAGGGGATTTACATTTAGGGACAAAAATAAAGTCAAACGGGAGCTTAAATACAGGAACGGAGGGAGTATGAGTTTTTATCATCGTAACTTGCACTAGTTTGAAGAGGGGATAAGAAAAATGGTAGTGTTAACTTGTGCCCTTAGGGCACATGTTAAAAACCTAAAAGAAGAAATATTTTATAAAATTTTGTGCATTCAATTCATTAAAAAAACTAAAGATTAAATGTAATGTACACATTCCAATAAGTTGTTTCTATATTTGTTTCATTAACTTGTGTCTTAAGGGCACAAGTTAACATTTCCCTAAGAAAAAATAGCGATAATAGTCACTTTTTGAATATGCACTAATAGTCCTTCAGTGTATCAAAATTTTAAAATAGTTTTTGAATGTGCACTTGTTAGTCAAAATAGTCTCTGATGTTTAAATAGTCTCTCAATGCTCACAATAACTCTTTTTATATAAGGAATAGAATGACAATAAATAAGTATCTATAAGAACTGATATGACAATAAGTAAGTATCTTGAAAGACTAATATGACAATATTAATGAAACATTTTAATATTAATGACTATTTTGACTAACGAATTGTATAAAGACTATTTTAAAGCTTTTATACATCAAGGGATTATTGCAACTACTCATTACACATTCAAGGGTCAAATGATTATAATAAAAAAAAAGTATAAATAACATGTAGCATGATCAAACATCGATTTGTTTGTTACGACAAGATACATGTGTATGGCTAACATCCTCGATTGACTTTCCCACCATTTCCCTTTAATAGCTCCATTATATAAAACATTCATTTATCCTAAAGCAATGTACACACCAGTTCATCATCTCTTACAGTCTCACTCACCTCAATCTCTCACTGACTTGAGATGTTGAGCGTTTGCGGTTGCACCACCTCTCATCTAGGACTTCGAGTTGCCCTCTTTATTTGTGCTTCAACGCTTCTGGTCTCTGCTCGAGATCATCGTGTGATGCATTCTTAAAATTCTCAACAACAAAAAATGTGATACTTTCTCCGGTCACGTTTATAAGAAGAATTTTTTTTTTTAGGTTTATTCAATATATAATGTCTTTAGTCTATATATAAACCAAACACATTAGATATTCAATGAATCTAAAAAATATTTTTTTGTTTATAAATGTGACCTAAGGAAGTATAAGATGTTTACTTTTTAAATATTATTTGATAATTTGTTAATCTTGATGGATGAAATTGTCTTGCATATCATGTGACCACTTGGGCCATATGCTATATGCAATTATGAAAAAGCGTGCTTGAGAGTAAAACACATCAATGACTTCCAAAAGCTAAAAAGGTTTTAATCCACAAAAACAAAGTGGGGTGGATCGTACTGAAAAGTTTCACATGGTAACAAGGTACTTAACAAAAAAAATGTGGGAGGGAGAAGGATCCTAGATAGAGAACAGTGTCCAAATCACATGCCAATGCCATGTTGTGATACTGATCCAACATTGGACAAAAAGAGAGCAAGTCTTGTTTGGGGACAAACACAAATGAATTTTTTTATGTATAAACATTTCTCCAGAAAGAACCAAATATCCATATGTTTTTTTTTCTTTTTTATTTACTCATGTGAACCAATATTGAGTTTTTCTTGATTTGGGTGCAGCATTCCACTACATTGGTATTGCAACCCTTGACTAAATGAATTAGATCTCTGACATCTTAGGTACCCTTTAAAATGAATGTTGACATTTAAATAAAGGATTTCATTTCACACTCACTACACTGCCAGATATGATAGATAAACCATAAGCATGAGAAAATCTGTCTCGCAAGAGTGACTTATTAATAATTTGTTAGATTAATATTTTCCTCGTTCTTCCAAATTTAAATTAAGGAACTTTAACTTTTTTTTTATCGGATTAAATCAGTTGAGCTACTTAACCCTGTTGTTTGATATGAAAATCACATGCTCACGCCTGCCTGAGACTCAAGAGTGAATTTTATAGGACTCCAATCCATTGCTTCAATTTTATATTAGTAACACCGAGTTACATTAGACCATTTACAATGGTTTTAACACTCAACACACATTTTTTATTTTTCCAACACTCCACATCATTTTTTATCTCTCCCACTTAATAATTCAACATTCATTCGACTTTTACACTCTCCAATGATTTTTTTTAAAAACATTCAACACTCTACCCCACCACTTTTTATTTCATATTCTTATTTAATTTTATATTTTTGTTTTTATGATTACATAAAATTACAATTATCGATTATAATTAAATTAAAATAATAAACACTTAATAATTAAATGAAATTACAATTGTCGATTATTATTGGGATCCATTTCACTAAAAAGAAGATTAAAACTTAAAAAAAAAACTAATAGTAAGATAATAATATTAAGATAGTGAAAAACTTCGTTTTTTCTGTGTCCAAATCAAATGAAACAAGATTCTATTTATAGAAAAAAATCATGAATTCTGGTAAAAAAAAAAAAAAAAAAATCATTTGCAATGAAATAATTGAGTTCAAATAATTAAAATGAGATAAATCCAACCAGCCAATTAGGAAGCGCCGCATGTTCCTTCTTATCCACCCATCTCTTCTCTCTCCGCATCTGACCACGCCCACTCACGCCTGTATGGCGCGTGGGCTGCACGCGCTCGACGGTGCAATGAAAACGCGCTGTGTGGCCCGTTGTTTATGTCCCTTTGCAACATTCAACTTGTTGAGAACTTTCATCATCTCTCTCTTCCACGTCATTTTTCAACAACATTCAACACACCATTGCACAATTGTTAAGTGTTGAAATTGCCATTCAACACACCATTGTAAATAGTCTTATTATCCCCGACACTAACATTAACATATACATGACAGAGTAGCTATAGGTTCGTTAAATCACTGCATATAGCTACAATGAACAACAAGCTGCTTGTGGCAACTACTATTTCCTTAGGATGATATATAATGTATAAGATCAGTTCTTGTGTTATTTAAAAATCGAAATTCAGATGATCATGTACGATATCACACATGTTTATTTCTATCTCTTTTATTCTTTATCTTCTACGATTTACACATTAAACTTTGGCAAGGGCCTTGGATTCGCAATCAACGAGATCATAGGTCGAGTACACCATTGCAGGATAGGTTTGCAGCTTTAACAGTTAATGACCTCATTATTTAGAATACTAGAAACTGGAACATGGACATGTTGATATCAATTTTCAATAAGCAGGATGTTATTAACATCTTTCGAATCCCTCTCCTGCAACACACAACTACTGATCAAAGACGACGCATTTGAAAGGGCGCCAAACAAGATTAAAAACAGCTTATAATCTATATATGCGGCAGTTCACGAACTCGACTAATTTGGCAACGCCTGGAGACTGGAATTTACGGTGGAACTTAAGTTTTGTCGCACACACTAAGCTTCTCAATGACAACTATTTCTCCATGTAGGCTCCTTTATAGGAATTGTGTATCTTTTCGCTCAAATTTTCAAATGTGTGCATACCGCAGCTGGAGCTCTTGGAAAAATCTGTGAATTTTATCTTATGGTAATAATCTCCCAAAATATCAATAAAAAATAGATTCTCTCTCTTTGATATTTGCCAATTTTGGTGACTTCATTAGTATTTAAGAGAGAAAATAATGATTGGAATAGGATAGTTGGTTGGTTGGTTGATACCAAGAAAGATTTGTTAGTGAATTTATAGCGAAATGACATTCTCTAGTTGGTAAAAACTTGTCATTTTGATCGACGTCTCTTCCAAAGTAACCAAAGTGGTGTTTCTTTATGTGAAAACACACCAAAAGAAAGTCCCATTTTTCTGAAGTCCAACAATGCCTACATCTATTCACTTAATTGTTCAATTGGGGACTCTTCAAAGAAAAACATATTTCCTTTCATAAGCTCAGGCCTTGAGGGAGTGCAAGGTGCTCTATCAGGCCGGGCCTCTAAATGTTACGGGCCTCAAACAAAAAATTATGTCTAATACCCATCCTCAATTTAAATAAAAAAAAATATGTTACTTCTTTTTCTTTCTTCAGTACACGTTTGAGTTTTTTAGACTCTAGTTCTTCTTTCTGTACATAAATCTGATACTATCAAACCACCCTAATTTGTAAAATCACTTAATCAGTAGTCAATTTGGAAAGCTATTTCATTGAAAGAATCACAACAATAATTTTTTTTCCGCATAAACCATTCGTTTTCCCTTCCCACAACGAATGAGTGACAAATCCAAACGACATTGTCAGGTTAATTTCATCTCTCTTTCACTTAATTTTTTTTATTTCGTTTGATGTTTAGAAGTTCTTATTCTGATTTTTTAATGAAGTTTTCCTACACAAAAAAATTACGTTTTTATTTTATTATGGGTCTATTTTAAAAAGAGAGTCGAGCCTCCTATTTCACAGGAACGGCCCTGCCTTTCATCTTCCTCCTCCTCAAGTCACTCATCCTTATGGTTCAGGTTCTTCCACATAACCAAAGATCAATCAATCATCCCTTTGCTTTCTTGTTTTCGATTTCATTCTCCATCAAAAATACAAAAAAATAATTTCACTTCTCTTCTCTCTTCAGACTTATTATGCAGTTGATTGTTAGCCGTATGATTAAAATGTTAGACGGTTGAGATTTGATGTTAAGCTTTCTTTGTAATAAAACTATTCATGTTCCATTATGTACTTTTGTAGCACTTAGTAAAAAGTAAATCATGTTTTAAGTTCATAATTTTTTCTTTTAAGACAATCGTATGCACAAATCAAGATTTAGCTGAATTGATATCATATGTATAAACAAGGTGTTTAACAATAAAATTTTACTATTCATTATATTCAAAATTATCTTTTGCATTTTCATCATCCCTTGTAACCCCTCTAAAAATCCATTATCCCTCAAATAAAAATGTTATTTTTGTTTTTACAACAATAACATTTTTTTTTAACAATATTAGTCACACAAGAAAATTTTGAAAAAAATAAATTTGTAGATGGGCCAGTCTGCCTTTTGGCGGAGTGGTGTGTTTGAGGCCACCACCTCACCTTGATATGCCATGCCCCACCCCACCTTTTTTTTGCGGGCTAATAAAAGTCCGTGCGTAAATGGGTCAGACTGGCCCACATTGACATCCTTAAATATGGACTTTAAAAACTTAAATGATTAACGCAGTACAAACGTCAAACTTTAGGGCCTGTAAATTGCATTTGGTCTTCACTTTTTTAGAGGTGTTCGATTTCTGTTAATGAATGAGATCACATATATGATATTTTGTTATATTTTATAAATAGCAACAAACTCTTGCTAAGAACAGGAATCATGCTCTACAGGAGTTGAGCGTTGTAACTTGGATTATACGTCAAAGAGTATTTACAATGTTATTTGCATTGAGAAATAAGAAAAATTTAATGACCCTTTCAAAAAGAAAAATTTAATGATAAAGATGACGTTAATGATATAAAAAAATATTGAAATTGTTGCTATTAAATATTATAAATCGGTGGACTAAAAATATGTCAGAATATTACAGATAATAAATATTTCATTAATGATAAAAAAATTATGTTAATTAGAGAGTTATTCGAGTCTCTATGAATAAGTGTTCACACTAAAGAGACACTGATATTTTTTAATAATAATACCTATAGTATAAATATTTAGAATTGCACTAAATTTTATAATATTATATTTAAATAATTATAGAGTAACCATTTTTTTTATTCGTGCGTTCGTAAAAGTTTCTTTTATATTACGCATTTGTAAAAAAGGAAGACAATAAATAAATAAAAAAATATGAAAAAAAAATGAGAGAACGAATAAATTGTTATGAATATTATAAGTGGATGTCCATATAGCAAGTAGTTTAATGGGCCATACTAATAAACTATTGGGCTTAGTTCATAAGCTACTTTATTTCCCTATAAATAGAGCTCATTTGTACATTCAGTAGTACATCAATGAATAAAAATACTTCTCCCGTATTCTCTCTTCTTCTCCTTCTCTCTATTATTATCCCTATTTATTTATTTTCATTACACGTTATCAGCACGCTCTAACCAACTGAGGTTATCGGTATAATCTATTTCACTAATTCATGATTTTTTTTTTAGCAAATTAATTATATACATACGTGATTGCATATGATTCCTAGAAATTGTTTTTTCTTTGTTTTCTTTTGGTATTCGATGTTATGATAATCATGATATCTAATTTGTTAATTGTTAGTATGAATTGTTGTTCTCTCTTTTGGTATATATGTGATTGCTTCTCTAATTTTTCAAATGGGCCTGTTTAATTGTTGTTATGAATTTATATAAGGTTATAATCGTTTGTGTTTTTATATTGGTATTTTACTTTGTCATTTTGTATCGATAATTGTTATTATGTAAATTATATGGTGTTTCTCAATTTCTAATTCAACAATCATGCACCCCTGAAGGATTGCATGCGGGATTGATCACATCTATAATATAATTCTTGAAGAACTATATTATATTAAAAAAAAAAACAGGAACTTAAGAAACTCCATTTTATTCTCTATGAATTCCTGAAGAATTCGGTATTGATATATCCCTGAAGGATTGTACAAATAATTGATATTTTTATTCTCCAAGAATTTTTGAAGAATTCAATAATGATGATGCATCAACGAAGGATTGCATAAAATATTGATGTGATTGTGTATAGTTTCTCTAAAGAGCTTAAAAATTCAATTTTTCATCAAATTCCTGAAGGATTGCTTATAAAAACTCACTTTTGTAATGAATTCTTGAAGAATTCAACTGTAATGCATCCGTGAAGGATTGCATAAATTAAGCATTGCTTCTGAATGATTGCACAAATAAAATTTGCTAATGAATTCCTGAAGAATTCAACTATAGTGCATCCTTGAAGAATTGCTTAAAAAACATAAAAAAAAAAAAAAAAAATCTGATGAATTCATTCATAAAGGATTGCACAAATGAATTGATTAGATTTATTTTATTTTTATCTAGATTTGATTTAGTATATAGTTCTTGATGAACTTAAAAAAAAACTATTTTTATTCTTCATGAATTCCTCAAGAATTCAATATGCATATCTGAAAAATTGAAAAGAAGATTTGATTATTTATAGTTCCTGAAGAACTTAAAAACTTTTTATCAAACAGTTGATTTAAATGTGTATAATTCCGAAGAACTTAAAACTCATGTTTGTTTACCTTGAATTTCTTAAAATTCAATTAGATGTTATTATATAGTTCTTTTTTTTTTTGAAGGGATGTTATTATATAGTTTTTGGAGAACTAATTTGTACCGTTTGAATTCATTCCATCCGCGATGTGAAATTAGCATGGATTCTTCATTCAAAACGAAACAAATTCACAAGAGATTAGTTCATGAATAATTTGTAACCTAATTTGAAATGTATATTACTCCTAATTTGAAACGTATGTTATTCTTAATTTGTTCCCAAGAATATATTATTTTATTACTTGATTTGTTGCCTAATTTAAATGATATGATATTTTGGTACTTAAAAAAAATAAAAAAAAATATTGATTGTCATATCACTCACATCAGTTCTGTTTTTTTGCTTTCAGCGTTAATAATTTTGTTTGATTAGCATGTAATTAAATTCCATAAAATAAGAAAAGTTTGTTACCTCATCATGAGATTTAAATTTGAATTTGGATCACCGATTCATCATAAAAGAAAAGGGTTTGACAAGATTTGGTCCACAATTTTGTTTTGTCTTGAAAATTGAAAATTGATTTTCCTATATTTATGGATTCAATT